>Ga0210036_1006160_pt1 | contig 10008 bp, 7 predicted proteins | sample CryGeymeta201515_FD_185469 | JGI IMG/M metagenome (GOLD analysis project Ga0210036, IMG submission 185469) | Groundwater microbial communities from Crystal Geyser aquifers in Utah, USA - Crystal Geyser metaG 2015-15 (SPAdes) (version 2) | ecosystem: Environmental > Aquatic > Deep subsurface >... | reverse complement strand
GTCGTATCCGATTTCTCCCGATGTGTTCCTGTTTCTGAGTGGGAGACGGGATGGGGCATTTCGGGTCATTCCGGTGACGTCGGATTCGGGTCTCCTTGTCTCACGTTCCCTTCGGCTGGCTCTGACGAGCAGTACTACTACTACTAGTCTAGTAGTATTAGAGTAGTAGTAGACTACTACTACTACTAGTAGTACTATGCTAAATCAGCTGGACTTATTGTATGTTTCTCCTCGAGGAACCTTGCAAAACATCACAATAATATTCACAGCATGAGCTCTCTTTCGTTCCACCAACTCCTGGTCGGCATCCTAGTAGTTTGCCTCGCAACCTGTGCTTTGGCATCTGTAAAGCCTCAAAGAGGCGTCATTCGCTCCTGCAGTGGATGAAAATTAAATCGATACCGCAACCTCAAGTCATGGTTGAAGGAGGGTGAAGCGGAATCGTACATGAACGTCACCATTCAGTGGAGCAAGGGTGCTCCTCCAGTGCTGACCATTTATGATTTGGAGAGTGAAGACAATACAGTGAAGATTGAATTGGCCCAGTATGATGACAAGGAGCGTTTGGATACTATGATGGTGGAACAAGGATTTCGGAAACGAACCGAGGCGGAAAAGGAAGCACGCAGAGAAGAAATCAAAAAACAAAAACAGCGTGATTTGGAGGCTGCGGAGAATCGAAGAGCTGCCGATAGAAGGAAAAAGGAGGAACGGCTTGCACGGGCGCAAAAATTAGCCGACACGAATGGAGCTAGTACAGATGAATTGTAGGATCATGCAGGATGGAGGTAGGAGGACAATGATTATTTCATGTTTTGCGGAAGGGACCATAACAATTTCGACTAAGAAATGAAAGCTTTTCATTTCCTTTAGAATTCTGTGCAATGACGATTTATTGGTTCTCGATATGGATACACTTGGAATTCTAAAATGGAACGGAATGGATGGCGCTCCATTATTTTTGGTTCGTCGCGGATGGAAATGTTTGATGTTGCCCAAGTAAGTAAGTCCCCGGAATGACATTTCACTTTCCTTGAGCTTTTCATCTGCAACATCATAAAGATGTAAGCGAAAAAGGACGTGAAATTGAAAATGATTGTACAATCCTGAGACAATCATGAGGGTTTTCTTGGTACCTAGTACCTAGCGTGAAAGCGTAAGATCAAAATGTTTGGCCAAGTAGCTACTACTCAAGTACAGCATTAGAAATCTCCCATCATATCATCACCTTCGAAATCAAAGTCAAGCAAGCCATCGTTCAAATCATCTTCCAGCATATTTTGATTGTCGATGTTCAAAATACTTGCCGCAATTTGCGTCACGTCGTCGACAGGTTCGGCCTTTTCTTGATTCTTTTTCGAGGCAATGCCCTTTTTCTTCGAGGGTTTGGCAGCCGCCGCTGCTGCTTCTTCGGCGGCAGCTTGTTTCTTCTTTTCCTTTTTAGTCCTCTTTTCCTTTTTTTGTTCGGCTTTCTTTCGTTTTGCCTCGTTTTCGGCAGCTTCCTTTTCGCGAATTTCTCTAATTTCATCAGGTTCCAACCATACTTCTGGGTGTGCACTACATAAGGGATCATCGGCATCGAATTCGACCCCGTGTGGTTGTCGACCAAAGTCATCCATCCAAGGTTCGTATTCCACAATTTCTTCGACTACCTCCAGCAGCACCTTGTTGGCCAGAGCAGCCGATGTCAACGATGGAACTTTGGTGCGTTTATTGGTTTTCCCGTCTCCCTCCCTGGAAATACGTTCCATTAAATCGCAAAGCTGATCTTCTACGTCACTCACCTCTTGTCGTGGTGGTGCAACGGGACTGTGCTCTCTGGTGGCAAATCGCCGTTCCACCACTCGTCTCATCGGTGGAGTCAAACCCGAATGGTAGTATGAGGGAAAGCCCTCTACTTTGGGGACATCATCTTCAGCTTCCGCTAGTGCTGTACTATCTTCGTACACAATCAACATTTGCACAACGTCGGTGCTTTTGTAATACATGACATGATCGTGTGTCTTGTGGAGTTCGACCGGGCACGGTAAGTTGACTAGTCTTGCTGGATATTTGGCTCCATCACAATGAAAATTCCACAAAGTTTGGCCTTGCAGCGAGGTAGGCTCACAAGTCACACCATCCAGCTCCAATAACTGCTCTTTGCTACTGGATCCGTCACGACTACTATTATTGGGATTACTGCTGCTGCCGCTTTTACTGGCTTCCTTGTCGGCTTCCTTTTTGGCGGCTGCCATGGCCTCCATTTTATCTCGCAGCTGAGTGTCCAATCCTGGCACAAGAACCCTAAGAATTAAGGTACGATCTCGTATTGGTAGGTCTGACATTATGCTTGTAGATAAAGTAGACTCGCTGTGTTACTATTTAATGGAAATAAACAGGAAGATGATGACTTATTGATAGGTTGTGTGTATCTGCAAGGCATCATGGTAATCATGGCAAGGAGGCAAAGTTTCGTTTCGTTTGTCTCTGAACTCGTTTATTTTGATTTAAGGTTCAAGTTCAACTGCAGGGCTATTGTAAAAGAACAGGACTCTCCCTGGAGTACAAAACAAAAAAAACAGGAAGCTTATCACTGGGTGAGGTAGGTTGGAAGCATTGCTTACAGTCAAGTAGATGTTATCAAAGCTGCCACAACCAGGTAGTCTGCCTTATGCTGTACTAGGAGCCCATCTGGGAGGTCACGTTTAGCAGATCTTGGAAGCACGGGTTCAAAGTGATAATGCTTTAATACACGAACAGACGAACCCTCTCACACACACAAACACGCATGTACACACGCAAACATCCAATAGATTAATCATAAAAAAGGTATAATATTCCATGTTGCAGATTATCCGGTACATACATTCTTCTTTTGCAGCTTGTATGGCTAGCAGCGCCCAAGTATAACTGGTTGCATGTAAATTGTTTTTGTTCCTTAGGGCAGATGTCCCTTTTCTTCTTTGCACATCCAATCCGTGTCTTACTAGTACAATACGAACCAGGCAACAACAACACGTTTACGTCTCCATGGCTTCCGCAGCTTCCTCATCGTTGTCACCACCGTCGTCTTCGTCATCATCGGCTCCCTTCAATTCCAATCGATCCAAGTAGGGCTTGAGGTCATCTCCTTCCAAAAGAATGAATTTTTCATCCTTTCCCACAATCCCAACACTGGCATTCTCTTTGGTGAGTTCGTCGTCACCCGAAACACAACCAACCAGTGCTTGTAGGGCATGAACAATCAGTTCGTCCTTACTGGCTTCCGCAAAGGACTCGTGATGTTTTTCCAAGTACGTTCGAGCCGATTGGCTTCGTGCACCAATGGCACTGGCGTAAAATTCGTACAGGTTACCAGAGGGACAGGTTTGGTACAAGTGAGGCTTCTGCGTGAGAGGATCCACGCTGGCCACCAGGAGACCCACGCCAAAGGGTCGTCGGACGTAGGTTTGAGTGGTACGTTGGTGCTTGTCCGCAACATCGGCCATGAGTTGATGAGGAGGCATGGGAGTTCCAAAGACGTATTTGTTGTGCAAGCATTCGTTTCGCATATACTTGGCCAATGTACGAGCATCGGCCGTCAAACCGGCAATTCCGAGCGCCATGTGATCGTCAATTTCGAGCACTTTCTTTTGGTGCCACGATAATTCCGAAACGGAACGTTTGAGAGCACCTAGGACGCAATACGAATTGGAGCGGAGACCAACACAAGCAGAACCTTGTTTGACAGATTCCATGGCGTATTCGACCTGAGGTTGGCGTTGGAGCGGAGTGGTGGTGTGAGATGTGAGATACCATACTAGTACGAAAGATCCATGCACAATGCTTTTGCTTGCTACAGTAACTGCTAACCCGAAGTTCAAATGTTTATCTCCCTTAACTTACCTGTAATAGCCGCCCCTCAGGGCTCCATACGGTGACATCAGTATCGTACTGATTGCGGAACATGGCGTTATGCTATGTAAGAAATTTTGGTTGTGTTGACGTGTTGACACAATAACAAATAATAGCAACTCTGATACGCTGGCTGCCTCTGTGATTGTTTCTACAATGGTACTTTGTTCGCCTACTAGAGTAGTAGTAGTACTAGTAGTAGTAGTAGTAGTACTAATGTTTGCTCTATCAAGAGGACAAGCTTCGGCGGCATTCACTTGGAATCTTTGGTGCGAGGTATTTAGGTGCGTTTCAGTTGAAATACCTCGAACAAGATATGGAGCGCTCAGTTGCCGGTAAAAACTTGAAAGAGCCGTTTGCATTCTTTCTCTCACTTTTTTACTCATTATTAGACTACTCCAGTTAGCAAATGAAGGAAGAAAAAAAAAAACTTCACAATGACGACGAAGGAAAACAGCAATGCAATGAAACTCAATAAAGATACAAGTACGTCTATACCCAAAGTAACACCAAAGACTCCTGCTCCCAAGGTGCTTGTGGCCCAGTCAGATTATGTTTCTGCTCTGAAAGCAATTGAGAATGTCATGGTAACGGAACGGAACAAGTTTGCAGAGGAGGCAACCCAAGTAGCTGACAGTAGCAAGGAAGATAGACCTCCAAAGGATTCTCCCATAAAACACATTGTAGTAGAAGAAGACGTTTGCGGCAAGAAAACAGAATCCACCGATGGCGAGAATGCCACCGCAGCAGCAACAACAGAAACCGAGCGAACAGCCAACAACGAATTCAACACCAAGCAAATCTTCCTCTCCAAAGTTCACGAGTCTCTCAAGGACCTTCTCGCTCAAATTGTAGAACCTATTCAAGACGAGGAATACCACCAACGATCGCGAAATTACTTTCTTCAGGAACGCATTGAAGAGGAGAACCACGAAGAACAACTTTATATTGCTCAACAAAAGGCCCAACGTCGAGCTCAACGGGATGCTCAACATTTGGCTCAACAACAGTACGCTATGGACTGCAATACTGATTATGATCCTTGCGAATTATTGGATAGAGATGCGATTCACCGGGCTCGTGAATTGCGTCAGCAAGTACGAACGCTTTCCAGTACCGTCCTGCAACAGCAAGACGCCATGCTGGCCCGAGCCATTCGATTGGCACAACGACAAGTGCGATTGTGGACAGACGATATTTTGAATCAACCACGACAAAAGCTGGACAACAGTTTTAGCAATGAAAAGGATCATATCGATTCGACTCGACGCCTACAACTCCAACAAATGCGTGTGTCCTTGCATACTCTCCTTACATCCCTTTCTCGCACGGTGGAAGGAGATATCCCTGCCAATCTTCGAGACATGCAAGATACTATTCGTGCCATTGAAGCACAATTGACTAGAAAGCAAATGCCCTTGTCGCAGCTGTCCCAGACAGACCAAGCCATTTTGTCGCGTACTAATGAAGGTGGAACCATCTCGTCGCAACAATTTTTTGAAGGGATGAACGAAGGAGGCGTAGAAAGCAACAACGACAAAAACCAGAGTTTCATGATGGATGGAGTTTCTGTAATTGTCGAGGAAGAAAATAATGATCCTTTTCATGATATGTCCAATCCTTATGTATTTTTGGCAGACTTTTTGGGGCGGTATTAATAAACATAATGTTTGCATGGCATTAAAAGGAGGTTGGAGTAGTTTCTGAAACGAAAGAGGCAGTGCTCAACCGAGTAACCAATATACAGTATTTACGTATTTAATCTATCCGCATTCTGTTTACATTAATTGACAGCTGTGGGATTGAACTCCTGGACTAGCTTTTCCGCTTGTTCCGTTGTAAGCTCGATCCAGACTTCGTTGCGCCGAAAGGGTGGCAAACAAAAAGGAGGATTGTATCCAAAGAATTGGTAGACACTTACGGCCTCTGAATCCGACATTTCAAGCCCATCCTTTCGCAGTTGATCGGCCAGTTCCCTGGCAATTTTCTCGGATCGAGCATCGTCCATACTGCCACTGTACCGATGGACAACACCAACTTGTGGTGGGATATTCTTAATGTGTACATTGGGGTTCGTAGGTTTGGGAATCTTGGACATTTCATCGTATTCGGCTGGTAGGACAAATTTCATTGTCTTTCCACTAGAGGACTTCATAACGGGGGCAGTCATGGCAATGGTTTCGCCCTTGCCACTACTACTACTACTACTAACACCTGATTTTGCCATCATGACGGGCGCCGTCATGGCCATCGACGCAGAGGCTTCATTTTGAGGATTCCCAAATACACCAATATAGCCCGCCAGTAATCGAAAGGGCGAATTGTTGTCACCATCATAACTGGCTTCAGCGGCAAACCGTTCGCCATAACGACGTATTTCGTAGGGCGTGGGCACTTGAGTCCTCTGGAGAAGAACATCAAATGCAGGTTCTGCGACGGATTCTCTTCCAAAGACAGATCCCATGATAGTTCTTCCTTGACGCGGAATGAAGCGAAGAATGTTATGGCTTTACAATTATTTAAACTGCTACTTGCTAATATAGTAGATGCTGCTTGAGTTTTGTGTACTATTACTGGTTAGCTAGCTACGCACTACCGTACTAAACTAGTCCGACTCGAGTACTACTACTAGATACTACTAGTAGACCTATTACTAGCTAGCTACTACTAGCTACTACTACTAGCTAGCTAGCTACGGTACTAGTAGTAGTAGGTCTAGTCATAGTACTAGTAGAAGTATTCTACTCGAGTAGCTAGTAGAGTAGTATTACTAGTAGAGCTAGCTAGTAGCTACAGTAGTAGTAGAGTCGATTGCTGGCTGTGCATAATGGCGAATACGAAGACACGTGACACGACAATGATTCACGCTGGCGGGACTTGATTGACGGAGTCAGACAGATCTTGATCGTACGAGAAAGGTGGATGAACCATAAACAATCAAAATAGAGGAGCGACAACGGTAGTTTTTAGTGATGCTACAAACAGTAAAATAGGAACTGTACTCGAGTTGAGTACGAGTGGCTATCATTACATATAGCTCTGATAGTGTTGCATACCTGGTGGCTTCCACAACGTGTGATCATGGTCGAGTCACCCTTTCAGCTTCATTCTGAATCTCCACTTTTCGTCTATTCAGCGCAATCGCTCTCGGCGCCTTTTTCAACTAGCCAAGGACACTACTTGTTGCAAACGTACTGCGATCGTCAACAGCTCTTCATGGGATCATCGCAAGGAGTCCTCTTTCGATTCCGTTTGGACACGACTCCTATCTTCCATGTCATATGCACGATTGCACTCCATTTTCAGAGCATCTAGTTCAGCCTCGAACTCGGGATCATTTATCGAAGGATTCCCGGATTGGTTGTCTTTTGACGCATCCATCAAGATTGATCCAGGCATGGATTCGACGAAAAGTTTGTTAACACTGCCGCCAAACTGAGCCGATGCATCGATCTGGAACTTATCTGAGCTGTCGTCGTGTGATCGTTCTGCTGCCGACCGATGCGTCGACTTGCGAATGGATTGTGCAATGCGAGCTCTCTGAACATGCTCTTCCTGGTGTTTGAATTCGTAAAATAGCACAATTCTGGGCACAAAGATCAACAACAGAATAGCGGAGCACATGATAAAGATCATGAAGACGGATCCCATGTAAAACGCTTGTGGTGACTTTTGAGTGTAGACCACAACGAGAATGGGAATACCACTAAGGACAGCTTGCAGTATACTTGCCATCGCCAAGAAAACGTATTTGCTTTCAGCAAATTCTTCACTAATTGATCGTGCTCTGTAGGCGATCCAGTTGGCGACAACAAGGACACCTCCATTGACGAGGCACAGCGGTAAAATGTACGGAAATGATGATCCTTCGGCTTCGCAGATCGAATATGTACTTACAGGTCGACCCCACCCATCCAATCCTTCGTGATTCTTTTGAATAAGATGAAGCGGATCTAGAATGTTCCAAGTTGTCAAGATGGTGCAATTGATGATCATGAGGCCAAACAATGGAACTAACGCATCACGTTCGCTGGATCTCACGCGTCTCATCTGTGAACCTTGATCGAAAAGTCTAGTGACTCGGTAAATCTTGTACACCAAGGATGAAAAGCAAATAGAGAAGCCAACGATGAGTAACCAAATCGGACTCATGCATATTGCGACTCCTCGGCTCTCGTTCTCTTCGAACAGAGTGTCATCGACATCCCAAAACTGATCTGCTTCATCTTGATTAAAATTCCCATCCAATCCCATCGGAATAACAGCCGCGCACATGATTAGTACTCCGAGTGCCACCATGAGCAAGGCATTTGGTTGGGCTATTTGAACCACTTTAAAACTCCGATATGCAAACGTCCATATGCTAAAGCCAAAAGCCATGGCTGCTACCAAAGCAAAGAGAGCATACCCGACATATTTGAGATCGCCCACTAAATTGTGATCTACCGCCTGCACTGGAAGAATGAGCGGAATCAATAAATGTTCCAGGATGTTGGTACCAATGAATGCGTCAACATGGAGTGAAGGATCCTGATACAGTCCGTGTAACGTCTCTATACTCAGTGCGCCCATCTCGTAGGGCAACTGACCAACCAGCCCTTGACAGAATTGTCGGTCAAGCAACGCTAGTTGGTTGGGCATGGCATCTCCGACTACCAGCAATATATCTGGATGTGCATTTACAAAATCATTCCAGTAGTTGTCGGGTGCTCGCATCCCCGCTCCCATGACAGGGACGATAGCCGTTAACTCGGGATGTCGTTCCGCGAAGGCAAACATTTGATCCACGACCAATGTACTATTCGCTTTCATATCCGAAGGAGAAGATTCCACTTCGATCCATCCTTCGTGAATTAGAAAATCTCGAACTCCTTTCTCTCGCTCAACGATGTTGGGGTCTGTGGAACTGACAATGGCAAAATAGGCTGGAGGGTTTGGTTCCAACCGTGCCAAAGCCTTTGCTAATTGCTTTCCAAAAAAGTAATTATCCGTCCCAATGTAGGATTGTCGAACAGTATTGGGTGCATCGCTATCAAATGTGACCACTGGAATATTGAGATCCTTGGCCGCTTGAAAAACATCCGTCAGCGATGAGGCATTAACGGAAGAGACTGCCAACCCGTCGAGTTTGGTACCGTTGTCGTTTGTCGCGTTTAGCAGCAGTTCTTGCAAGATTTGGACTTGTAACTGTCCCGTTGGATCGTATTCCAATGGTCCTGTATATATACATGTCGCGCCGAGCCTTTCAGCTGCATCCACGCATCCTTCCCCGCTTACGTCAAAGTATGGATTGGTAATGACCTTGGGTATGAGTGCAAAGGTAGGTTTGCGGGTTACATTGTGGACGATGTTAATGACTGTGGTAGTAGTGGGCGAATCGACTGATTCTTCTTGTATTATTCTACGCTGCCGTCTGCTCCTCCGTCTTGAAGATGCCAAAGTTTTTGTTGCACTGTATTGGGGAGGAGTCATTCGATGGCCCTGGTGGAAGGCGGTGAAAGAGTCATCCGAGTGGTTGATTCTTTCAACGTGTGGTGCAGAACTCACGACAAATAACGAGAGAAAGAGAAGCGTGCTAACAGCGGAGATAACTAGCTGCACTGAAAGGCGGGAATTCCAGAGGATCGTCATGTTGTTATCCTTTGTGAACTGTTGGTTGTTTTAATGCTATAAATTCTGAGGTGTTCAGTACCAGGTACTACAGTAGACTACTACAACCAGCCAGTAATTGCATCGATCGTTACAAAATCACTTGCATTTACTAGTATGGTATCATTAAATAATAATGTACTGTACAACCACGTACCAGCCAGTACTCAAGTAGACCTACCGTACTGGTATTAATAAAGGATTTCCTGCAATCGAAATCTGCCTGAATGCTCCTCAAAAGTGCGTCAAGGCAGGACCACGGAAAGTGGAATTTATTAAAAGAAGAAATACCTGGAACAGTAATAGGGATTCATCTTGAAACACTTCTTCTTACCACTACTAGCTACAGTACCAGGTACTCCCTCCGTAAAGGAATACATGCTGATGGAAGCCTACCTTGCCTGTGGCAGTTAAAAAGGCGTGTAGTATATTTCTACAGGAACTCTACAGGAGACAGGCTTACGTTTTGTTGATAGTAAACAG
>Ga0210036_1006146_pt1 | contig 10024 bp, 4 predicted proteins | sample CryGeymeta201515_FD_185469 | JGI IMG/M metagenome (GOLD analysis project Ga0210036, IMG submission 185469) | Groundwater microbial communities from Crystal Geyser aquifers in Utah, USA - Crystal Geyser metaG 2015-15 (SPAdes) (version 2) | ecosystem: Environmental > Aquatic > Deep subsurface >... | reverse complement strand
TACTGTTAAAGTGAGAGGACTCTGATATCACTACTTGATATCAGTCCTACTAGATACTACTAGTAGTGCCTTGAAACGTAGGATTCATAGGACCCATAACCAGTGGGTTAGGTACTTTCGCCAACAGAAAGACTCTGTTTCAAAAATATGGATAAGATTTGATCTTCGAATTTCCTGGATTGGACGTTTTTAATCAATGCATTCTTTTTCTACTACTACCATTAGTAGTACCAGTAACTTGAAAAGACAACGAGGTTGAAAAGTCTACCATCAGCTACCAGGTTCTCGATTACCAGGTACATGACTACTACAGTACCAGGTACCAGGGTACTAGGTACCTGGTAACAGGTATACCTGGTAGTTAGCTAGACGTTCTCCGAGTACTAGTACAGCATTCCACCATAAAATTGTTATCAACAATACCAGGTACTGTACCAGGTACGGTACCAGGTACGGTACCAGGTACGGTACCAGGTAACTACTATTACTCTCTCTAGCCACCTGGTACTAGTACGCTACTAGTACGGTAGTAGTACTAGTAGTAGAGCCCCAGCGAAATGCACATCTGATTTCCGTAAGGCAGACCTTCGGTCTCCTATGGTACCTGGGTACTATCCACCAAAAATCTGTAAGGCAGACCTACAATCTACGGGTACTAGTCTATATTCACAAACAATAAAAAAATTCATGTAAAGTACTGGATTTGGTATACTAAGGCAGAAAAGCCACTAAAATATAGAAAACCTCTCCCCACATATATCTTGCCTTGTGTTTGATCTACTTACTACTAGTAATGAACCAACCAAAGAAGAAAAATATGGACTCCAACATGAACAATTCCAAACGCATCTCAGGTTCCAGTGGAGAAGGATGTTCGGATGAAATGCTGGCCGCTGTTATGACCGCTGCAGCAAGACGAGAAGGATTCGGAAATGGCCCAAATGCCGCGTCAGCCACAGCTGAAAGTGATGTTCAAAGTATCCCCGCATTTTCTTTAGCTGGTGCTTCTGCCAAAGCTGCAGGAACAGGAAACAACACTTCGGAAAGTAATTTTGCAGGAGCCAATGCCTGCACCGAGGAAGTACCAGTATTGCCTGATCAGCAACGGCAACAGCGACAAAATGGAGGAAGGCAGTCGTCTATGTTTTTCTCCGAGATTCATCAGCGAGCACAACAGCAGCAGCAGCGGCGGCAGCTGCAAGAACTTCGTCTGCGAGCCGTGATTAGAAATAGTAATCCTCTGTTGCCTTTTGCTCAGCCTCTAGTGAATCCCATGGCATTTCATCTGGCCCAGCTGGAAATGCTTCGCCTGAGATCATTGCTATCTATCTTACCACCTGGCATTGCGTCTGCAGGAGGCAACGGGCCGCCAAATAGTACACCCGCTGCCGAAGACACAACAGGTAATTATTTACAATCACTGCAACACAATCAAGCGAGAGCTGCCGCACCTGTCGGCGTAGGGAGGACACAACTACCCTATTTTTTTACTGATTCCTACCCGCTAGGAAATTCGGCTGCAACATCTACTACCAGCTCACTGCTGCAAGGCTTGGGTGGAGCTGCCGCACAAGCTACTCCGTTCAATCCGAATGCAGTGATGTTAAACGATCCCGCAGCGACCAGTGGATTGAACATTGGAGTACAATATCAGAGACAAAGAGGTCAAATTGCTTCTAACGCAGAATTCATGGGTCCAGATGTTCCTCCTAACCGTGTCTTGAAGCTTCCCCCCATTCAAGAGGGCGATACAGTCCATTGTTCTCTGCGTCTGGTGGTCCCGCTGGGAATTGAAGAAGACGCAAACTTTTTGTCGGAACGCCAAGTTTATATTCGGGGAGAGTTGATAGAAGTCATTCGAGCCAGTCACGCAGAAGTCCTCGTTCGCAGCAGCTCAAAGTCGATTGGTTATCAGCAAGTGGGCATTCGCTGTCGCTACTGCGCACATTTACAGCCCGGATCCCGTGCTATTCGGGCTTCGGCTTTTCCATCAAGTATTCGACAGGTACGCACATTGACAATTACTACGGTTTCTTCGCCTTGATATTATAATTTCGGTTGTTGCGAAATGTCGAAATCTCACATAAGAATTTATTTTTACTTCCGAATATGTTTTAACCACTAAAAGATGTACCAATCATTTACTATGATGGTACGCGACCATTTTGGTGACTGTGTGGGGGTACCTCAAGCCAAGAAGGCGCACTTTCTTAAGCTCAAGGGATTAACATCACCAAGCTCGTCGCTCTCCAGACAATACTGGACGTATGCGGCCGAGAGGCTTGGGATGGTTGACTCGGAGAATGGTATTGTGATCAACGAAGCAACTCAAGCAGCTGCTGAAAAGATGCCGCCTTTTGGGACTACCCTTGAAGAGACACAGTCCATCAAGGAAGCCCCCACAGTATCTCTCGTCGAGCCGAGTGAGCTGCAATCCATCTCGCCATACCTCAGACTGCTCATGGAGCATACTCAGCTTGTATATCTTTTGCCCTCAGAACGGGTTGGAAAACGAAAGGATGCCGCGACTGGGCTGCCTGGATTTGGTTGTCGTCACTGCGCCAAGAAAGGGCGACTTGGATTTTGCCGCATGTTTCCCTTGAACAAGCGGTCTCTTCCTGACAAAATAAACGACCTGCACAATCACATTAAACGCTGTTCCATGTGTCCAAGAGCTGACAAACTCTTGCTAGAAAGCCGGCGAGAAGAAATTGAAGGCAATCGCAACTTTGCAGAGCGCGATCGCGAATTCATTGACCGACTGTGGAGTAAGTTGGGTCGCGATGCTGACGTTGCCTCCCAAAAATCTTGATTGCCATTGCAGGCACTGGTAGCTCAGCGGAGGGATTGCTTGCGACCAAGTATGGAGCAAGCTGGGACGCGACGTGGTCGGAACTTGAATAAATGCATGGATGCGGAGGGCTGGCTTGCAAACATCGATGCTTCGCAATGAAAGTAACGTTCACGTCCAACTATATAGATTTCTTTTTTCGTACTTCATGTGATTACTCCTATTTTTAAGCTAGTCTAGCTACTCCCAAATGGAAATGTATACCAAGATTCGCCTCTACTCCTGCCTGGTACTACTCTAGTAGCTAGTAGTAGCAGGAAGTATGAAAACTGTAAGTGGGGCCTGGGCGAGCAACTGTGCACATTTATTTGTTGCACGTTCAACAGAAAAACACAACTTTGAGTTCCCATTGAGTGGTACCAGGTACCCATAGTACAGTACCAGCGACTGTCCGCCTTTTGAGGGCTTCTGAAATTACACAATTATTTTCTTCAGTAATCCAATTCAATTGCTACATTCCGGGAGACCAAGGAAAATCTTGATTAAGTAGCAGGTTTCTTCAGGCAGGCGACTCCAAAATATCCCCAGTCTCCTGTCAGATGGTATTTTCCCGTTTTCCCTTCACATTCTCATGCCGCAAGAAGTTTCTACTACTACTAGTCTACTATCTGGTACAATGCTAGCAGTAAAAAATAACTACTAACTGTGGTAATAAGGAAGACAGCACAGCAGCATCATACAAAACGCCACGAAATGCCAAAGCAACAAAAGAAAGCTACACCAGCATCTCCTTCGAAGGATAAATCGTCTGTTCCAGCTATTGATTCAAGTTCTCCAGACAACCCATTTGATCAGGCCTCTCTTGTGGAAGGTAATCCAGCTAGTACCCAATATCCCTCCAATTTAAATCGTCGTGGAATAGTACACATGAAAGTGCTCGCTTCTCATCAACCCAATACAAGAATGTCTCCTCATCAATCTACTCGCTCGCTGCCTTCTGGTGCAGGATCAAGCAGTATACAGGCGATGCCATTCGCTGCGAATAACCCCCACATGGCTATGGGGGTCTTGTCTTTGCGTGCACTCCAGCAGCAACAACAACTGCAGAATCAGCTGCAACAACAACAGCAAGCTATGCTATTTGCCAGATCGATGGGCCTGCAGATGGGTGCAGCAGATGCACCAAATGACCCTCCAGCTGCAGAAGCACCGGCTGCTTCAGATACCGCCTCAGGTACTGGTACTACCAGCTCCACCCGCAATCCCAACTTGGGATCTCTCCTGTGGGCAACTGCACCGTCACCGTCTGCGCCTTCCAGTGCACTCTCTCGCTTTCAGCAACAGCAGGAGTCTCAAAATATGGAGCTGGAGCACTTTCTGCGACAAAGAGCTGCAACGCTTCAGAACACACCCGCGCGCAACGCTATCAACAGTCAACTCATGAATGCGCTCTTGATGAACTCCATGGTGGGACAACAGGCTGCTGTAGCAGCAGGCCTTGGTTTTCGAGAAGATGCTCCATACGGTTTCCATGTTGGCGTCACTTCCCCTGCGTCTAGGAGTAATCCAGTGGCTGGTGAAGAGAAACAAGGAGCGGCGAAAAAGGAAGAGACGGAGGAAGACAGTACGGACGACGACTCGGATTTTCTGATTCCCAAGCTTCCTGCTGAGCCAATCATGCCGCCCTTGGAAGATGGGAGTACCCTCCACTACTCCAAACGCAAGCCTATTGTGCCTCTAGCGTGTGACGAAGACGTCAATTGGCTTTCAGAGCGACAGACCTTCATCCGTGCGCAACTTCTAGAAGTTGTCCGCGCGTCTTATCAAGATGTTCAGGTAAGATCCTCTAGCAAGAGCGTCTCCTATCAACAAGTGGGAATCCGTTGTCGGTACTGCGCTCACCTCCACGCTAGCGATAGATCAATTCGGTCATCGGCGTACCCTTCTAGTATTCGACAATTGTATCAGTCGTTTACGATGATGGTCCGGGATCACTGGGTGGGGTGTAAGGGATTACCTCCTACACTTAAACGAAGATTCATGGCGTATCAAGAACACAAGATCCCTTCCTCGTCTCTATCGCGAGAGTATTGGTCCTATGCCGCTGCCAAGATTGGTATGGTGGATACAGAATATGGTATCACTATTACAGAAGAAAGCATGAAAGAGGCTTCGAAAATGTTGTCGTTTGGGACTAGTCCAGAACACATCAAAGCTATGCAAGAAAAGGAAGATGGCGAAGAAAAAAGCGACGACACAGAAGCTCTAATTCACCCCGACGAATCCAACCTATCTCCGTATCTGCGTTTGCTCATGTCGAATGTTACGACGTGCGAGCTCCTCGAGAGCGAACGGGTGGGTAAGCGAAAGGCAGCCCCCGTGGGTTTGTCAGGATTCGGATGTCGCCATTGCATTTCCAGGGGACGTCTAGGCTTTTGCCGCATCTTCCCTCTCAACAAGAGGAGCATGCCAACCAAGGTGAATGATTTGTACACGCATTTTCAACGATGTCCACTGACGCCGGCACCAACCAGGGCCACGCTTCGAAAGTATCGAAAAGATGCCATCGCTAGTAAACCCTTTGGTAGAGGAGGAGTTGTAACGACGGGAGCCTTTGCCAAACAAGATCGCGAATTCATGGATCAACTGTGGAGAAAACTGGGGCGGACCGGATTCCAAATTTAGTTGATAGGGTAACCTGGAAAATATTTTTAACTTTCCTGTTACAAATACAGCTACGCCACATGGTGGAGGCGCGTGACGTCAGATACTTCCTTTCACAATCAAGCCTAGTCTATTACCGACTCACTTATTCCAAAATACTATAGCATCGGATAGTATTCATCCCAAACTTCCAAGAAGTTTATTAACGCGTATTTGTGCAGAAAAAATTGCCAGAAACATTGTCGAGCCCACCGCAAGCAAAAAATCCCCTCGAATAAGATTTAACAAGCTCTTCGAGCCTCGATACGCCAGTGTGGACGCAGTCTCGTACCGAAAGCAGGCGCTTTAGGTCGGCTTGCGATTCAGACGTCAAGTCGTCAGACCAGCCACACACATCCAGAAACTCCTTCTCAATGCGAGTAATGTCCGACTGGAGTACGTGGGCGATCTTTAAAATTTCTTGAGGTTCCTTCTTCAATTTTTGCATGGCTACAATGACTGCATAGTCCTGTTCTATACGAATAATTGCTTTCTTCCAAAAGTTCAGCAAGGCATGATCAAACATGTGGACGCACACATTGATTTCGAGAATATCGACTGGGGTGGGTAACATCTTTTGGATTCTTGCATTCTTCGCCACGGAAATGAGCAAGAATCGGGGAGCTTTCATCTCGGATATGCCGAATTCAGGAATAAGGTGACTATGATTCATTCGGACATAATTGTACTCAGGGAATTTGAATGTCTTCAGCTGGTCCATAGAACGGTTAATTTCAATCTCAAAGCGCAACATCAGCTTCAAGACTCGGCGTTCCAAAGCCTCAACTTTAATATGTTCGCGCCGTTTAGTGTGAGGTCTGTTCTTTAAGGGACCTTGCAACAAGATAGCTACCAACCAAGTTTTTTCCCCAAAAACGTTCAAATCTGTCCAATTTGATTTATAGTTGTCTTCGGCCTCTTTGATCAGGGAGGAAATGAAATCGTGAAAGTCTTGAAAGGCTTGGTGGTAGATGGACTCTGCTCTGGCCCCTGCCGGACTTTCTTTGAGGTAAATGCTGATTACCTTGAGCCGCTCAAGAGACGACAAAAATTTCTCCTTGCGTTTCAATAATTCGTCCATATCGACTGTCTCGGTTTTGAAATCAGGCAAGTCAAGTTTGAGAGCATCTGTCAATCGCTGGATTTCATCGATACAAAATGCCTCGCTTGTTCGCTCAGCAACTTTGTTTCTGCAGCGTGTGTCTTCGCTCTCTAGGCCCGTAAAATTTCCCTTGACACAGGAGAGGAGCAATGGCTCGAATTGAATTATGTTACACATCTCCTCGTGTAACTTTTTCACCAAGCTTATGAATTCCTGAATGTCGATGTTGTCGCGGTGGATTGCACCGACAAGACTAGTGGTGTTGTCACGAGCAGCGGTTATATGCTGCATAGAAGCTTTCAATGCAAAGATAGCACACTTGTTGGCTTCTGGGTATTCATTTGCTATACTCGTGAGTTGCTTCATACTCTCGTTACTCTGCTTGGGGTCGTTTATTGACAGAGCGGTGTTCAATTCCTTCAGCAAGACTACTGCGTTGTACGTGACTGCTGCATAAGTCTTGACTTCCGGCAATGCCTTGGCTATGTTCACCATCTGCTGTGCGCGACTTAAAGCCATACTTGTGTTCTTGCGCTCCAAAGAAGCCATGGTTTTCTCCCAAAGAGAATCTAAGTGCTTTTTGACGGCTTGTTCGCCTAGAGTGGCACAATCTTTGGCCTCTGGCAACACTTCGGCTAGCTGTTCCAGCTGTCGCAACCTGTACACTGCTGTTGCGGGGTCGTCTTCCACCAGAGACGTTCGCAGATCACTGAGTGTGACCCGCAATTGTAATTGGAGCTTTTTCAAGGAAGCAAAATCAACGAAAGGAACAAAGTACGCCGCAGGATCTTTCACAGAATGAGTATTGTTCCACAAGTTTTGAACAAATTTTTCATATTTGCCCTCCAAAGGTAAGACAATATTGGCTGCTGGGGTCACTTTTGCGGCAATGTCTTCGAGTATCTTAGCCGTCATCTTAATTTCACGCGGGAACATTGGAGCTTGTGTTTTGCTTTCTTGTTCTTGAAGTCCAACACCTTGGATGGATAATTCATCACTTTTGCCTGACACGGAGTCCTTTTTGTAGTGATTTTGCAGCATGTATAAAAACTGTTTGTGGAGACAACCTTGGTGTTTGCTTTCGTATTTTGTAAACACATAATTCAAAGGAGCTAGGTCGAACTCACGGGATTTACCCAAGAGCCGAGAGATGCAAGCAACCGAGTCTCCATCATCAGAACTAAAGCGCTCACGAACCTGAACTTCGTCTCGACTGAGAACAACGACCGGTCTAATAGACTTGGCCTGGTGGAAAGCTCGCACCATGCCTAATCCATTTGCAATGTCAAGTTCCACAGTGCTTTCGTTCACGTCGTTCCCTAATCCTGGCGTATCACAAATCACTACTTCTTGTCCTCCAACATCGACACTGGCTGTCTGCAAATGATCTGTGACAGGCTCGCGATCGGAGCAAGCCGTTTTGTAGTTTTTGAGCGCTGATTGCTTTACGCGAGTAGGCTGCAAGTGAAAAAAACCCTCGACTTCCACTTCTTTTAGTGTAGAACCTGCCATGTAGTGCAAGGTTGTCGTTTTGCCAGATCTTGCCGCTCCACACAAGAGAATCACATCTTTACCGGTCATCGCTTCTCCCGCTTCCTTGTTGAGCTTCATCAAAAGGATTAGGCGATCCAAATCGACCAACTGAATTTCTGAAAGCAACTTGGAAACATAAATCGCCATTTGCGAGACGTGGCGGAGAATCGGTACTATCGATGAGCTGTTGAAAAGATTTCGAGTTCCGCGGGTTGCTGCCGACTGAATTGCCGTTAAGACATCCCGGCCTGCTTGACTCTGCAAGGGGAATCGGTCGATTTGTTCAACGAGGGTGAAATGAAATTTTGATAAACGTTTCAAGTACTCTTTTGTGTGCGAAGCATCCCAAACAGTCGTAGAGACATCTCTGGCAGTTGCCTCTTTATTATTATCAAGAATGTCGACTTGATTATTTGTTTCGTTGCCTGTTTGGGGTTGGTGCTTATACCAGGAGTAGTCTCCGCACGTTGCATATGTATCATCGTCACTGGGTTGATGATGTTCTTGGCGATGACTTTGCTGGTGCTCGTGTTGTTGCTGAAGCTGCAGACTTTCCTTGCACAGTTTGAGATACTCGCGGAACTCTTTCAATGTGTTTTCGACAATTTGAGGTGATTTTCTGGTCACCGTCTTCTCCTTCTTCTCGTCTTGTTTTTTAAGGCCGCATGCCTCTTCCGTGGAAGGTTGTCGAGCATGTTGTTTGGCACTGTTACTGTAATTATCCGACGCGCCGTCGCTACGAGGATGAGAAGGAAGTATCCTTGAAACTGTGGCCACCATCTGAATTGATTGCGGATGCTAGAGGAATGACAGACACTAGTAGCTATCAGATTCAGATGATTAAACGGAAATCTCTGTTCTACTTTTAGTAGCAGAAATCTTAACTGTAGTTACTGGCAAGTAGGTCTATTTGATTGTAGACATGTTGTTGTCGGCGGCAGCTAAAAAAGTTGCACGAGCGAGCATCCGGGATAGAAAAGTGAGACAAAAAGAAGAACAGGCATGACTGAGCGTCGCCAAAACATTTTACTTAAACTACATGCAAGGCGATGCCATCAATACTACAATAACAACAGACAGAGGTCACCCTGAACTACTGCTGCAGTAGACTACCAGGTAGTACTGTAGCAAGAAGCTGTTGAGTACTCGTCGCCAGCTAGTAGTAGTTACTCTGGAGTACGAGTGGTACCATAGGTAATTGAGTTTTACTGGTATGGTCGACTGCTAGCCAACAATCCATGCGGGTGTATCTCTACTAAGCTATTAGAGTACCTGGTACCCGGGGGGGGGAATGAGATTCTGCAGTCTTGCCGCTGATTGACCACTGGTTAGTTACTACTACAGTAGTACTAGTCTACCAGGTAATACTGGTACTACTCGGAGAGGCTACTAGTCTACTACTACTAGCTCTACTTTAGTAGTAGAGTAGTAGTAGTTGTAGGTACGAGTACCAGGTAGCTACCAGTATGAGGCACTACAGGCGGTACATGGTAGGTACTACAGTATCTCACTTGGGTACAGTATGTAGGTACGCGCTCCAACCAGGTACCTGGTACCGGTAATAGGTAGTCACCACCTAGTAGGTAGACTAGGTGTACCAGTACCCAGCAACTGTACTTAATACCGATCAAATCCGATGTAGTCATGGCGATAGTGGCTGGTCTGCTGGCAATACGTGATGACACTGGAACTCTTATTGGCCTTAGTCAAGAACAATTTCTTCACGAAATCGAGGTTTCTGGTCATCTCTCTAAATTAAAACAGGCTTCCCAAATTAAGCCCAGGTGGACTACGGCAGTTTACCTTGTCTCCTGTTAGGGACGATGATAGGACTCAGGAGTTAGGTCTTACTCTATTAGGTCGTGTGCCTATGCTTGCTCTGTATCCACACACTA
>Ga0210036_1006141_pt1 | contig 10028 bp, 7 predicted proteins | sample CryGeymeta201515_FD_185469 | JGI IMG/M metagenome (GOLD analysis project Ga0210036, IMG submission 185469) | Groundwater microbial communities from Crystal Geyser aquifers in Utah, USA - Crystal Geyser metaG 2015-15 (SPAdes) (version 2) | ecosystem: Environmental > Aquatic > Deep subsurface >... | reverse complement strand
TTTCTCCCGATGTGTTCCTGTTTCTGAGTGGGAGACGGGATGGGGCATTTCGGGTCATTCCGGTGACGTCGGATTCGGGTCTCCTAGTCTCACGTTCCCTTCGGCTGGCTCTGATCGGTGACCTGCCTGCACAGTTGCGCAGTATACTAAAAATACCAGATAAGAATACAGTAATAGGAGCGTCTTGTCTTGTGTGACGGGAGTGCATACTTGTGTGTCTGTAGCTCTATTGATAGTATAGAATGTCTTAATGATACACTTATACGACCGAATACAAGTCAATCTTAGCTATATACTAGTAGTTTACTTAATCGCGCTTTGGTGCTACAGTAGTATGCGGCCAATCCCTGAAAAAATTGCCACTATAAAAAGTTACAGTGTCGTTAGGACTCTTTACTAGCCAGCTACTGCTGTGTGCTCTAGCAGCAGGATTGGGAAAGACAATGGTGCAGCCATCACGACCACATCACGGTCGAACATACTCGTACAGTATTAGTAGTAGTAGAGCAATGGCTGCGATATATTCCATTGCACTGATAACCTTCATCAGGATGATGGCATCATACGCTCCATTTACTACCAAGCAATCGACTGCTACTGCTACTACGAGCATTATCTTTGACGACAGAGATATCATTCAAACAACAATGACGTTGTCTCCTGGAGATAACACAACCACGGCATCCTTTCGTCGACGACCGCTTCCTCTTCCTCCTCCTCCTCCTTCCACTCATTCTGATCAATCCTCCGATGAAACGATCAAGTCCTTTTACTTTCCCAGTCAACAAAATCAAAAAGTTGTACCAACAAACGATGATGTCTATCCTGGTGTTCATGTTAAAATACGTGTACAGCAACAGCACGAAGAAGAAGAAGAAGATGCATCAGCAGCATCAGCATCATCATTGTTGCTGTTGTGTCGTTCTCGGAATGCGTTTGTTCTTTTAGCACAAAAGAAACATTCTACGTACGGTAGAGACAGTTATGGCTTATTGCTGCATACATTGGATTTGTTTCGACGGCATTACTTGTCTCTGAAGGATCATGCACAAAATACAGATGTTTTTATATTCCATACGGGAGACTTTACCGATCATGATTTGATTTCTTTGGAAGATTGGTTGATGTATGGCAACCGTACTACTACTACTACTACTACTATCCAAAACGATAACAACAGCCATAGTAGCAACAAGAATCCTCTACAATCACCATCCGATAGAGCAGCACCAACACCAACAATCAACAAAGGAATATTGCGTTTGGTCGATCTCAACAATACAGTTTATTGGTCATTGCCTGAACATTTGAAAAATGACAACCAAGCTGCGTGGAAGGGGAGCGAGATTTATCCCGTAGGGTATCGGCACATGTGTCGATGGTTTGGACAACAGATTTGGTACTTTTTTCGTGATTTGAATGATTACAACAGCAAGCAACTGCAACGACTGCAACTATACCAGTCAAGGAAAACAAAATCCACGAATGTTTGTCACAAGTACGAGTACATTGCTCGATTGGATGAAGATTCGTTCCTGCTGTCTCCCATTCAGTACGATATTTTTGATTTTATGGCGACCAACAAGTATGTGTATGGTTATCGTATGTGCGCATACGAATTGGAAGAGACCTTACCCAAACTTTGGTTTAAAAAATGGCGCAAGAGTCTTCTGCACAACAACGAGACACAACGATTTTTGGATCCCAAACTGTGTGGATTTTATACCAATTTCTTTGTCGCCAAATTGGACTTTTTCTTATCACCACCCGTGGTTCACTTTTTAGATCACGAATTGGATCGAAAAGGATTGTTCTATCGAAAACGATTTGGTGACTTGCTGGTCCACACGTTGGTCGTCTACGCCTTTGCATCTGCTGCTCGGATCCATCGATTTTTAGATTTCACATACCAGCATACTACCATTGACTACTTTAAGGATCGCGAGAAGGAATGCATTTCCTGGGGCAGCATCCAAGCAGGATACAACGACCTGGACGAAGGCGAACGCAAGGTAGACGAATTTTACAAAACACACGTACTGGACAAGGATTGTTTCACAGCGAATCGAACATTTTTGTACGAAGAAGATCTGTCTCCCACGTATGCTCATTTACCAGATGAAATTCGGCGCCGAAGGCAGCCATTCAAACTCAAAACAGTACATGCGGGAAAGGTCGAATTACCCCATCAGGGCATATTATCTGGTTGAGTCGGTCTTTTTTTCTCTCTGAAACGTACGGGAGGCACCGGGAGGTGGGGCGGGGAGGCTTCCTTCGAGCCGAATCCCTTGTCAGAATATAAAGAAAGTGAGTGTCAAGCGTCAAGTAGCCGCCCGATTCGAGTTTCACAATCCCTCGTCCATCTGCTTTTTGAATTGAAAGTCGTTGCTGCCCTTAGCTATTAGCTATTAGAGATCGCCTGGAGCGCACTGCGACCTCCTTGGAACTTTTCTGGGCAGTGTGGCCATCCCAGTATTGTAATACTGGCTTCTTGTATTATGCTATCTATGACCTTTTTCGTTTGCAAACAGGCTCTCGTTTCTGATCATTATTATCTATCTGTATTCTGCATCGGCCATCAATTACCATCGTGAATAACAACATCATATCCCACTACAAGCTGCGAAACGTTAACCTTAAAATATACGGTGACTCAGTACCAGAAATCCATTGTGCCTCTCTCTCCCTCTTATTAATCAACGCTATTATGGATATGATGCATGCAGTCCTGGAGCATACTAGACTAATTACTTTTTTGCTTCGCCAAGAGTTGTGAACTAGTCGTATACTGTTCACGAAGGGATTATTGAAACTAACGAAAGTCAAAACTGAACTATTAAAAGTCCTAGTAATAAATGCAATTTGGTACGAAGACTTGCTGTTCTTTGGCTCTGATAGCTTTTGGCAGTAAACTTCCACTTTCCTCGTTTGCGTTGGTCCGATCTTTCGCCGCAACATCATCATCGACAGCATCGCCATCCCGTTTATTCTGGACAGCAGCAGCAGCAACAACTACAACAGCATCCTTTTCTCCCTCGAAATTTTTTCACATTCAACGGGCGAGTCGACTCACTACTATGAGCAGTGCGGCGGCTGGTGATAATAGCGGCAGTAGTAGTAGTAGTAGTAGTAGTGGAGCGGCGACGGTCGATATTGCTGACAATCTCAAGTTCGTTCGCGAGAAGATTGCGGCTACGTGCGAAAGCAGCAATCTACCAATTGATTCTGTTCGATTGGTAGCGGTAAGTAAAACGAAACCATTGGAATTGTTAAAACAGGCCTACAATGATGCATCGCACCGTATATTTGGTGAAAACTATATTCAAGAACTGGTAGAAAAGGCTGCCGATATGCCCAATGATGTTGAATGGCATTTTATTGGTGCCTTACAATCCAACAAGGCCAATCTGTTGGTCAAATCGGTGGTTCCAGTTTCGACAAAATTGACAGTAGAAACGGTTAGTTCCATCAAGGTAGCTAACAAGTTAAACACTGCCATGACCACGTTGGCAGATGAAGCCGCGATTCCACAGGATAAGAAATTGCATATTTTTATACAAGTGAATACGTCCGGAGAAGATTCCAAAAGTGGCATCCCACCCAGTGAAGTCTTGAGTCTGTGTAAAGAAATTACAGAACAGTGCCATCGTCTGGAACTTCAGGGTCTCATGACCATCGGAGCTCCGGGTGATCTTGAATGTTTTGATACATTGGCGGCATGTCGTGATGAGGTAGCAAAAGAAATGGGACTCGAATCTTTGGAATTGAGCATGGGTATGAGTGGCGATTTTGAAGCGGCAATTGAACGAGGTGCCACCAATGTTCGTGTTGGAAGTACTATTTTTGGTGCACGAGACTATACGAACCAAAAGTAAACATTTCGCTAGAAATATGCCTGTTGTTCCATCCTGGGTCGTTGTGACTCTACGATCCAAGCAAACACGTTCATAGATCTTATAAAAGAAAATTCCAGTGATGTAGCACACATGTAATCTGGTGAAAGCTTAGAATGTTTTTTGTAACCAAACGAATGCTCGACTGTTTAACGTGGTCAAAGCTATCGATGTTGGTGAGTTCATTACACAGCATAGCTATTAATTTATTCAATATGCATTTACTTCATTTCTTCTGTAGGCACCTCCGTGGACGATGTCATGGTACTCGCATCACTTCCTAGTCCTGTAGGAATTTCAGTTCCCATGGCAGCTTCAATTACACCCATATCATCTTCTTCTTTGTCATCTTCTTTGTCATCTTCTTTATCATTTTCTTTATCTTCCTCTTTATCATCTTCGTTAAGATCAGTTGCTTCAACATCGGTAGGGGTCATCGTGCTGTCCACAGTGGTTCCACTCACTGTCAAGGTATCAGAGGGGTTTTCTGTCATGATTCCCATGATATCGTCCATCTTATCGTCCTTCATTTCTTCCATATTCATTGCAGCATCACCCTGAACGTTTTCTTTATCGTTCTCCAACTCCTGCTCCTGCTCCTCCTCTACGACAACCGTGCGACGTAGGCTCTGTTTGAGGTTTTGTCCACGGATCGTAGCGGCGGCATTGGCAGTTTCGACGGCGACCATGGCCAACAGAATAGTAATGATACTGCGAGAAAACTTCATGATGATGATGATGATGACGATGCTACTGAGTAAGATAAAAAATAATAGAATAATTTTCCAATGATGAAAAACAATGAAAAATTAAAAAAAAATGAGAATGCATGTGAACCACTCATCAATCATTCAAACCCCAGGCCAGGAACATTCCACTTCCGCATCGTCTGTGAAGGGCGTGACAGTAAACTTCTGATAATTACTTAATCCATATACGTGGTAAATTGAGGGGTAGTCTTGGGAAGCAACTGCTATGTGTGATGATATTTTTGTCGAGAAAAACTGTCGATATAGGATAGTGTGACAAACAGGTCGCCGAAGGAAAAAGCATGAACAATAAATGGGATGTTGACGATGTTGTGCCTTTCAATTTTCAAATTGAATATACTTTCTACCCGGGCATTTTATTTCATGAAATATAAGTATTGAGTAGTGGTACCAGTGCCATAGGGAAGTTCCCGACACGGAGAAAACAAAATAATTACTAGTCTACTGTACCATGTCTATTAGATCTATTACTGTACTGCACTCCGAGTATTTGTATTACAATTATTATTACGTAGTTAGTCAAAAAAATACTCGAAGATTTTGACCAGCAGACAAATTTTGACCAAAGTAACACGTCTTATTTGCTTCGCTCCTATTATTTTTTGGATGACAAGACCAACGTCGGCAATTTTTGTACTAGTTTTTACAAACCAAAAAAGTCCATAAATATTATGGACAATTCCTGCTTGTGGAATATCGGAGGTGGGGGTGGGTAGTACGATCGCATTTACCAAAACAGGCAAGCTTGCACCGTTTTTTGAGATGGCGTGATAAAAAAATTTGCCAACATAAAAACACCGTTCTTTTAAATGGATGTATGAGTTATGACAGCCGTAGCCGGACAGAAAGAAATGAAACACTGCCAACCATTGCTTTGAATTTTATCCAAAACACTCTCGCTTTCGTCCTCTCAATCTGACTTGTTCTAGTCGAGTCAAGACTGCATCGGCATTCTTTGTCTTTGGATGATCACTGCTGATGTTCGTGCTGCTCTTGCTGTTGCTGTTGTTGTTGTTATTATTATTTTCGAGCGCTATTTTGTAACATTGTAGGAGGGTCATAAAAAATGATTCCATGGGCAGGTGTGGATGAGTCGATGTCAAGGCTCGTTCCAAAACGTACAAATCGACGGCCCGTTCTTCGGCACTAGTAGTATTCTTGGCCAGACCAAAATCAATCAATACAATCTCATTGTTGTTACATGTATTACCAGTACTAGCATCGCCATAAATGTTGCTACGTTTCGATCGTTTCGTCACTGGTTCGCTATCCTCATCATCTACAGCATTCGCAGTGGTGGTGGAATGATTCTTCTTATTTCGGAGCATCATGTTGGATGTGGTCAAATCTCCATGAATACATCCAATACTGTGCAACGTACCAATCATGGTACCCATTCGTTGGGCCAAATCAGTAATAGCAGCAGCAGCAGTGTTGGATGCGATTAAACTACGGTTGTCGTTCTCAATACTATTGTTGTTGTTGTTGTTGTCGTTATCTTTGCTTCCATCTTTATCATTGTTTAATAAATTCTCTTCCAAGTACGTTCGAACCGTTATGCCATCTATGTATTCCAAATACAAAATGGGTGCCTCCATTCGAATCACTTTTGGAACATTCACACGACAAATAGATGATGATACAGATGATGATGATCCGGTGTTGGTTCGACATTTTTCTAATATCCGTCCTTCTGCACGACAACGAGATTTGGTTAATTTTTCATCCAGCACGGGATGTCGATAGGCTTTCGAAAATCGTTCCTTGGCAATCATCGTAACACCAGTAGTTGAAGCAGAAGCAGCAGCAGCAGCAGCAGCAGCAGCAGCAGAAGGTGTTCCTGTTGTCGTGGTGGTGGAAGGAATTTTCCAGATCCGAGCCTCGGCACCTTGCGAAATGAGCGTCCAATCAGGCTGGGGTGTAAAGGGACTGTTGAGAGGAGGAGGTTCTGATTCTGCTGGTGGTTCCATTGTTATTATTGTTTGTGTGTGTGTGTTGTTTTTTTGCGCTTGGAAGGCACAGCCTGTTATGATCAAGAAGTAAGAAGTTTCCGCAGTAGTCTAGTACCGTAGTCTACTCGGCAGTGTATTTATTTATTTCTTGTTTTGTGACGAGTAGGCTACCGTACAAGAAGTAGTCGAGCAACTCCATCCAGATAGGGGGTGGGTTTACGATCTTTAAATGTTTTGCCTGTCCGTCGCCAGGCACAACAAAATACCAGGTAATAGTATTTCTGGCTCCTTGCTTCGATGAGAATCCTACAGGACTCCTACAACAGCAGCATAATTTCCACACTTGTTCTGTCAAGTACTATCAAGTTCTTTATACAAGTGAACATCACCATTACTCTGAAACTACTACTGCAACAACAGCATCCAACATGAGATCATATCTTTTTCTTGCTTTCGTTATTGCCGCTACTGCGGTGGTGTCCTCTGCTGGAAAAGTAACCAAAGAAGAAGCCGAAAAGGCGTGTGCCAAGGTTGCTGCAAGTGATCGCAAAGCGTGTATTTTTGATGTTATGGCGACAGGTGATTTAGAAATGGCTGAAGCGTACTAAAGATTACATGAATGGAACAAGATGACATTTCACTCGTGGACGATTGAAAGAAAAATTGCAATGATGATGTGATCTAATATTTCATTGAGAAGGAGAAGGGGAGAAAAAGGATGGATATACAGGTTTTGCGGAAGAATAGGGCGTCACAAGCTAGCTACAGTAGCTCCTAATGACACTTGTGTCTATCCGTCACGTACTAGGAACAAGATAAAACAAAATATTCCACAAAATCAATAAAAGCACTCTGAAGTTCTATGCAGTCTCTGCGTTTTAAGCTAGTAGTACTGGCAAGAATGAATGAACTACTGGGTATAAGGAAGCCAAAATCCTGACCAACCAAAGCCGCGAACGTTCGAAAATGAACTCACTCGTTCTCTGATACTGATAAAATATTTTTTTCATCCCAGGTAATGGCGTCCTTGACATATTTGAAGACAGCCCCGGCTGTGATGATTCCGAACAGCACAGGCCCAACAGTTTGCGTGGGAAAGTCATCCACATAGCCGACACCCCGAGACATGAGAGTGGCCGTCAGGGGAATGAACGCCAAGGCGGTCAATTCAGCATTCAATACCTTCTTCATACGTGTGGCGAGTTCTTCTGACATGGGATCGATCGTCGATTCTCGTTCAATCTTGACAGTTCGTTGAATAATAGTTATGGTAGGAAACAAACTGAGACCACCAAAGATTCCCAAGAGAGTCATTTTCAGCCAAAACATGGGTTCGTGACTGTAAAAATCCCATCCCTTGCCGTACGCTGTGGCACGGTAATATCCACTGATCGCCAAAATACTTCCAGCAACTCCCGTTGTAATATCGGCATAACCCAAGAGCTTTTCTTCCTTGATGCTCATGGCCGGCTTCACCGTCAGTCGTTCCGTTACGATGGAAGCTGTCATTAATAAGAGGGACAGATAGTGCGCGTAGGCAGCAAAGGCCGAAGGTAGAGCATCCGTTGCAGCAGTAGCTGCCGATGCGACACCGGGAGTACTACTCACTACGAGAGCACTAGCTCCAATCCACAGCGCACGATGGTCGTGATTATTGTCATGGATATCTTCAATCTTGTTTAGACGAGAAGCGTCATTCATGTCGGATCCCAAATTGAAAGGATCAAAAGAGGAGCGAACGTCAATCTCATGCTTGGCAGATAAAGAGGAGGATGTAAGTGTCGTGCGAAGAGGACCTGATCGGTTTGGCACCCACGCTTGACCAAGGTCGCTAAAAAATGCTAGAAAGCTGGCAGCAGAAAAGAGTACAGAGCATCTCATGGTTAAGAATTGCTGGTTTTAAGAATTAAATAATGTATTGGTTAATCCTTAATATAAATTTCTGATTTTAGTAGCTACTAGCTAGTACTGGTCTAGCAGTACCTGGGGAATAGACTAGCTAGTTTGTGGTTTGTGGAAGGCGGTAGGCATCAACATGAGAAGTGCAGATCCTGATTAATTCGAATTAAAACCATCCAAAAAAAACATTAATGAGAATTGAAGCGAAAGTGAAGGTGAATGACGTCATAGTTTTATTTTCACGGGTTTTCCCTCTCTTCACCCTGTTTGTCTCCTTTCTCAAGCGCCATGGGATCTTTTTTCGCACTCCAGACTCCAGTAGCTCCTTGTTCAACAACGAGCCTCCCATCAGCGGCTCGCAACAAGATACGCCACTAGTAGCGTCAATCAATCACCAAACAGGTCGCTGCTCGCTTGCTGCCACCGGCTAGCAAAAAGCTGCGGAGTTAGATTTGCCAGAAAAGCAGCTTACCAGGATTCTGAAATAATTGCCCACCTTATACCTCATATTAAGGAAATTTGCTGTCGTTTTACAGCTTGAGACTGTCTTCATAGAGTTTGACACGATATTTTGCAATGTTTTGCTCACATTTGGCTTTGTTTGCAAGGTATTTTAGTTGTTGCAACTTGAGTTCGGCGTTGCTCATCGTGCGAAGTTCATCAAGATGATGATCATCGAAAGAGTCGATTACAGTTTTGGGGATTGGTGCGTCTTTGTCTCCCGAAAGCAGTAACTCGGTGTAATCGATCAGTTGCTGACTGCGAAAAACCTCCATTTTGTTTTTGGAAAACTTCTTCCTGGTCTTTTCCGTCCTTTCACCGTCAGCAAACTTGGTGCTTTCATCCATAGTCTTTTCGTTTTTTGAAAACTCTCTATCTTCCCAAATTGTCCTATTTTTGCTATTCACTTTTGTTTGGAACGTATAAACATCTTCTGGTGTTTGTGTCATTGTGACACCACAATCTTCTTGCGTTGGTTGTTTTTCGATTCGTTTCGCCACGTTCGCCAGCAACTCAGTCCGGTCGTCAACTGGAAGTCCCATAATCATGGCTTGCAAAGTAGAGATCTTGGGTTGCAAACGAGTAGGACAATCTTTGCAGAGCCTATTGTATTCCTTGAATTTTTGGACGGCGCCGACTTCCACTTTGCTCATCCTATTACAGTTGTCGACGACGTTGTCGTCTTCGTTGTCTTGCTGCTGGGGTTGGACATTGCCTTGTGCCGGTGCCTTGACTCACGAAAACGCTGCTGCTGGCCCTCTTCCTCCACCTGCTGGTAATAGTAGTAATGTTAGAGTCGTTCTTCTCATTTTCGTTAGAAGTATGATAGAGCCGAGCAATTTAATTATCTTCTTTCGGGTTCTTTTCCGTAAAAAGCTAGTGTGGAGACTACATGAATATTAGAGTAAATATTGAATATTATGGCAAATAGGAGTAAACTAGACTAGTGTGTGGATACAGAGCAAGCATAGGCACACGACCTAATAGAGTAAGACCTAACTCCTGAGTCCTAT
>Ga0210036_1006140_pt1 | contig 10030 bp, 9 predicted proteins | sample CryGeymeta201515_FD_185469 | JGI IMG/M metagenome (GOLD analysis project Ga0210036, IMG submission 185469) | Groundwater microbial communities from Crystal Geyser aquifers in Utah, USA - Crystal Geyser metaG 2015-15 (SPAdes) (version 2) | ecosystem: Environmental > Aquatic > Deep subsurface >... | reverse complement strand
GCGCGACGATATCATCCAGCGGGAGTGGGGATGGAGACAAATACAGCACGGCAAAGATCGCGCCCATGCCTTTGGGGAAGCCCCAGAAGCGGCTGATCTGGCTCAGGCCTTCGGTAAAATCTTGTTTAATCTTGGTGATGGATTCGCTCATGAGTTGCCTGTGGTTTAGAATGTTTAGTAACTACTAAACGCAGTATACGATAAACGAATCGCCTTGTCAAGATAAAAATAGCGCGAGATAAAATCTCGCGCTATTCGGTAGGTACGACTCGTCCTGACGATTGAAATCGTCACTACGTGGGATGTTACGGCGTTTCAATTGCCTTCAACAATTCTGCCCCGCGCAGGCCTTGCTCGCGCAGTCGCTTTCCCAGCGGGATTGGCACGCGCACCACGCGCTGTTCCGTCCCAGTCCGAAAGGTGAATTCCACGAAGCCAGCCTGCGGGCCTGGGACGCGCGGGGACGCGAAGTCGTCAATCATGGGCAACAACTGTTCAATGAGATTGCCCAGCGCAACATCGTCATTCAGATCGGTCACAAGAACGCGGATGTAGAAATCCGTCTCCATCGCGCCGAAGGCGGCGGAGCCGTCCTGCGCCACGCAATCCTCGCCGAAGGCAGTCGCGCGCGCTTCCGCTTCGGGCAGGATTTTTTGGATCGCGGCCTGCAGTTCGGCGGTAATGTCGGGCAGGTTTTCGTACGCCCAGGTGTACGCGCAGGGCTGGGAGGGCGCGGCGGCAATGGGGCTGGGCGTGTCTGGGATGGCGGGCGCGGTTTTGGGAGTTAGTGCGCCCTGCGCCAGCGCAAAAAAGGACGCGCCCGCGGCGGCCAGAATTGCCAGGATGCCGATGGTTCTCTTTTTCATGTCCCTATTGTAAATTGTTTTTTTGTGATTTGTCCTTGCAAACCCGGTTCGGCCGCGCTGGTCGCCCCATTTGCGGGCAGGATGGCGGAGAGTAGGAGATGCGGTAGGAATTACGTGTTGCGTCCCACAGGGATGCTTCGCGATGTTGCGGATTGCGTGTTTACCTGTGTACCTGTCTACCTGTTTCCATGTGTACCTGTCTACCTCCTCACCGGCAGGGGAAGCGGAAGGCGTCCAGGTCGCGATTTTTTTGGATGGCGTTGAATTGGAGGTTGTTTGCCTGCGGGCAGAAGGCCTCGGGCGCGAGTTGGTATTCGATGACGAAGACGGGCTTGCCTGCCTGGATGAAAGGCAGAAGCAGGCCGCATTCGCCGTAAGTAAAACATTCCTCGTCGAGCGCCCAGTCGAAATGGGAGACCAGGGCGGGGATTTGCTCCAGGTCGTTTTTCAAGCCGATGCCAAGTCCCATCTGGTGGGCGGCGGTCGCGAGGAAGATGTTGTAGGCCAGTTGGTCTTCGGCCACGAGGGGAAAACCGGTAGCGTTGGCGTATCCGTCCACGTTGTCGGGATCAACCCCGTCGCAGCCTTTTTGCGCGGCGAGGGTGAGGCGCTCGAGCATGATGGGCGCCAGGGCTTGCAGGTTGCGGATGTCGAGCCAGCGTTCGCCGGGCCAGCCCTCGAGATCGTCCCCGAGCACGGAGGCGGGGAAATTCCCCGCGTCGGGACGCCAATCCTCGAAGGAGCCAGCGCTGAAGTAGCACATGACTTTGACGCCGCGCGCGCGCAGGTCCGCGATGGTTTCGGGGGAGGCGTCGAACAGGTCGAGGTTGTAGAGGTCAACCGGGAGGGAGGCGTCCAGCGCGCCTGTGTACTGGATCTGCCACGCGGCGGCGAGGGGCGGAGTCCAATGCCCGGGCGGGGAATCGGATGGGGGCGCGGGATCCGCCGCGAGGGTCGAAGGAGGCGAGGCGCAGGCGCCCAGGGCGGCCGCGAAGATCAGGAGGGTCGGAAAAAAGGTCGGGTGTCGGATCACGTCTCGATGTCCAAAAATAAAAAAGGCACACCTTGCGATGCGCCTTTTTAGCACGTCAGGCTATGGCTTTGGGGCGGAACCAGTTGCGCCACTCTTTGTTTTGCCAGACCACCAGGATGGGGGCGGCGATGAAGATGGACGAGTAGGTGCCGCTAAACAGGCCGATGAGCAGGATCACGGCGAATTCCCGCAAAGTAATTCCGCCAAAGAGCGCCAACGCCAGCAACATAAATTCCACGGTCATCAACTGGGTGTTGATGGAGCGCTGCAGTGTCTGGATGACAGAGTGGTTGGCAAGCTTCTCAAACGGCAGGAGGCGGTAGATGCCGGAGTTTTCGCGAATGCGGTCGAAGACCACGATCTTATCCTGCACCGAGAAGCCAATGACAGTCAGCAGGGCAGTCAGGAAGAGCGCGTCCACCTGCCAGCCCCAAAAGCGTCCGCCGATGGCGGTGACGGACATTACGATGGCCACATCGTGGACCATGGCGATGATGGCGATAACGCCGTAGCGGAAGGCATGTTCGAGGCCGCGAAAGGTGTAGGTGATGTAGACAACGATGGCCAACGCGGCAATTGCGACTGCCAGCATGGCGCGCTGGGCAACCTGTTCACCGATGGACGGGCCGACACTGTCGAAGCGTTCGACGGTAAGCTCGCCGAATTCAGACTGGAGGGCGTTTTGGATTTCCACGCTGGCGGCTTCATCGAGGAAGGATGAACGGATCTGTATTGTGCCTGTGCCGAGGGTTTGCACTTGCGCATCTTTGAAGCCGAGGCTTTCGTAGACTTTAGCGACCTCGGCGGGGGCGGGGGTGTCGCTGGTGAAACGGACTTCGAGGATGGAACCGCCCGTGAAATCAATCGAGAGGGGCAATCCATCTATGGCGATGATAATCAACCCTGGGATGATGATAAGCAGGGAGAGGGCAAAGTACCAGTAGCGTTTTCCAAGAATATTCATGGTGTTCTTCCTAAATCCCAAACCATTTGAGATTTTCTTTACCCGGCTTAATTGTTTTTAGCACAAGGTTTAATAGAGTGCGGGTGACAACGATAGCGGTGAAGAGCGAAATGCCGACGCCTAGGGCAAGGGTAAGAGCGAAGCCTTTTACGATGGTCGCGCCGAAGGTGGAACCGAACCAGAACAAAATGGCCGAAGTGATGATGGTGGCCAGGTTCGAGTCGCGGATGGAGGGCCAAGCACGGGTCCAGCCCAGGTCAATGGAATTTCGCAGGGTGCGTCCGGCGCGCAATTCCTCCTTCATGCGTTCGAAGATGAGGATGTTGGCGTCCAGCGCCGCGCCGGTGGAGAGCAGGAAGCCCGCCACGCCCGCCAGGGTCAAGGTCACAGGGATGTATTTGAAGACTGCGAAGGCGATCAGGCCGTAGATGATGATGGCGATGTTCGCGAGAACGCCGGGGAGTCGGTAGTACATGCCCATGAAGAGGAAAACCACGATGATGCCAACCAGCCCGGCAAGGAGTGACTTTTGAAGTGAGTCCTGGCCGAGGGATGGACCGACTACGCGGCTTTCCACGACTTTGAATGGGATGGGCAGGGAGCCATAGCGCAACTGGATGGCGAGGGCGTTGGCCGATTCGGATGTGAAACTGCCGGTGATTTCACCTTCGCCGCTGGTGATGGCGGAGCCAATACTGGGCGAGGAGATGACGACTTTATCCAGCACGATGCCAAGGATTTGTTCGATGTGCGTGGAGGTGTGGTCGCCGAAAATTTGTGCGCCCTCGTTGGTTAGCGTAAAGGAGATACCGTATTGCCCGTTGGTGTCATTGCGAACAACGAGCGCGGATTTGATCTTGTCCCCGGTCATGACCGTGTGGTAAACGATAGGCGCGTTCGGGTCGGCTGTTGCCGGGTCAGTCGCGGTTCCTCCGTCCACATCGGTTTGAACGGTGGTACCCTCTGCAACCCGGGTTGATCCGAAATCCACGAATTCAAGACGTCCCGTCTGTCCGAGGGTGGCTTTCACTTCGTCGGGATCGGCTACGCCGGGGAACTCGCCCATGATGCGATTATTCCCCGCCACCTGAAGCAGGCTTTCGTTCACGCCGAGGGCGTTCGTGCGATTCTCAAGGATGAGGCGGGCGGTTTCCATCTGTTCTTTGCTGATGGATGTGCCTTCGGGTAAGTCCGCTTCGAGTACAACCTGCAGGCCGCCGCGCAAGTCGAGTCCGAGTCTGGGGCTGACGTCGCGGCTCCACAGCGGTTCCAGTGTGAAGGGATTGAGGATGATTAGCTTCTGGCTAAAATCCACCCATGCCGCCAATGCGACAATAACAATGATCAGAATTACTCTTGTGTTCAAATTTCTCATGTGCTGACTTCTCCACTCACAAAAATGCCCGCTTTTTGGCAGGCGACGGGGGATTATACTACGGGAATTATGAAATATGAACTATGAATTTGAAGGATGCGATGCGGGAAGGGGATGCAAGATGCGGGATAGGAGATGCGAGATAGGGGATAGGAGATAGGAGATAGGGGATAGGAAATGCGAGTTATGTGTTGCGTGTTGCGTGTTGCGTGATGCGGGTTAGGAGTTGCGTGCTGCGTGTTGCGTGTTGCGTGTTGCGTGATGCGGGTTAGGAGTTGCGTGCTGCGTGTTGCGTGTTGCGTGTTACGGGCTACGATAAGCGATATGCGATATGCAATCTTCCGTGTCTACTTGTATACGTATTTCGTATTTCGTATTTCGTGCCGCGCGTCGGTAGTCAATACACCCACTCCTCGAATAACAGGGTCAGGTCACAGCCGCAGTGTTTCTCGGCCAGGGATTTCAGCCCCTCGGCAGTGGCGTTGTCCCACGAGAAGGTGGCGGTGTAATCTTTCATAAACGCGTCGAAAGCGCCCGCGCCCATCTCGTTTTTCAAGGCTTCGAAAAACAACGCCCCGCGTCCGTAGACGATCGCGCCATACTCGCGTCCAGCGTAGGCGGCCACGGGCTGGCCGATGGGGATCGGGGCGTTTTGGACTCGTTCCCAGCGGCTTTGCAGTGCAGATTCCCATCCGTTCGCGGCCCCCGCGCCGAAATTGACTTCGTAATATTGCCAGGTTGCAAACTGCGCCAGCGACTCGTCCAGCCAGGGTTCGTCGAGCTGGTCGTTGCCGACGAGATTGTAAAACCATTGATGCCCCACTTCGTGGACGACGGTTGACTCAAGATAGGCCGAGGTCTGGTCTCCGTACTCTCCCAGCAAAATTTGGTCGGCGATGGCGGTGGCGCCGGGGTACTCGATTCCCAGCGCGAGCGTGGGCGTGATCACAACATCGAATTCGATGTAAGGGTAGGGCGCGTACAATTTGCTGAACGTCTCCAGTGCGCGCGCCGCGGCCTTCAACGCGGACTGACTGCCCACGGCCAGCGACTTTGGCGCGTAACTGTTGACGGTCACCTCACCGACTTTTTGCGAGACGACTTCGTAATCGCGGCTGGCCGCCAAAAAGAAATCGCGCGCCGGCCCGTTCGCTACCATCTGGACTTGTTGCCTGCCCGCCGTTTCGGGAGCGGATTCCAATCCCGAGGCGACTACCGTTACCCCCTCCGGCGCGGTGACGGTGACGAGATAGAAGGCCGCGTCGTTGAATGTTACATCACCCGATTGCGGAGGCAGTTCTGCATTCCAGCCTTCCTCATTGTAGACGGGGATCACCGGGTAGGCGTGCGCGAGCGCCAGCACGCCGTCGTACGAGGCCAGCACACCGTAATTCAACTCCACGTCGGTGGGAACTTCGACGGCGAATTCCATCGCGAGCACGACACTTTTGTCCGCTTCGAGCGGCGCTTTCAACGGGACGATCATCAGGCTGTTCTCGAGGCCAAATGTCGGCGTGACGGGTCTCCCGTCCACTGCCAGGTCGCGGACTTCCATCTTTCCGCCGAGGATGTTTGGGAACAGGCGGAACTGGATTTCGTCCAGCGGCGCGCCCTCGCGGTTGGTGTAGTGGACGGTTTCCTTTCCGCTCACGTGGACGAGGTCTTCGTCAATGACGAATTCGATCAGGTAATACGACGCGCCCTGCATCTGGTCGAGGATGGACGGGTCGGTGAGTCCGTCGCGGAAGGGACTGAGATCCGTCCAATCGAAGAGGGGAGTGGGAGTCGCCGTCGGCGTGGATTTTGGTCCGCAGGCGGCAAGCAGGCAGAGGGTCAGGAGAGAGGCGAGGATGGATTTCATCATTTTCTGTTATTTCTCACAGTCCTCCCGAAAAGCATCGGGACTTCGTGAGCGGAGGGATGTGCTTTTCATCCCGTAGTCGAAGGACGGGTGTCTTGGGCGAGCGTTGTTTCTTGCGGCCTGCCCTTCGATTGCGAAGCACTCAGGGCATCGAACTTTCCAAAAAGTCCAGCACGCGCTGTGCTACTTCCGGCGGAGTCAGGTTGTCCGTGTCCACGACGAGGTCCGCATGTTCGAGCGCGTGGGCGAGGCGGTGTTGCTGTTCAGCGTAATCGGATTCGTTCCAGTTGAGTTGACGGCGCGCGGTGCAAACGGGAAATGAGGCTTGCAGGAAGATCAGCGCGTCGGGATTGGTGATGCGCTTCCACATGTCCTTGACGTAGGAATGTTCCTGCGCGATGTGGCGGCAGGCGAAGCCGCGGCTTTCGAGTGCGGCGATGAGCGTGGATTTTCCCGCGCCGCACGGGCCGACAACCCCCACCAACAACCCACGTAGCGACGACTTCATCGTAGCCCATGTAGTGACGACTTTAGTCGTCCATCATTGGCTGGCATGGACGAGCGCATTCAATTTCTCGGGGCGTCCGAGCACTGCCAGCAAGTTCCCGCCTTGCAGGATCGTGCTGTCGGTGGGATGCAGTTCGGAGGCGTGGTCGTGGCGCACGAGCACGATGCTGACGCTGTAGCCGTCCTCCACCTGGCCGACAGTTTTGCCGTTCAATTCGGAACTCGGCGAGATGGTGAGGCGCGCCAGGCTGAGGGATTCGCCTTCGATGTTGATGGGGTTGGTGACGTCCGCGCCCGCGGCGGAGGCGGCGAAGGCGGGCGCGGCAATGGCCGTGCCGCTCAGGGCGTTGAAGCCGAATTGCGCGTGCAGTTCCTCGGCGAAATCGTCGTCAAAGATGCGGATGACAATTTTGATGTTCGGGTTGAGCGTGCGCGCTTTGAGTGCGACTTTCAGGTTGAGCGCGTCGTCCTGCACACACATGATGATGGATTTGGCGCGCTGGATGCCCGCGTCCGTCAGCGTGGTCTCGCGGCTGGCGTCCCCGCTGATGACGGGTACATTCATTTTTTGGACCGCGGCGGCGAGGTCCGCTTTGGGGTCGAGTTCGATCACGGCGACGGTTTCGCCCATCTCGTGCAGTTGCTGGACGACGCGAAAACCGAGGTGGCCGAGGCCGATCAGGATGTGGTGTTTGTTCAAAGTGGATGCCACGGCAATCTCCCATTCTCTGCTTCGGGCGCGGCGGTTGAAAAGCAGGATGCCAAAGTCGGTCAGTCCCTGCGCCAGCGCGCCGATGCCAATGACCGGCATAAGGAAGTAAAAGACTTGCAAAAAGGGGCTGTGCGGAAAATCCCCGCTGGGTTGCAGGAAGGCCATCGTCAGGATCAGATAGACCGCCTCAGCCAGGTTTGGGATGGCCTCTCCAACGGCGTCTGCGATGAAGAAGTACGCCGCGCCGCCGCCGATGATGGTAGAGAAAAAAATAAACACCGGCGCGCCAAACTCGCGCAATAGCAGACGGGTATCCCGAAAGGATGCGCGCCAATGTTGGAAGGTGTGTTTGGGGATGGTGTTCATTGGGGGGAGAACGTAGACACGTACACGCGTAGACACGTAGACAGGTTGCTTGTTTACATGTGTACCTGTTTACCTGTATACCTCACTCAATTGGAAGCCTCACGCTCATGCGGCGGACGTGGTCGCCGGTGCGCGGGGTCACTTTGAGCGCCACCACGCTGATATCGTCCGCGGGACGGCCCTCGTCGAGGCTGACGGCGTGCGCCAGCAGTTCGTCCGCGATGGACTGCGGGCTGGGGTCCTGCTCGTCGAGCATGGACTGGATGACGGTGCAGACTTCCATCGGCTGGCCGCGGCGCTTTCCGGCGTGATCCAACCCGTCGGTGTGGATGACGATGGTGAGTCCCGGCTCGATGTTGGTCTCGCTGATGACCGGCCGCGTGTCCCGCGCCGTGCCGAGCGAAACGCTTTCCGTTGCGATGCAGTCCACCTGGCCGTTGCGGCAGATGGCCATCGAGGCGGGGTTATTGCGCGTCAGCACGATGGTGTTTGTGCCCAGGTCCACCGAGGCGATGTTCAGCGTGCAGGAGACCTTGCCCTGCTTATTGGTGAAAAGCGCATCCGAGGCGGCGCGGGCGGCCGCGCCGTCGCGCACGCCCTCGGCCAGCAGGCCGATCACCTTGCGGACAACCATCATCGAGACGGCCTTCGCGCCGCGTCCGCTGGTCTGGCCGTCGGCCAGCACGACAGACAGGCCGCCGTTCGGGCGCTCCACCACCTCCAGCGTATCCCCGCTTTCGGAGACGGCGTATTTGTTGATCTTGGCAACCGCGATTTGTACTTCCATATCCCCGATTTTACACGCATTGCGGGCAAATGGAAGAAAATCATTAACTCACGTTACGCACCCTCACCCTAACCCTCTCCCAAAGGGAGAGGGGACTCCCTTCCCCTTTCGGGGGAAGGGCAGGGGATGAGGGAAAAGACTGCGTAACATCAGTCATTAATTGAATTGTTGAGATGAAGCGCATCCAATTGAATTCCCAATGGTCTTCTCAAAGTCGCTTGACAAACCGGCAATTTTGAAACGCGAATGGCGCGAATGGGCGAATTTCACGAATTATTTTGAATTTATTCGCGCCATACGTAAATTCGCGGCATTCGCATTGAGAATCCTCCGACTTTGAGAAAGCCATGTTGAATTCCCCATTTTGGCTTGACGTAAGCGCCTACCACCACTTATAATCTGCCCGCTTGTCTGGAAATCGCGCCGGGCCTCGCCCGGCGATTGCATGTCAATAAGGAGAACGAATGGCCCCACAACCAAAACGCAAACACTCGAAAGGACGCCGCGACCGCCGCCGCGCCCATGACGCCCTCGAAGCGCGCAACCTCGTAGCCTGCTCCAATTGCGGCTCCATGCGCCTGTCGCACACGGTCTGCCCGAAATGCGGCCACTATCAGGGACGCGAAGTGATCGAGATCAAAAAATCCAAGAAAAAGAATGCCGAGTAATTGTTCCGTCCGCAGTTCAATCGCGAAGCATCCTTTAGGACTGCGGACGAACTTTCAAATGAGCCGTGACCAACACGGCTCGTTTGTGTTTAAGGGGATGAAAACATTGTGGGGCGGAATGATATTCCGCCCAATCACGGATTTGCGGGATGCCATCCCGCACCACGCCTCCAAAAAGGTATTTACATGACACTTGACTTTAAAATCACCGCATTTCTCTTTCCTGGACAAGGTTCGCAAGCCCTCGGCATGGGACGCGACCTGGCCGCGGCCTTTCCTCTCGCAAAGCAGACTTTTGACGAGGCCGACTCTCTGCTCGGATTCTCCCTCTCGAAACTGATGTGGGACGGTCCTGCCGATGAATTGAACGACACGGTGAACACCCAGCCCGCGCTGTACATCCATTCGCTGGCGGCCTGGCGCGTCCTCTCGCTTCGTTTCCCGGACCTTCGGCCGGCCGCGCTGGCCGGACATTCTCTTGGCGAGTTGTCTGCTCTGGCCGCGTCGGGCGCGCTGACCTTCGCGGATGGGTTGCGCCTCGTCCGCACGCGCGGCCAGTTGATGAAGCGCGCCGGGGAACTCGCGCCCGGCGGGATGGCCGCCATTTTGAATCTCGACATCTCCGCGTTGGAAAAAGTCTGCGCAGAGGCGAGCCGGGAGGGCGAACCCGTTCAGGTAGCGAACGATAACTGTCCGGGCCAGGTGGTGATTTCAGGCGCGAAACCTGCCGTCGAGCGGGCGATGGAACTGGCGAAAGCCGCTGGCGCAAAACGCGCTTTGCCGCTGGCGGTTTCGATTGCGGCGCACTCGTCGCTGATGAATTCCATCCAATCCGAGTGGGACGCGGCGGTGGACGCGGTTGCCATGCGCGACGCGTCCGCGCCCGTCTAC
>Ga0210036_1006131_pt1 | contig 10042 bp, 9 predicted proteins | sample CryGeymeta201515_FD_185469 | JGI IMG/M metagenome (GOLD analysis project Ga0210036, IMG submission 185469) | Groundwater microbial communities from Crystal Geyser aquifers in Utah, USA - Crystal Geyser metaG 2015-15 (SPAdes) (version 2) | ecosystem: Environmental > Aquatic > Deep subsurface >... | reverse complement strand
TTCATCAGCCGGCATACCGGCCAGCAGCTGGTACAGGGCAGGATCGGTAAGCAGGCTGTCGCTGCTTTTGAGTTCTTTTACGCTGATCCAGCGTTTGATGCGGTTGCCGGCTTCGTCGTAGTCGAACTTCACGGTGGTTTGGGCTGCTGCGGCAGTTGGCAGTAACAATGCCAGCAAAGCTAATGCTATCAGGTGTTTCATAATAAATGGTTTTGGGCAGGGGGCTTAGTCCTGCAGTTTTTGCTTGAGCAGTTCAATCTCTTTTTGTTGCTGCTCCATTGCCTGCTGCTGCTGCAACACGTAAAGGGTCAGTTCTTCCACTTTTTTAAGCAGCAGGGCATTCATTTCGCCAACGGGCACGCCGGTTTCGGCCACTTGTTGGGCAGGGGGCATATCGGGCAGGTGCTGATGGGTTTGCACAAACTCTTGCAGCTCGGAAAGTGGCATCAGCGGATAGGTGGGTTCAAACACATAATCGGGCCAGGTCCATTCGTTGAAAAGCTTTACTACTACTTCTGTGGCGATAATTTTTCCGTTTACACCAAGCTTGTAGCCTTTGGTGTCGTTGGTGCCAATGCCTACATTGCCGCCATTGTAATAGATGGTGCTGCCACTGGGCTGCCAATAGCTTTCGCCTCCGCCACCAGATGGCGAGGCCCATGTGCCATCGGCACGCAAAAACTGATCGCTGGTGCCAGCAGAGGTGGGCAGGCTGTAGGCGCCGTTTACTTCGAGGGCTGCCACTTTTACGGGGCCTTCAAAATTGAACTGACCGGCCGTAAACTGCATCTGGCCAAGGTCAGTAAACAGCTGCAGGCCTGTATTTATACCTGCTGTGAGGCCGGTATTGGCATCCATCATTTGCAGCTTGGCCTTTTTTTGTCGTGGATCAGAAGGCTCAAGCAACAGGCTGGCATCTTCCAGAGCATCAGCACGAATGTGCAGCTTGGCCTGTGGATCAGTGACGTTGCCGATGCCGATTTTACCAGTGCTGTTAACGCCGATAGATTCACCTACAAAAAAAGTGGGTTTGGTGGAGCCGAAGCCGATCATTAAAGATCTAAAAACATTATTATTCATTGTTTCGGTTGCGCTAAAACCATACCCAATGATGATTGCATCGGGGGTAAGTGTTTTTAAATATCGTCCGACTGCAAATGAATTTGACCCATGAACTTCAAGAGAGCGGCCTAATGCTATTGCGTAATTATCAAGTGCAAAAGTTTGCTGTCCGAAAGAAAAAGAGGCTTTCCCTGAGGAACCCGACAACTGTCCTCCAACAAAAGAGTAATCCCCTGTAGCTGAATTGCTATAACCAATTGCACTAGGGTTTGATCCAGAAGTAGTGTTGTTTTCACAATTTATACTTTCACACTGGCTATATCCATTATTTTGCAGCATAAAGAATAGTAAAAAACTGAACAATAGTACCAAGAAATGTATAGTCTTTTGGTTTTTTAAATTGATATTCATTGCTTTAAAATTTTAGAAGTTTGAATAAGTTGTTGATTTTGTATGATTGAGGCAAAATATATACCAGCTGGCAGGTTTCCAATTTCCAGTTGATTTACGCCTTTTTCGAGCCTGAATGAGGCGGCCAGTTGGCCTGCAGGTGTGTAGAGTAACAAAACAGATGATTCCGGAACATTACTTATAGTTATCTGGTCTATGGTCGGCACAGGATAAATAGTGATATCCTCTTTGTTAAAATAATGTTCTTGTGCATAAGTAATTACATCCTCATAAGTCATCTTTAGAGCAAAGTTATCTGTCATTTCTGAGCCTTCGTATTCTGATGATTCTCCTGATACAATACAACCACCATCTGAACAAACGAACAGGTCATAGAGCCAATATCTTTGATCTCCCTCATAAGTTTTTGTTCCCTTCATATTTAATTCATAATCAAATATATAGAATAGAATGTTTTCTTGTCCCATAAAAAAAGGCGGTACAGCCTCAAAAACAGCCACCCAAATATTATTTTCGTCAATAAATCCCATACCACGATTAGTGGGTATAAAAACCTGATGCTCACAATAAGTTATTTTACTTTGAATCAAGTTAAAGCTATTATCATAAACTCTCATCTCGAAACCTCTTGTATTGTAAACATCAATCTCATATAAATAATTAACCATAAGCATATTACCATTTGAAAGTCTTTTCACTGACATGGGGGCTAAAAAATCACTATTGTCATTTTCTAAGACCCCACTGCTTAAAAGATTTAATTCAAGATCAAAATATGCCCAATCTCTTACGACAGAATTATGCGATAATTCTCCAAAAAGATAGAAACCCGAACTGTCAGTATTAAGGAGCATTTCGCTGCCTTGGATAAGATCTGCCCATCCAGGATATAACTGTAAATCAATGAAGTTGCCCAAATTGTCATATTTATATATGCAGAGGTTTTCTGTAGTACCAGTACCAGGTGCAGCAGTATCTGCAACACCTTGCAAAATAATGTTATTATTAGGCGTAATAAGATGGTTTTTAACATAATGCCTTATGTTTGGCATTGAAAAGGGAAGTGTATCAAATTTCTCCCAAATCAATGTCAGATTCGCATCTAGCTCTAAAAAATGTACTCCTTTTACATTGGGCAGTTCTGAGATATTGTAACTATTTCCAAAGTATAATAAATTGCCGTTTGGTTTTTGATAGCCAAAGCGGATATTTGTTCCTATATCTTCTTTATAGTATTCAACATGTGAAATAATTTCTCCATCTTGTGTAGTTCTATAGAAAACAGGTATACTTTCCTCACCGATTGAGGGATCATATTTATTTCCTGAAATAAAATTGCTACTTTCAACTTCAAATGTATAATTAATCCTTTCATCAATGCCTTCTTCGCCTATGTTCAGTTCAAATCCATTCTGAGTAAAACCAATAGACATAGCGACTACATGTATAACAATTAATAATGCTATTCTCATTATAATACTTCTTCAAATGTTATTAACTACAATTCTGTTGGAAATCCTGGAGCCTCAACATAATAATTGACTTTGATGCCGAACATAAATTTACCCCTATGCAAGTATTTTTTTACTATGATTCCATCAACTACAGTAGGCTCCCAAAACCCAGTCATGCTTTCAATATTTATTAAACTGTAACTTGGATTAAGTTCCTCTGTAATAATTTTTACTTTAAGTAAATACGTTAGATATGAATAGTAAGTGTTCATAGCGTTACGATTTAAGCATAATTCAACTTCGCCAATTTCCTCACTTCCAAAGAATAGGTAGTAATCATAAAGATTGTCTTCAATATCACCCGGTCTGCGCAGATCAGGATATCCTCCCTTTTTTGTAATTTCAACAGGGTTGATCACATAAAAATTCCCCTCCGGATCGGGTAAAGTAGCATTCATTGCCAGCATGAGTTGTTGAGCAGCATCACTTTCTATAACAGGGCCTTCACATTTGCCTTCATCTTCTCCATACCACCATTCATCGCCATCCTCAAAAGGGCCATCCAGTACCGGTGATGGCGGCACTTCGCCCTTTTCGCCTGTAACTACCTGCACGGTAAAATGAAGCAGGTTATTCTCAATAGTAGCTTCCGCCAGGTTTAGCAGCGAAAGGCCTTTTTCGTCATATGCCACTGCATGATAAGTGGTGCTGATTTCCTGTATCATCTCGTTAAACTTATCCGTTAAATCTGTCATATTTACCTCGCTGCCCGATAGCAACAGGCTAAACGACAAGGTATCAATAGCAAAGGACTTGTAAAACTCATTCGGGAAGCCATAGCAATAGTTAAAGGTGGATTCCAAATACCATAGGGCAGAATCAGTACTGATGGTTTCGAGGCTTTTAAAGCCAGGATTTTCTTTTTGATACGCTACCTTATCAATAAAGCTGTTGATGGCATTTCCAACTTTGATGTCAAAAGCCGTAATTTCTGTTTCTGGTGTTGCTGCAATTTCTTCGCCACTCTTCTGGCAGGCACTAAAATAAATTGCCATCCATCCGCCAAGGAGGATCATGGCTAAAAAACCTGTTCTTTTAATTTTTGTGTTCATGATTTTGATTTTTGGTTAGTATTATAGGAATAAGATTCCGGATCTCGTATTGGTAAAAAATTGATTGTTGCATATTTTCTTGTTGAGACATTGATACTGGTTTAGGTTACAAATTGTTCTTCCCTCTTCACCCATTATATGTCAACAAGTACCCAAATCTAATCACTTTTTTTGAAAATATTTTCAAAAATTTTTTAGCCCTCTGATTAACTGCATTTTAAAAAGCAATTTTCTTTTATTTTATTCTTACATTATGTAAACTTGGTATATAATTGGATCATTTTATAGGTGTTTTCCTCAGGCTTATACTTTCCTGCCTGGTTCCAGGCTGACGCCGATTTGCAATAAATTTAGTAACGGTTTTTGCACAACTAGTTCAAGTCCTTTCCAAAGTCGTTTATGTCCACATCGAAGACGTTCGAGTCCACATCGTAGAGATTCAAGTCCACATCGTTGATGCTCGTGTCCACATCGTAGAGGTTCGAGCCCACATCGAAGAGGTCCGAGTCCACATCGTTGTTGCTCGTGTCCACATCGTAGAGGTTCGAGTCCATATCGTAGAGGTTCAAGTCCACATCGAAGAGGTTCGAGTCCATATTGAAGACGTTGTCACTCTAGTCAGAGTAGTTATGTCTTTGCTTGGTATAGCACAACCCCTTCAGGGTTGAAATACAATTTTCTTAACCAATTACTACAATAGCAGCAACCCTGTCGGGGTTGCGCTATCTTAGCTAACAAAAAGCAATTTCAAATTATAAAATCAACCTCGAAGAACCTGTCCCGACTGAAATGTCGGGAGGTTGCGCTTTCGAGCCAAACTAAACCTTCACTTCAAATATCACCGGGATGGGTGCGCTGGGCTGTGTGAGCGGCGGGCGTGCGGCGGGCAGGGCAACTAAAACAGCTGGAAAACTTGCGGGGCAGCCGAATATAGCTTCTGGCTGTTGGCGGTTAGCTTTTGGCTACTGAATCAAAGAGGGGATTTCCCTGTATGCTCAAGACTCACACTCACACTTCTTCAATTATCCGCTGTTTTAGTTGCTGTGGGCGGATAGCATCGCTCACACTTGATTTTTGCTAGCTTTTGATCAAGCAAAAGCGAAAAAACAATGAACAAATATTGTAGGACTACACGCTGTAAATGCATTGCAGGCGGGAACAAGGAAAAGTTCCAGAACAATCAAAGTTATAGCGCAACCCCTTCAGGGTTGAAATCCCTTTTTAAAACCGTTTACTACAATAGCAGCAACCCCTTCAGGGTTGCGCTATCATGCCAAATCATATCTTCACTTAAAATCACCACCGGGCTGGGTGCGCTGGCCCGTGTGAGCGGCGGGCGTGCGGCGGGCAGGGCAACTAAAACAGCAGGAAATCTTGCGGGGCAGCTGAATATAGCTTTTGGCTGTTGGCGGTTAGCTTTTGGCTACTTGAATCAAAGAGGGGATTTCCCTGTATGCTCAAGACTCACACTCACACTTCTTCAATTATCCGCTGTTTTAGTTGCTGTGGGCGGATAGCATCGCTCACACTTGATTTTTGATAGCTTGCCACCTGTCCCGCCGCATCGCTGGCGGGATTAAGAAAAAGCGAAAAAAACATAAACAAAATATTGTTGTATTACAACCTGATAACGCAATGCTGGCAGGAACAAGGAAAAGTTCCAGATCAAATTAAGATATAGCGCAACCCATTCTGGGTAGAAATCCCTTTTTAAAACCACATTAACTACAATAGCAGCAACCCCTTCAGGGTTGCGCGCTATCGAGCCAAATCAGACCTTCACTTCAAATCATCACCGGGCTGGAGCCCCCAAGAATTGGGCTTGCCTACCGCCATGTAGGGAGTGGGGGCAAGAAAATGACAAAAGACCCACTCTCCACCTAATCTAAAACCACTTCTCATCATCATTCATGTCTTTATGCAGAAGACGTTCGAGTCTTTACATAAGACGTTCGAGTCCTTGCAGAAGACGTTCGAGTCGTTGCATAAGATGCTAGTCTTTCCCAAAACAATTTGGCTGGTTTTTTTTCGGGGGATGGTGTTTTGTTTGCACGAAAGGCAGCTCACGGGCAGTGAAAAGGTTTTACTGCTTTACGAGAGGTGTTTGCTGGTTTGTGAGGGAGGCATAAAGCTTTACGGAGGCTTTTTCATCTTTTACGAATCGCAAAAACGGCTAAGGGATTGCTGCTCATGCGCTCCGAAGTAGGCATCATGTTTTACGTTACGTTGATGTTTTGCAATGGAAAGTGCTTGCTGGTTTGTGGGGGCTGTTGAGGTGTTAATATTGCTTGTTAGCTGCTTGTCCCGCTAAGCAGGAGCTTTTAGCCTTTGGCTCGTTGAGGCCTTGATAACTACTATTTAGTGTTTGTCTATAATGTCCGATTTCTGCGTTATGCTTGTTTTGAAAACAGTCATTTACCAAAGTAAACTCCTTGATTTTCAAAACTGCGCAAGCCCTGCCTGTCTGCTGCCAGGTAGACCTGACGGCGAGGCAGGCTTGAACTCGAACATTATAGTCCAAACACTTGATTTTATGGACAGACACTATTTAGCTTTGCTTAAATACACTTTAACAAGGACTACAAAACAACAACGACAACTATGTCAACAATGACAACACCTCCCACTCCTACTCCACCGGCATCAGACTAACCGCTGCACCTCCACCGGGCACTAGATTGAGGCTGAGGATATCGCCATGTTTCAGTTGCTGTTTTACGATTTTATAAGCTGTTGGATTTTCATCCCAATGGGCATCGGCTGCATCGAGATACAGACGGGCTTCGTAGGTTGTGCCGGCTTCCAGAAAATCGAGTTTTACTTCCAGTTTGCGGGCATCCTCATTGGTGATAGCCCCTAAAAACCAATTGTCTGAATCCCTTTGCTGACGGGCAATGGTGACGTACTCACCCACTTCGCCTTTGAGGGTAAGGCTTTGTTCCCAGTCAACAGCCACATCTCTTATGAACTGAAAAGCAGGGTGCTTGTCGTAGGCTTCAATCAAATCCGGAACCATCTGTATAGGACTGTAAATCACCACATACAAAGCCAGCTGATGAGCCAGGGTGGTATTCACCTGATTATTGGGTTTCCATGGATCGAGCTTGATATTGAAAATGCCGGGTGTATAATCTATCGGGCCAGCCAGCATACGCGTAAATGCAACAGTAGGCAGGTGATTGGGCGGATTGCCTCCGTCAGAAGCCCAGGCGTTGAATTCCTGTCCGCGCAATCCTTCGCGGGAAATGGCATTGGGTAGGGTGCGCCGGATACCTGTGGCTTTGATGGGTTCGTGGGCATTGATGGCAATTTTATGCCTGGCAGCCGTTTCGAGGGCACGACGATAATGGTTTACCATCCATTGTCCGTGGTGGTACTCGCCTTTGGGAATGATCTTACCCACATATCCGGTCTTAACCGAATGGATGCCAAGTGATTCCATCAAACGATAGGCGGTGTCCATCTGTTGATCGTAAGTGCGTGGAGCAGCAGAGGTTTCGTGGTGCATGATCAGTTCTACTCCTTTGGATTTGCCGTAACGGACCACTTCTGCCAGATCGTAATCGGGATAGGGGGTTACAAAGTCGAAAACGCCTTCGCGATCTTCGAATCCAATCCAGTGTTCCCAGCCGGTATTCCAACCTTCGACCAAAATTGCATGAATATTATTCTCCGCAGCAAAATCAATCAGTTCTTTGGCATATTCGGTGGTGGCGCCATGCTTGCCATGTGGCGTGTTGCCGGTATAAGTATTCATGTCCTGCGTGGCTCCGTAATCCCAGGTTTTGCGTCCCAGATGCATATCCCACCAAATGCCGACATATTTGGTTGGCTTAAACCACAACACATCACTCAATCTGTTGGGCTCGTTGAGGTTTACAATCAGCCGGGAATCTATAAGTCCGGCAGCAGTTTCACTGATTTGAATGGTTCGCCAGGGTGTGGTAAAGGCTCCGGTGCGTTTCACTTTATATCCCAGTCTGTCGGAACCCACCAACTCGCTTACCAGATTAAAATTATTGGTGTCGATTTTGATGGTCATATCGGCATAATCCGTGAGATTGGCTTCATGAAAACTCAAATAAATGCCTGCATCCGTTTTCATGGTAACGGGGGTGTTCACGGCATTATAGGGAATATGTGTCTGAGCCAAATCGTTGTGATCTCGCAAGGCAATGGCATCAATTTCGCTCAGGCGGGTATGGTGAAAAAGATGCTCATAAATGTCCCAGTCGCCCGGTATCCACCAAACCTGATGGTCAGCCGTTAAGTTGAAATGGGTATGTTCGTCCATGATGATAGTTTCCTGATCATCAGCCAAATTCGGAAAGAGAAACCTGAAACCCAAACCATCATCATACAGCCTGAATTGTAAGTGAAACTGCCTTGCAGCTGTCGTTTTCTCTGCTACATTCACCAGCATTTCCTTGTAATGATTGCGCACCACGCGCTGCTCGCCCCAGGGCATTTCCCAGTTTTCGTCCAGTTCAGAAAACGCCACCTTTGTCACTTCCAGCTGATTCATCAATGGCGCCTGATCTTTAAATTCAAATCCCAGCCAGGAGGTATCTATCAGCAGCTGATCCTTAAACTTTACCGTATATCCCAGCTCGCCAGCATTACCTGAAACCAATGCAACACTGATCTTTCCATTGGGGGATTGCAATTCTTGTTTCGTTTTTGGATTCATTTGACAGGCATTAAAAATTAAACTTCCGACAAGCAGCAAAAATGCTATTCGCATAGCTGACCAAGGTATATTTTTCATGGACTTGAATTTTTAGATTAGCTTGAGATATTGTCTTAACAAAGATAATCTTTTACCCTGATTCAATAAGATTTTACCCAGAGCATGAAAAAGCTTTATGTTGCTAATCCTTTGATTTATTATCCTTTGAACTGAACAGGAATTTTAGCAAATGAAAGTGCAACGGTTTGCAAAAAACCATTTTACCGGAAAAAATATTTGCTGAAAGGTGCAAAATTTTGTACTTTTAGAGCAAAAGAAAGGAGAACAATATGAATAATACTTACAGCTGCCCCAATTGCAAAGGCTTTTTATTGATTGAAAACCGACTGATACTTACTGCCGGTAAAGAAGGCGATCATCTGAACGAAAAAGGCTTTGTGCTTTTGATGAATCCAGAGATAGGAAATTACGAAACCCGTTATCACGAAAAGGTGAAAGTGACTGATGGAGAAAAATATCAGTTCTATTGCCCTATCTGTCACCACAAATTACACTCTGATATCAATGACAATCTGGTAATGGTAAACTATACCGATCAGAAAGGCAAGGCTTTTGAACTGCATTTTTCGCGCATCGCCGGACAAAAAAGCACCTACAAAATCATGGGACGCTCAGTGGAGACCTTTGGCATTGATGCCCCACACTACCTCGACTTTATGCACCTGATGGATATGTCCTGATCACTTGTCAGGAGCTGTATTTTTTCAGGTAATGGAACATCAGCCTTACGCCAATACCTGTTCCGCCAATTCCGCGGTAATTATCACGCTTTTCGATGTAGGCAGGCCCTGCAATATCAAAATGAATAAAAGGATAATCAGTAAAATGCTCCAGAAATTTTCCGGCAGTGATAGCTCCTGCTTCCGGGCCGCCGATATTTTTCAGGTCGGCAATCTCTGAATTGAGCTGCTCACGGTATTCGTCCCACATTGGAAATTTTACCAGCCGCTCATTTACAGCATCGCCACTTTCGGCTATTTTGCAAAACAGTTCAGTTGCTTTAACTTCCATGGCTACAATTCCCTGGCTTCCGATAGCCCTTGAAGCAGAGCCGGTGAGGGTGGCAAAATTGAGTACCAATTCCGGCTCAAACTTTTTGGCATAGGACAGGGCATCAGCCAAAATCAAACGTCCTTCGGCATCGGTATTCAGCACTTCTACCGTGGTTCCGTCAAACATCGTGATCACATCACCTGGCACATAGGCATTGCCATCAGGGCGGTTATCAGTAGCCGGCACGAGAGCCATCACAT
>Ga0210036_1006128_pt1 | contig 10050 bp, 10 predicted proteins | sample CryGeymeta201515_FD_185469 | JGI IMG/M metagenome (GOLD analysis project Ga0210036, IMG submission 185469) | Groundwater microbial communities from Crystal Geyser aquifers in Utah, USA - Crystal Geyser metaG 2015-15 (SPAdes) (version 2) | ecosystem: Environmental > Aquatic > Deep subsurface >... | reverse complement strand
TGCTACTTCCAAAAACAACCCCGGGATTGTGTTTTTCCCCATCCCGGGGCAGTTTTGGAAATCCCGGGGTAGGGATATCCCTCGATTGGTGACAACAGAGGAACTCCTTACACATAGAGTTGCGTTACCAGAAAGAATTAGAGTAGAAAATGTACTATTTATGTGGCTAGCAGGAATTGCACCAAAGGGCCTTTGAAACATGAATGTAGGTGTAAGAAAATCTTGACTGTCTCGAAGGAACGAAGACGAACAGTAGCATTCATTACGCTCTGCCCTCATATCAGTCGGAGAAGTTCTGTTTTCTTGCGTTGTAACTTGCTTGTATATCTGGGTTTCCGAATATAGATTTCTTGAACTTTCCGGTCGTTTGATAAGCAACGGTCTTTGTATTGGGAAAAAACCAGTAGCCTTGGCTGGCAGTACCAGGAACTTCCCAGGATAATGTGTCTTGAAGTCATTGTCAAAGTCCAATGTTTCCATGGCGCTCGCCAACTCTTGAGTAGTCGCCCAGCACGACGCTATTCCCTTGACCGTCACTTGTACATAGAATTGGAGAGCAAAGTGAACTCCGACAGGAGGTCGAGGCATGGCAATGTCGGACAATTTCACATCAATCCATTGCTCCTCCTCGTCGTTGTTCAAGGTTTCATCTTCTGGGCAAAGCATCATCAGCTCAGTCAGGAGAAAGTGCTTAAGTTCATCGAGAAGACCTTCGATCTCTGCACTGTTTGGACGAATGCGAGCCAATTCCTGAAATAGTGAAAACTCCAGCATTCCGCCGACTCCAGTTACTGTGCTCGTGATCTCTTTCGGTGTGATTCCATCCTTATCATCCTACAATATGATTGAAGAAGAGTACATCGTAATTATTAGTAACAACGTGGTATCATCCTACTCTGAGGCTAGCTAGCTAGGTAGCTCGGTCGAAGAATGGAGAGCTACGTATATGGAGAACTCACCGCTTTTTTGTCATCCTCGGTATCGCCTTCAATTCCGAAGTATTCTGCAATGGGATCATCTTTGCGTACTGATTGTACACCTGCTGGGCTCCTCAGATTGTCACGATACTCCGCTGGATTCTGGGTTGATGGTACTGCCGCCGTAGGTGCTTTGGAGGAGGCAATAGCAATCAAAGCAACTCCACCTAGAATGACAGCTACTAAGATTACCGTGAATGGTGAATGAGGGCGCATAATGAAACTCCAGTGAAGACGCATTGTAGCGAAAGCTAGGTTTGTTTTTCTTTCCTTTTTTCTTTGTTCGTTTGCAGGTGCTATGACATCTAAAAAAGTAAGGCTTGACCAGTAAGCCGCAAATCTAGCTTGACCACTGCGCCTATGGTGGGTAGACTAACGACAAGACCCAGGCATTGAACAGGGTCTTCGCATCTTGCTTCAAAAAGTAAACCAGTCTCGTGAACATATTCGAAAAAACCGAATCTTGGTTCCTTGCTGTGTGGCCTTACAACTAATTAAGCTAGCTTTAGAGGGTGGACTTGAGCAAAAACTGTGAAAATAAAAATAACTGTGACTAACCCCCCTTGATCGTAATTTGAGTTCTTGTTGTTCAATTTTACCATGTCCGTTCTGTCCTTGCGATTGAACTGCATTGGAGCTAATGTGCGTCCACAGTGATAAAAATCTAAGATCTTCCTTCCTCTCCTTCCACCTCTCAAAACCGAAACACCCCTCTCTTTTCTTTCACAAGCCCAAGAGTCTTATAATATCGAGTCGACAAATAATATAAGTAATGGTAATCTCATGAAAAACTTGTCTTTTCGCATCCAACTGTTTCTGTTCTCGACATTCAAATTATCTACCCATTCCTTTGGAATTTCAAGAGCGATTCCGTCCTTCTCCTTTCCGTTGTTGTCCAAGAGAACGAACAGGAATACCCAACCCGCCATGATGACCACCACCACCACCACCACCACCAGCAGCAGCAGCAGCAGCAGCAGCAGCAATAGCAATAGCAATAGCAATAGCAACAGTAGTGATACAACAAAATCAGCACACCCTACCAACACGGCCGTGTGGTGTCCTGAACAGCAAATCTACATTGGAGGTGTTGTACCCGGTGCTACCAACGAAGATGTGCAGGCTCTCTTGGCTAGCAACCATGGTGCCCTGCGAGTGTTTGGTTACGGTTCCTTGTGTTGGAAACCAGGAGATCCCAATGATACAGCCCTGGGACACGAGTCAGTGACCGCCCATTCGGGTTACGCCAAAGGTTATCGTCGTGCTTGGGCCCAACGATCGACAGACCATCGGGGGAATCCCAGGTTTCCTGGTATTGTTTGTACGCTCTTGACACAAACAGAAGTAGATGTCATTTTGAATCGGAAGAACAACACCAATGACGAGACTAGCAGCAACAGTTATGAATGTCACACAGAAGGTATGATCTATATCGTGCCTCCAGAACTAGCGCAAATGTGCCTGGAAGAATTGGACTTTCGAGAAAAGGGAGGATATGCGAGGGAAATCATTACAGTCGTACAGCACGACAGTCAGAACAACAAAAGTGTACCCAAGGAAGTGCAGGCACTGTTGTATCGCGGGACACCGGACAATCCGGCGTTTTGGCCTCGCCTGTTGTGGGATCTGCCACTAGCAGCAGCTGTCATGTCGGTAGCCGTGGGACCCAGTGGCCCGAACGATATATATTTGAACCAACTGAATGAATTTTTGTTAAAGGAACAACAGCAACAACATGAACCCAACTTGACAAAGGATGACGATACGTGCACGTTGGCCAATATGACCAAATTGTTACAGCAACCTCACTTGTCAACCTACTTCTTCTATGGAGCTGGGTCGAATCAACATGGGCAGATACGAATGCTGGGGCCAGGTAATAGCCGAAATGTGCACGATCTAGAAGACTATACAACATTGACTGAAAGCGTATTGTGCTGTCGCACGAATAAAGATACAAAAGATAGACCGGATCGTCCGAAGCACTTGTATGCGGGAGGTGGGCACTCGGGACTGCTGACAGAAAATGGTCAATTGTACCTGTGGGGGTGGAATGAAGATGGACAATGCGGACGCGACTCCACGAGAAGCGCACATGCAGAAGATGCCCCCCTTCCTATCCTGGAGCCTTTACCGAACATTCGTGTCGAAAAGGCTGCCCTGGGGTTTACTCATACTCTCGTGATTGAACACGATACAGGGAAGTTGTTTGTCTTTGGAAATGATAGTTATAGTGGAACTGGACCGCAGCAATCGACGCCGAGAACGCCCGATTGTTGTCGGGATGACACATATCGAGTCGTAGCCGCAGGATTGTTTCACTCGGCAGCCATCACCCTGTCGGGGGAATTGGTCACTTTTGGAAGTTCCAAGTTTGGACAATCCTTACAAGATGGTACCGCTGTAGCCTCTGGAAGATGGATACCCCCCGATGGAAGCAAGTTAGTTAATGTTGTTTGCGGACGCCATCACACCGCTGCAGTCGATGAAAAAGGTCGCATATGGACATTTGGTGAAAATAAATACGGTCAGCTAGGCAGATGTATTCAACAGCGAAGAAATGAAAATGGTGCAGGCAGTAAGCCTAAAGAAGAGAAGGCGCCATCCCACGACCACATTCCAGACTTAGTGGATGGAATCCTCGGGAAAGGCTACGATGGGGCGACAAAATGCGTCGGACTCAAAAGTGGATGGTCGCATATGATAGCTAGAGTCACAGACAGTGGCGACTTGTTGAATGAACAGTCTGCTTCCCAAATCTACGGGTGGGGACGAAGCGACAAAGGTCAGTTGGCGACCCAGGAGAAGTGCATACCGGTGCCCACACCATTAGGCGGCCTCCCTAGTACCACGCAGACGAAAGATATATATTGTGGATCAGAATCAACCTATCTAATAGCAAGGGACAATGAAGCTGATTCCATTTATTGTTGCGGTTGGAACGAGCATAGGAATTTAGCTGTATCTTTACCGCCAGCGGAGGACGACATCTTTGACTGGAGCTTTGCCATAAAGGACATCAATAAGCTGGCGAGTCCCCCTACATGCAGCAAGAGCGAAGAGACGGAAGAGGAACGATCATTTTTCATGGCAGCAGGAGGCGCACACTTTCTGGCAATTCTAGTATGAGGGCATTACGTTAGCGCCAACTGACTCACCCCAAATCGAAGATTATGTAGGTGCAACAATATCATCTACACATGGCGCAACCACGCCAACCACATCGTACTTTGTTCGACAATCGAGGGAGCGAATTGTTCTCTCTATGAAGATCACTTCATTTACTCGTCGAGTTCAGCTACCATTACGTTCAGTAAGTCCATTCCTCTAGCCTCCCATTCGTTTCTGTTTTGCTGTGCATAATTCAAATACTCATCTGAACTAACACCAAATACTCCACACTCCTTCAGCTTTCTTGCAAGTGGAATCACGTAATTATCAAAAAATCCAAGCTCTCCCTTGTACCAAAAGGATGCGGGGTCCTTGGCCAACCGTCCCGCCTTGAAAGCAGCATGCATCTCCAAAAACAAGCGGCGGTTCCATTTTTTATAGATCTGCCAATGCTGTCGAACAAAAGTAATAGTTGGGTAAGAATTAGAAGGGAGAGGAGGTAACACAGTCTCACAACATCTCAAAAGCCTACCTGCATTGTGTGTGACACATCAGAGGCCTGAATGACATGCTCCAAGACTATAGTAGCACGAAGATCACTATCAAAAGCATTGGACTCGCTGAATGCTTCACTCCACCTTTCACGACGCAGTGCATTGAGATCCTTGTCAAAGATATCTGTTGCCATAACAATATTCACCACAACTTGGCGGAAATATTTTAACTCATTTTGGTTCAAAAAGATGCATCGGCGCAGTCTATCAAAGCGGTCTTCCATGAACATTTCCCACCCAACATCTACTGAATTTTGTTCAGCAGCACTCTTACCACGGTATCTTTCTACCATCTCTGGATCCTCGACCATGAGTTGAGCATTGCTACAACCTTTGTGGTCTACATCATGTATAAGAGCTGCAAAAGTCATGGCGATCAAAGCAAGTGGCTCAGAGTTGATTCCGTAGGTGAATTCATGTAAGTGACAATGCAGATCATCAGTGTGCTCACTGCTCGTTAATTTTGCTAGCTGTTCCTGAGTGAGCTTAGGAGCTGTCACTCGCTTGAGAAGTTTTTTAACTGACATCACAACGTGGCAAGCATGCTCAAAGCTGTTGGGTTGGTAGCAGAAACACATTTTTTAGTGACAGGAACACAAGAGCAGGAGCAAACAAAGACAGCAGGTGACATACTTATGGAAGGGGTTGTTTCTGTACATCATTGCTATTTCAGTCACAAATAGGCGCAACTGATTCACAACCTCGTCATCGATTGAAATGTCATCATGACTACAATTGCAGGCTGCAATGACTGCATTGTATTCGGGCATTTTTATCGCGCTTTTTAATTCGTCAAGGCATATTTTGTCCTTGGGAGAACGGTACACAATGGGATCAGAACTTTGCAGAGCATGACTATGTTCTCTGGCGTGCAGCTGCAGGACAGGGAGAGGAAATAATCATCATATTGTGAGGGATAGACATACGGCATCGTGTCAGTTAGGCGGACATTGCAGGTTAGCTTACAATCTTTTTGATGTCCTGGATAAACAAAAGTACTATCCATTCTACGAGCCGCTCATCGGCCATCAAAGTGAGTGGAGCTTGACTTGCAATCTTGCTGTTGTCAGTGTTGTTTTCACTGGCGCTGTTTCCAGACGATTGACTAATGTCTTTTGTGTTGCTCGGATTTGCCCAAAAGGTTTGCAACTCTCCTTTGCCTGTAGATAATAATAGATCGGTATCAGCTCAACCGCTACAAAAGTTTCTGTATTAGCACTGAACTGTAAGGACTCACCTTTTGCTTGCACCGTATCAGAACGAGGAGTTAGCCAGAGCTCTTTGCCAGCACATTTAAGGATTTCAGCAGTGCTCGTGGACACCTGAATCCTTCCAGGTATGCCTGTGCTCTCCATGCGGGCGGCCGTGTTGACAGTGTCTCCAAAGAGCTGTAAAGGCAGTTCCAAATCGGTGTTAGACTGCGTTGGGCTTTTTAGCGTTCAGTGGATAACTGAACGTGGCTTACCTGGAATCTGGCTCTCTCGCCACGGAGCACACCAGCAGTTACAGGGCCACTGTGGTAGCAGAAAAGCAACGTTTTGAGAATTCAGTTACTGCACTTTTGCACTGAATAGGGTTTTTTTTATTTTTACGAACCTGTGAAGGCCAATTCTCATGCCAAGCTTTGTGGTCTCTGGGCCTAAAGTCACCTCCAGCAAATTGCACAATTTGTCCATCTCAATCAAACAGTCCCATGCAAATCTGACCATTAAAAGTGCATGTTTTGGCTGGGGCTCAGGAACGCCGGTGCATGCCATGTAACAGTCACCAATGGTCTCGACTTTAAATACATTTCTCCGGTTTGCAAGGGCATCAAATGCTTGATACAGTGTCTGCAGCAGAGTAAATACCTCGCTGGGCTCTCGCGTGGAACTCCAAGCAGTAAATCCTGTTCCGAAATGGAAATAAAAGAAAGAGTCAGTTTAATCTCGTCTGCTTACGAGCGAGCGAGGCAATTGGCAAAAATAATAACAAATAAGGCGCGTACCAGAAATGTCCCCAAAGAATACAGTGCAGTGCAGGAATAAGTCGGCAATTGGAGTAGTCGAGTCTTTGCTGTTACCGTCGTCTTTACCATTCAACAATCCTTTCGTCCAAGTCTTTGCTACATCCTCTACCGGTCTAGTCTCCATCAATCTTTCTAGGACATTCTGATACCATGAATACCCCAAAAGAAGGTGAGTGAGTACGCATAATACAAGTCTAGGACAGCAAAATAACAAGACAATGACGTCGTCTGTACCTTAGGAAAGAGGGAGGATACAACGGCCGTCGACTGCTTGGCTTTGGTCAGGACAAGGTACTGCCTCTTCTCAACCAAATAATCATATAGAAGGAACATTCCAATGGTGAAAATAAAAACACAAGCAATCGTGGCAGTGATATTCGCGGGCGTGGATGTTATGATTTCGTCATGAAATTCGTTGGTTGGGTAAACATGGACGTCGTAGTTGCAGTAGGGGTAAATCTCTAGTCCTTGGGCGGTTCCGTCGTCAACCTTGTCTGCAGTCCAATGTCCCCCGCGTTCCAAATCGGAAATGCCTTCATGCAAGTCACCGTATCCAACAAACTCTGCGTTGGGGCCGTCGATTAAAAACGTGAATGCCTCGTCTTCACTTTTCCCAGCACCGTCTGCAGAGTCTTTTTTCTTCTCACTACCACATTCATAATAATCAAAGACGACGTGAACTTTACCGACGCTGCTTGGGAGGATATTTTCCAAGTATTTTTCCCACTCAATGGTGGCTATCAGAATGGCTACTACATCTCTTTTCGTTTCGTTAAAAGAATCGAAGACAGGAAAATATACTTCCACGAATGGCTTAGCATCTTGTGGCGTATTCTGACCTGCGCGGGAATCCACCGCTGCGGCAGCGCTGATGTGCGAGTGTAACGCTTTTCCGGTATGAGTTTTGACTATCCCTCCAAAAACGACATTCTTTGATTCGATGACAATAGCTGCGAGCTCTTTAATGCTGGCTTCGTGGAGCAAGTTATAATTGACGATATTTGAAGATTTGAAGAACGGAACTGTTTGCCAATAGGGAATGTACGGCCCTTCGGGCGTTTCTTCCCGTACGACGCTGCCCTCGTCATCAAAGTAATGCATGAGGTCAACTTTTTCGTACGAAAGTCTATTCTCTTTATATGGCTCGTCAGAACCTAAAGTTTCATCCCCCAATTTCTCTTGAAAAGTTAAGGATTCATCACTGAAAATGGCAAAGGAGGAGTATTTTGCTCTTGGGTTAGACCTAGATGGACTGCAAGGGTGCTTGGTCGATGCAAGAACTTTACTTACATCCACTCGTTGGAACTGCTGTTTACATAGTTATCCCAGCGATCAAAATTCTCTCGAGATACAATGGGAGCAATAGCAATAAACGTGGCACCTGAAAGACGAAGTGCTCCAAGACCTACTTGCGGGAAATTTGGAAGCGTCACAAACGGCCAGCTGCCTCCAGTCTCCTCGTTGTAAGACGTTAGGGCAACCCCAACTGATGCCACACTCCCCAAACGAAGAATGGTACGTTCGAAAGCTGTTATTGCATAAGTATATAGCTAGTGTGAGTTGCAAGACTGCAAGCCAAATCAAAATTATCAGCACTGTGGAATGCAATATGCAATGGACTTACAGGAGATGACTGTGTCGGCGACTCCTTCGTACCGGGCAATGAATTCCTCCTCTTCTCCATGGGTCGTGAGGCGATACACGACATACGAGACGACAGCAGCAGTCAGGATCAGCAGTAGGATGACTAGTACGCGCAATCGAAAGACATTATGAGACTCCTTTCTCGCCAAAGAGTCTTCTCCTGGCTTGGCCCCGGTGTTGGTAGAAGATCCATTATTCGACTCATCAACGCTGTCATCATTATGATCCTCCGATCTCTTTGAAATAACGGCAGTGGCGGTTGGTTTGAGAGCGGACATCGTCAACACTGTTTGATGCGGTCGTTTCTTTCTTTTTTGCTCGTCAATCAATTTTGTGAGGACCAACTCCAGCAATTACCTGTAAACTAGTACCGGCGTAAAGCTTCTACTAGACTACTACTAGTAGGAAGTGGAGGTCGAGCTTTGTAAAATACTACGTATTACCACGGTAGTGAAATTACTGTTTACTCTACTCGAGGCAATTCCTTAATACTAGGCTAGTACCAGGTACTACTGTACTAGGAGTACTGGTAGGTACCTGGTAGGTTTTTTTTTGACACGACCAAGACAACAGGCTCTTTCGGTCGTTTGAACTTATTGAATATCAGTGTTAACCAGGGTACCTGGTACCAGATACTACTACTGGTAAGAGTACTCTAGCCTGGCATTTTTTCGCACAATAATTCAGTGATCCTCCCGTCTGTAGGTCCTTAAGTACGGCAAGGGACATTTTTCAATTTCCCTCCTTCTCCAGTCATTTGTAATACTAGTTCCTCGTAGATAGTAGTACTGGTACTACGAGCAGGTACCGTCATACGGTATCATGACACCAACTCAGTATGAGTCATCTTATTTAATTATCTTGACTACAGTACTATTGACAGTGGAATCTGAACTGGTTACCAGGTACCAGTACCAGTTACCTGGTACCACTACCTGGTACTCGAGCCTGGTAGTACCAGTGCCTGTGGTACCACTAGTAGTACCGCATTACTGTTACCAGGTAGTACTACCATACTAGTCCTTGTTTACTCTAGCTAGTACAGTACCTGGTACGGTAGTACGGTAGATCGAAAGTTGCTTGCTTTAGACTGGTAGTGGTAACTGGTACTATTTTTATTTCAGCGTTTGTCAGCGATGATGTGCCAAAGATACAACTAATAGTAGTAGTCTACTCCTGAGAATACAACATCATTTAGGTACCACGTCAGCGACCACGAGACTAGCTAGTAACCCAAGTAGTACAGTACCAGGTAGTAGCAACACTGCACTTTTCACACGATCGATCTTACTAGTAGCTCCAGGCTACCAGTAAAAGTATTTACCGAGTGCCTACTAGACTACGTGGTGGCAAGTTGGAGCCGTTGCGGCTTACCAAGCAGAAAGAGACTGCACCGTGAGCTGTTGTACTGTACATAAGCTTGTTAAAAACGTCTGCCTGTTATTGACCCACTACCAGTACCTGGTACCTGGTAATATCAATAATACTCTTTATTGAAGTAGTCAATGCAGAACTAGTATGGTATTTACAGAAATATGATTAGCACAATGGTACTGCTAGCCAACTGCTGCGGCTATTTACCCATCTTCCTGACACTTTTCCAATCTTCACCATTACGAATCTACCAGTACCAGGGAAAGTAGATTCTTGTGAGAGCATTGTTACTATTCCTGTTTTCGTGGCTGGCTTGGATTGTGTTTTGCTAGCAAAGCAAATCAAAGAAGCTGAGTGGTAAATAAGCCGTCCATCAACATGC
>Ga0210036_1006119_pt1 | contig 10071 bp, 10 predicted proteins | sample CryGeymeta201515_FD_185469 | JGI IMG/M metagenome (GOLD analysis project Ga0210036, IMG submission 185469) | Groundwater microbial communities from Crystal Geyser aquifers in Utah, USA - Crystal Geyser metaG 2015-15 (SPAdes) (version 2) | ecosystem: Environmental > Aquatic > Deep subsurface >... | reverse complement strand
AGCAGCAGCAGCAGCAGCAGCAGCAGCAGCAGCAGCAGCAGCAGCAGCAGCAGCAGCAGCAGCAGCAGCAGCAGCAGCAGCAGCAACAGCAGCAGCAACAGCAGCAGCAACATTATAACCAACGACAACTTCCGCCCATATTGGGTCGCTTTTATGACGTCGAACCGGAATGGAAAGGTTCATCGTACAGTTATGTCAATCCGTCTCTCAGAAAGAAGACAACGAAAGCGAACGCGAACGAAGGCAACAAGAATAAGAATCACACTGATGGAAAGGGGGAGTCTTTCTCTTCAACGGACAGTGACTCAACATCATCATCATCCTTGGCCTCGTGTCACCAAACGCTTCAATTCCCGTATTGTGGATCCGTTACGATAGAACATTACCCCGATCGTGTCGCCCATGACGGTAAGGTTGGAACAGGTTTCGCGCTCTGGTCGTCCGTTTTGGCCATTTCCACGTACTTGGATGCACAGTTGGCTGCCACTAAAAACAACAGCGCCACAAGTAGCACGAGCATTGGTAGTAATCCCGGTACAGACATGATTCCAATGTCATCGTTGGAATTAGGCGCTGGATTGGGATTGCCCAGTATTGTCATGGCGCGTCATCGTGTTCAAGAAGTGATAGCCACTGACTATGACCCCGCAGTTCTCGAGTTGCTGGAGAAGAATCTTCAAAACAATTTAGATCAAGCGTTGTTTGATTCGTCCAGCAGTGCATCGAGACTAACCACAGTAACAGCAACAGCAGCGACACCACGTGTTACTACAAAACCTCTGGATTGGGCGTATCCCAAAGAAGAATTCGTGGAGAAACTTGCACCAGATGTGATCATTGCATCGGACGTCATTTGGAATGCCACCCGTCCCATTTGGAAGGATTTTCTATCACTTCTGTGCCGGTTGCGGTACAATTACTTGCAAAAGAAGAATCGGTTCACTCAAGACCAGCAACAACACAACGTGGCTCGCTCGTTGTTGTTAGGAACGGACACTAGGTTTTGGTTGTCGCAAGATCCCATTGTCTTGATGGGGTACACCCAACGGCGTCGTGACATGTCCATTGAAGAAGAACGATTGTTTTTTGAGCTGGTGCGGAGTCATGGTATGCAAGTTCGAAAACTTCCGGATGTCAGTTACAATGAGCACTGGCCTCTGACGGTGTTCCTGGAATTATATTGGGAAGATGAAGGGATGAAGCACGAACGAGTTTTTAGTGGATGATAGGCCGATGCAATCGAACATGACAGTGGGTAACAGGACGCGGAGATCAGTGTGCATTAGGTACAGTAATCATCTATCACTAGAATTAGATTGGATATGTACCTGTCTGTTAAGTAGGGTTAGAAATGCTTAGAAAACACAGTAAGCGAGTGTAAAGGGAGATCGTTTGGAAGCAAGCGAAGAGTAAACACTGGGGACTCCGACAGTAACTGGCTGCTCGCGTTCCATTTCCATTTCTAGGTTACACAGGACAGTGCGCTCGCGGATTGTGATGAGGCAGGCAAGGAGAAACGTGTGCTGACAGGACCGCTTGTTCTATGAAAATTGTGGATAATCGCACAACAGCGAAAAAATGAAATTGTAAAACCGATATGACTGTCTAGAAGCAATCCCAAAAAGCCTAGAAAGGCATGGGAATTGCCTTAGAGGACGAGGAAAGCTCCATGGTAGCTAGTCAAGAGATCGGCAGAGCACAGGCATTTGGAGAATTGGAGCGTAGTTTAGGTGCGGTGCTGCTAAATAAAGAGCTACTCATCACAATCGCACCTAAAAACTGTAGCCTAGCTAGTATTAGTACTACTACTACTACTAGTAGTTACGGTTTCGTATTAAGTTGTACTACCAAACAGCGCCACTCTAGCTGTTCACTCGAACGTACTGTATCCATTTTTACAGTACCTCTGGTAATCAATTCACCACCAGCAGATCAACCAAAGCAACGAACAACGTCTAACTTTCCACGGCAGCTCTATTATAACAACTTCGAACGCAGCAGCCTGCGTAACAGGCAGCGATAGCTACTACTAGTCATCAATTCCTTGGAAACTCTAGTAGTAGATTACTCTCCGAGCAATAGCTAAGTGCAGTATCAAAGTAGATGCAGATGCTGTAGCACCAGAGAAAAACTATGAAGCCTGTGCAGCCAATAAATTGTCGCCCAATAACAAGACCAAGGACAATAAGACACCCACTCCATCGAATCTTTGTCACAGCAACATTCATAATCACAGTCCACAGTCTTTCTCTGCCCACGTCTGTCTCTTCAAGGCCCAAGTACGAAAATCACCGTCATGTTTGTCTCATAGATAAATATGACAATATTCGAGGTCCTCATTTTGCAGCGTTATTTGACGAAATTTGGGGACAATCTGAATACGATACCAAACGAGTGGCGTATATTACTTGCGGGGAACCGGGCGAGGAGAAAAACGAGGAAAGGAAGGTGCAACAAATAACAGAGGATTTAGGTTTACAGACTTGCCAAATAATAAATCTGACACCAGCCACCACTACTAGGAGAGAAATCTGCGACCCCGAAGCTCTGCGAATCCAGATCCAATTGTTGCAACCATCCATTCTGTGGCTGGCACCCCATGACAACGCCTACGTCTTGAGACACGCTATGCGAGTGCACAATCTAGATCAATTAGTTCAGGAACTGTGCGGTCCATGTACTGGTCCCGCCTGTTTGTTCGTGGGAGAGGGTGCCGGGGCACTTTGTGCTGGAGCTAACATGGCAGTAGCAGGTCTTCGGGGTGACAATTCCAAGGCTAGCCCAGAGTTACAGTTTCGCGGACTAAATCTAGTAGGACCTAGAAAGTCTTTTTCGTTCACCAAACCTGAAACGTACGACCCGCAACAGCTGCAGAATGCACGAGAACGGCTGTCACGGATGCCACTCTACAATGTCGAGAAGGATGTGACTTTATTTCTGAATCCACAACAAGTTTATCTGTATTCGCAAGTATCATCATCTACTAATGGTCCTACCACAACGTCACTGATCATGAATCCCTACCAAAAGGGAGCTATCGAACAATTACAGACGTCGGAACTTTCACCTGTGCCGCCCTTATCTTTTGCGGATGCGGTCGATCATGAAGGAAGCAGTATTGTGACAAGAGTGTGTACTGGCGAACCATCCGAAGATCCTTCCCGAATTGTTCAGCTGTATAACCCCGATGACGACAAGTATTGGTAAAAAATAATGGTTCAAATTAATGTAAACGTAATTATATCTAATGGCACTTGTGTTGGAGGGTGGTTCGTTGCTATTGGCTCACTCAGGGAAAAGTAATGCAGAACCGAAATGCCTCAGCGTTGGGTGTAACAGTGTTGACACCCCTGTTGCCATCCACAAACTGCAACTCCCCCATTTCTGCACTCAAAGACGAATGAGTCAAGCAGGCTGAATCTCCAGCACCACCAAAGAAGGGACCAAGAACGAAACCATCATTCGCGGCGTTATTCCAAGACAAAGTAACATCGTCAAAACTAGCCGGGGGCGCATCCACGCTAGCAACGACTTGTGAATTAGAACATGTGACACCGTTGCAGGTAGCATCCACAGTGGCGGTTCCTCCACCAGAGCCAATTTTATCGTAGATCACGGCGACAAAAAGCTGAGAAAATTGATTATCCGGTGCCACAACGGCAACAGATATCTTGTTTTCGTTGATACTTTCGATATCAGCTTCAGTTCTCGTATACGGATTGCCAACTGGAATGGTGGGGCCAGTTGTTGTTTGGAACCATTCTTGAATCGTTGACATTGTAGTGAATACAGCAAATCCACCCGAAGGTGGAGCGGGAGTAGATCCACTGGTTGGTGCAAAAGTTGGTTTGGAAGTGGGCTGGCTGGTAGGTCTAGTAGTAGGTGCAATGGTCGGGACTGACGTAGGAGCAAAAGTGGGTCTAATTGTGGGTAAACTTGTGGGTCTGAAAGTGGGCGCAGCAGTTGGACTTGAGGTGGGACTTGAAGTGGGCTCATTTGTAAATCCAACTGTTGGTGCCATGGTTGGTGAACTTGTGGGTCCAGAAGTAGGCCCAGCAGTTGGTTCGCTGGTAGGACTTGCAGATTTATCACTTGTTGGGCTTGCAGTTGGACTTGATGTGGGCTCACTTGTGAGCACAACAGTAGGTGCACTTGTGGGTCCAGCAGTAGGTCCAGCAGTTGGTAAAGTGGTAGGACTTTTAGATACATCAATGGAAGGGCTTCCACTTGGGTTTGAAGTGGGCTCACGTGTAGGTGTAAATGTAGGCACATTGCTGGGTGCCGTTGTGGGCTCCTGTGTAGGCACAGATGTAGGTGCAGTAGTTGGTGCACTTACAGGACTTGAAGTGGGCGCAAGTGTAGGAGTCACTGTAGGTACAAAGGTGGGTGCGCTTGTGGGTCTTGAAGCAGGTCCTGCAGTCATCATGATGGTAGGACTCAAAGAATTTTCACTTGTAGGGTCTGCAGTGGGACTTGAAGTAGGTTTACTTGAAGGTGTGGCTATAGGTGCAATAGTGGGCACATTTGCGGGTCCAGGTGTAGGCCCAAAAGTTGGTACACTGGAGGGACTTGATGTATTTCCACTTGTGGGGCTGAAAGAGGGATTTGAAGTAGGCTCACTGGTGGGTGTTGCTGTAGGTACAATGCTGGGTGCACTTGTTGGTTTCAACGTAGGCACAGTAGTTGGTACAATAGTAGGACTTGAAGATATATCATATGTAGGCGTTGAAGTTGGGTTTGAGGTGGGACTTGATGTGGGCTCAATTGTAAGTGCAGCACTGGGTGCACTTGTTGGTTTCAACAAAGGTCCAGCAGTTGGTTCACCAGTGGGACTAGATGTGATTTTGCTTGTAGGGTCTGCAGTAAGACTTGAAGTAGGCTCACTCGTGGGCCCCCCTTTTGGTGCAATGGTTGGTACATTTGTAGGTCCAAAACTAGGTTGATCAGTTGGGGCACTGGTAGGACTTAGAGATATAACATGTGTAGGGTTTCCACTTGGACTTGAAGTAGGCTCATCTGTAGGTCTGACTAATCCAGGGCTACTAACAGCAACTGTGGGTTCTGCTGTAGGTTCAGAAGCGGGCCTGCCTGTAGGTTCAGAAGAAGAAGAAGGGCTCGGCACTGCGCTTGCTTTATCAGAGGGACTCGAGCTAGGTTTTAGACTTGGGCTGTGACTTGGCCTTGCACTTGGAGCAGAACTTATTGCTGAGCCAGCACCTAAGCTCGGAACAGCACTTACTGAGGGAGCACTGCTTGCACTAGGCGGAAGGCTCTGAGAGGGGCTTGCAACAGGGCTACCAGATGGTGCAGTTGTAATGGGCTGCACAAGTGTGGGTGTCTGGGATGATACGAACGATGGAGTTGCGCTAGGAATAGGCAATGGGGACGACGTGAGCTTTGATGAAGGGGCTGCGGTTGGACCGAAGCTTGGCGGAGCCGTTGCTGCTGGAGCCGGAGCTGGATCTGCAGGAACAGGGAGCGGATCAGCAGGCGGACTCAGAGTTGGTTCTGGGGTAGGCGACGGCGTAGAAAGAGGTGCTGGATTTAAATTAGGTTCGGGAATAGGAGAGGGTGTAAAAGGAGATGCTGGCTCTGGTGTAGGTGAAGGCGTGGGAGGTGGCGTTGGATTCGGTGTTGCCTCAGGGGTCAGCGGCAGAGCCGGAAGAGATGTTGGATTTCGGGTTGGTTCACGAGTGGGAAATGGTGAAGGACGAGGTGTGGGTGGTAGAGTGGGCTCGGAAGTAGGAGGAAGAGAAGGTCCAGGTATTGGAGCTAGAGTCGGCTCGGAAGTAGGAGGAAGAGAAGGTCCTGGTATTGGAGCTAGAGTTGGCTCGGAAGTAGGAGGAAAAGAAGGTCCAGGTATTGGAGCTTGTGTGACCGATGGAATTTCGGTTGAAGCTTCTGTGGACACGGAGGGTGCAGATGAAGTTTCAAGGGTTGCTGCTGTTGGGTTAGGAGACAAACTTGTACTGATTTGTGCTACTGTTGGGCTTTTTGAGTCGCTGCCTGGATTGGAAGAAGGCACTCTTGTTTCAGCAGACGCACCCATCGAGGCAACAGTAGATGGTACCTCTGTTGAATCTTCCGTGGGCGCAGAGAGCGCAGATGATGGCTCAAGGGTTGCTCCCGTTGAAAAATTGTTTTCTCCGACTGTTGGGCTTTCTTCGACGTTGCCTGGATTGGAAAAAGGCGCCATTGCTGCAGCAGATGGGTTAGCCGGGGTGAGAATTGCTGAAGGCCCAGTGTTTGCTACTGTCGGACTTCCGGGAAGGACCTCCCCATTAATGCTTGGTGTTGGCGGCGCTCCAGCTGATGTTGGAGTTGGAGATGGCGCGTCCAACAAAATAAAATCATCTGGTGGGTAATAAATCATGCTTGTGTCATCCCTGTCTCCATCTGCGCTTAATACAGATGCCAAGACCAATGACGCCGGCTCCCTCAAAGGAGGGAAAAATCTATTGATTTCTTCCACAAATGTCTCCACGAAGAGCTGAAAAAAGGCAGTGGGCTGTTTGGTTATATCAGCAGCAGCTTCTTCATCAAGCCGTCGCCGCCGTGTATTGTCAAAGGTGGTGTCAATTAGTTCCTGTTGGAGTGAAAAGAGCGGCTCTTCCGACAAACAGCCGTGGCATGATACGAGAGCTTTCCAATCGGTCAGGGTGTAGGTTTCAGTTTCCGTGTCCTCGCCTGCAACATTTTCAAACTGCTCGTCCACCATGCGATAGCTGTCAAGGATCGCCTCTTGCGCCACTCGGTGGTAAGTTCCGTTGCACCCCCTTGCAACTGCGTTGTAGGTGTTCACCCAGATCGTTTCCAGTACACTCCCATCTGGTACCAGACTCCGCTGGGGAAAGTCCGCAATGATAATCCTCACTGATCCTTGTTTGGTTTCTCCGGGCACCGCATTGACGAGGCAAGTACCATTCGCACGAACAACATCAGCGGCCACTTCGCCAGCAAGATTGTCCAATTCGGGCGAAGTGAAGTTAATTTCACCAAAAGCGATGTTGTCCAAAGGTGGAAGAATTGTTCCATTTGTCTCGCTGAAAGGGACACCAAAGGGCACCGTAGCGGCAGAAGATTCTGAACGAGTTACACTTGATGTCGATATTGCGGCAATGGAACCACCAATCACCAAAGCTGCAGCAACTTGAAACACTACCGAAGACGCAGCAAAAGCTGCGACGATCCCGGTGCTGGTAGCTGCACTACTGGCAACTGCTACAGCAGCAGCACTTCCCGTTGCTGCTGAAGTGGCAGAGGACTGAGCTGCCGCTGTTGCCATGTGTTGTACCTGTTGCAAAGGCAACCCCAGGTCAAACGGTCCCCATCCTCCGACGATCAATCGACGGCTTGAATCCTCCATGAGGCTTTGGCTGGCTTGCAACGTCGTTTCTCTGGTGATCGCTGACTCATCTAGAGGAGATGCAGCATCATCACTGGCTTCGTTGCGCTTTGACCACCATTTGGTAAGTTTATCACTGATAAGGACAAAGATGCAAGAAAAACACAGAGCAAAGGCGACAAAGGTTCTCAATTCATTTTCCTTCTTTGCGGCATAATCGATCAACGACGGAGCCTCGCTGACCTCACTAGATGAACGGTGATCATCATCGTCGTCGTCGTCATCCCTACTATCGCTGCTGTCCGACTCGCTGCGGTTCTTCATTCGATTCTTTGCGTTGTCGTCAATAGCTGGCTGAGAAAATCGGACACGCGAACTGCTGGTATAGCTCCGTCTAAGCTTGTTGTTTTCTCCCGGTGCAGGAGGTGCAAAGACAGCATCTAGGTTCATACTCATCTCGTTCTCGTCCATCATGGCGCTTCCCGTGACTTCACTGGCGTCAATCAAAAAGGTATCTCGATCATCGGACGAGTAAAGGGACATGCTATCGGATGCCTGCTCTTCTTCTTTGTCTACTACTACTTCTTCTTCATTGTCGTTTCGTAGATCTTGCCGCCGCCGCAGGGATTGCACTACGACACCGGCCACCGATAACCTGTTGGAAGAGTAGTAGAGCCCTGATTCCATTAGGTGTTCGGCAGATACAGATAAAGGACTCGAACAAGATCCATGGCTGCTGCCCCTGCTGTTGTCGTCCTCGTAGAGACTATATTCATCTGCAGCGGCCACTGCCATATCGTCACCGTCACCGGTCGAGGAACAGGTGCCTTTCGTATTTGTGTTGGTATTGCGGTCAGACATTCTGCTAGTAAAGTTAACTTCTGTTCGGAGGCTGGCCTTGAGACGTCTACTAGAGAACGGTGGATGCTTTTTTCTGTTGTGGATCGTTGGAGATACCCTTGAGCCTTGAGTCTTGAGATACTAGTCGTACCTGGTACTTTTCTACTCTAATTTCCAGTTAAACTCTTTTGCCTGGACTGTTGTATGGTCTTCCACAAGTCGGTGCCAATGCCCATTCAAAAACACTATTGCGCTTGCTGGTTTCCTCTACTACTACTTCCAGTCGGCAGTACTAGTAGTAGAAGGGGGTTAACTTTTGACTGTGCTGTGTAAGAGAGACGTCTTGTACCAGTAGTAAAACAAACTTGATAATTCTTGGCCTCTCATCAACAACTTAAAATAGCAGCTCGGAGTCTTGTTGGATACATCTACTATAGTTAGTAAGAGTACAGTCTTATGGCCATTTCAAGCTCTACATTAACTTGGAGATTTAACTTCCAAGACACTGATTCGTAGGTTTAGAAGACCTTTGCCCCGTCATGAAGATATTGATCCAGTCAGGGTTAATTCACATTGATGGTTCACCAAACTCTATTCAGTCGCGATCATCGCCTGGAGACGGCAACTGATGACCTGAAGCAGCTACCATAGTACCCTGGTAGTGTCGTACTGCTACTGTAGGATGGTATCCATCGCTTCATCAGTGTTACCTGGTAGCTGTCTCGCAAGCCTTGAATAATATGGCTATTCTAATAATATTGTGTATTGTATTGGAGTGGTATTCTACGATTAGAGAGATCCATCGGAGTCACCAACAAGAAACCAGGAAGCAACAGACCTTTCATATTGAATTTTGGCAACTCTGCCAGGTCGACAGAAACAGGATGAGCCTTCAGTATTTTCCTGCTTCACAACAAGAGCTCTGTTGAAAATAATAAAAAATAGAGTACCAATAGATCTACTAATAACAACAACAATTCTGACATGCACATGGTGCAGTACAAATACGTACACGCAATCGAGCGGATCAAGAAATACTACATCATTGTTTACAAAACCTCCGAGATGCAAGGATAAACGCAAAAAAGCTGATGTAGTGCATACGGTTGGTGCTTGATATGTAAATATAATGATCGTGCTTTCTACTCCAGCTAGTGAAGTACCGTGATCTACTCGAATTCGTGACGGTTGCAAAAGTGCTACTACTCGCGTGGTGAACCTAGACTACAAGACTCCAATCGAAAATCTTTCCCACTGGGAATTCATCATCATATTAGTCTAGTACAAAGTATTGTGCATTTTTTCTGCTGCTAGCTAGTACCTGGTAGTAGCAATTGGTAATACTACTAGTAGGGTGTAGCTACTAGACTAGTAGAGTGGTAGCGTGCGAATAGCTATTTAGGGTGTTCAACACTACAGAAGCATGCTGTAGAGCTACAAAGCTACCATAATATAACAGAGGACTATAAAACCCGCCCAGGTGGTTCAGTAGTTTAGATTCCGCATCTACATTACCAAAACATACTGTGCGAAGCGTGATGCCTATTATCATTTATTATTATATTTTATATTTATCATTGTTACTCTATTATTTTATTATTATTCATTACTGTATTTTGTATTTGCTATCATTGATTATGACAGGCTTAACAGCTTACCATGTATACCTTTCCTTTGGAATAGTCCATTAAATATTACCATAACAAGCTTTTTACGCTGCTGTTGGCATCAATCTAATTGCCATTTAAGGTATAAACCAGACCTTGGTAATAATATATTATATTACCGTGTATTCTATATTCCTATATTCTAATATATGTATTCCACTGTCCAACTATTCTAATATATGTATTGTGCTAACTACTAGGAATAACATATATATTTAT
>Ga0210036_1006107_pt1 | contig 10085 bp, 8 predicted proteins | sample CryGeymeta201515_FD_185469 | JGI IMG/M metagenome (GOLD analysis project Ga0210036, IMG submission 185469) | Groundwater microbial communities from Crystal Geyser aquifers in Utah, USA - Crystal Geyser metaG 2015-15 (SPAdes) (version 2) | ecosystem: Environmental > Aquatic > Deep subsurface >... | reverse complement strand
TTCGGCAGCCTGGCGTGTGGATCTTCTTCCCCGAAGTGGGAATAGTCGTATCCGATTTCTCCCGATGTGTTCCTGTTTCTGAGTGGGAGACGGGATGGGGCATTTCGGGTCATTCCGGTGACGTCGGATTCGGGTCTCCTTGTCTCACGTTCCCTTCGGCTGGCTCTGAAAAGACAGCAAAAACTCAACAACATCATAATTAATAGCTACTCATACTCCCTGGAGCCTGAAGTATAACATAACAACTTTTCCATTCCGTCTATCGCTACAGCACGCGCTGGTCTGATTAACTTGCAGCACCAAGCGCAGGATACCTTGAAGTCTAAAGAATACTGAATTCTAGCAGATCGGCCTCTGAAAGATATCTTCGGTAAAATAAAGCAAAATAAAGAGATGAAATCTCCTTGGACATTATTTCGTCGGCTGTCTCTACTGACTGTTGCCTCCTTGTCGCCGCTTTTGCTTCTTCCGTTCTCTTCTGCTGGCGATAATACTACGGTTGAGACTGTTGAAATAACAGAGGATGGTCGGATGCTTGTTGATAACACAGAGGAACTATTGCTGGACCAAGAACTGAAGAAAGCCTTTGATGAAACCAAGCACACACTGCAAAGCTACAAGGACGCCAACTCAAAACTGATGGCAAGTTCCAAGGAAATACTAGATGGAGCAAACTCTGGGATAATTTACAAAGTAAAAGAATTGGAAGAATTGAAGGAGGAGAACACTGCAAAAGCGAAAAGTGTTGACAAAGCTATTCGAGATTTAAATGCTCGACAAATTTTGGATCTAGAGGAGAAATTAGAAATCCTTCAAGAGCGGGAACTACAACGGCGGGCTTTATTGCAAGAAAAGGAGACACTGGAAAAGAAACGAAGAAAGAAAAAGAAACAGGCTGCCATGGCTAAATCATCTCAGATACCAGAAGGAGCTATTCTGAAAGAAAGTTTGAAAGATTTGGTGGACATCAAACGTATTTTGGAAAAGAGCGATACGGACTTGGAAGAGTGGTTTTTGACAATTGTGGAGGAGGAAGCGGAAGAGTTACAATCAGCTTTAGAACAAACAGTCACAAAGACGGTAGAGACTCTAGGTGCCATGGAAGTAGAGGCAACAGACGAGGTGGCAACAAGCAAAGGTGGCTGTTCGGGTACCTCTCTGGCGGATGCGGTTCAAATTGTTCAGCAAGAGCTATTCAAATATTCCATGGATAAAGTAGGCATGGTTGATCATCTGGCGCATGCCAAAGTGATTCATCATTTGACGAGCAAGAATTACGTATCTTCCTCGCGTTCGTACTTGGCATTGCAAGACTCTTGGTGGTATCAGTATCTGCCAGAGGATTGGGAGAAAGGATTTGACTCGATATTTAGCAGTGATTGGAGAAAGTGGAACGTTGCTATTCCAGACTTTGTTTATCATACAGTTGTAAGTTTATCTTTGAGCGCATTGTCTGGTTTGCGTTTATTCCTCTTCTTGTTTTCCCTGATGATTTGTTGTTGTTGGGAACATCATATTCTATTTCGCGCCACAGGGAATGGATAGTCACGCTGCAACAGCTCCACCGGAGGCAATTCTACAGCCCAGCATTCAACCTGGTTCGTGCTGGCCCATGAAAGGAAAGCATGGGTATGTGACTCTGCGACTGCCGTACCCCGTCAAAGTGAAAGCCATTTCCATTGATCATGCATCAAAACTCTTGTTTGACAATAAGTATGAACGAACAAGTGCCCCCAAAGATATTCGAGTTTTTGGTTACTCACCCTGTTGGAACAAGAAAGAAACTAGTCATGGCGACGACAGCGTCCACGAGAGTGACTATCTGGATGAGGACGGCGACAGTAACAACGAATATGTCAAAGGAGTTTGCGAGGACGGCCTAGACTTTGACATTGAGGCACCGATCGTATTGCACGACTTTGAGTATGATCTGGATGGTCCAAGCATCCAAACATTTCACATTTCTGAACCCGAGGAAGCAATCAATGAAGGGTCGTGCTCGGAAGAAACAAACACGTGTGGTGGTGGTGGTGATATAGATTCACTCTATGATACGCCACAAGATTCTTTGTCTGACAAAGCTGTCTCTGTCATACGGCTAGAAATCACCGACAACTGGGGGAACGAAGATTACACTTGTATCTATCGCGTCCGCATCCATGGGGACGTGGTCGATGCAGTTGAATAATTTTCCTACTACGTACGTAGCAGCATGGTTTCTTGTGTTTCTTTCGTTGTAGCTTTCTGATGTGGCAATTGTTGTTTGATTTCTTCTAGAGAGTGCAATAATTATTCCTGGCTGAAAATTCGCGAATCGCTTGCAGTTCACCTGACATGACGGTAAGCGATTAGCAAAAAGGCAAGCTACCAGGTAACTGGAGCGGATTCTTCGAGCTGCGAACCTAAAACATTCAGCTTCTTCGTTTTGGCCAGTTAGATACAGAATAATGGTCGTTCTTCCTAGCTAGTACTCTACTCGAATACTCAGTAGCTAGGTACTACGGTAGACTAGTCTACTCCAAGGGCCAACTGCAGTGTTCAAACACATTAGTATCTCGTACTGATAAAACGTAGCAGCCATAAAGAAAATGCACGAGCGAATGAAAGGCCAACCCACTGGTTGACGATGTCGAGCCTGCCCTACCAATGCATTGTTTTGGCTCTTCGAATTTTTGGCTCGAAGTCGAAATAATTCGAATCGCTCTCATCACCACAGTTCTCACATCATCATCATCATAATCATCATCATACATCAACCAATACAATACAAAACAAGCCGATCCATCTAGTCTACTATAATCATTTAATAAACATTACTGTACAGAAGAAATGCAATTCTCACAATCCTCTTATTATGATATTGATGCCATATTGGCCGAGGAAGAACTGGTACCTTGTACCACTCAATTTGGATTTCAGCACTTGGCTCACCTTGATCCTGACGTGCACGACAACAAGGACGTCTTGCCTGCTGGCAGTCGCATCAAGCTACCCATCTGGGCCCTCCACAAATGGGCCAATTTAGATTTTGTGAGTCTATCTCTTCCGCGACATTTTCAACGCAAAGCCCGGGATCGTTTAGAAGCGGCGCCTTCTGAAGTCAATCTGCGCAAACGCAACGAACGATTTTTCTTGGCTGGACGCTTTATGGTGGACCTCGTTCATACGAGCGCCCGAGAGGTGAGAAGGGGAACACGATCCAGCAGTTCCCGTCGCGAAAGATTAGAACAAAATCTCCAAGAAGCCAAACGGTTGCAAATGACACTTCTCAAAACGTATACTGGTGAACGATTGCGTCAAACACTGGATTGGAGTCTCAGCAGCGTCGGTGATGATGTATCTTCCTACACACGTCAATTAACCGAAATGGAACGTCGTCTCTTTCAATGTGGAGCTGTAGCGGCTACCGCTCATTTGCGATGGCGTGTCTTTGGCAAACGCCAATGGCTGTTGCGGACTCCTCCAGCAGTCCATCACGGTTCATCCACTGGCAACGGTAAGCGTTCTGCGGCCCGACCTGTCAGTCCAGAAGGGGAAACACCAACGGCTACTACTACTACTACTACTACTACTACTACTACTGGAACCAATAAGCGTCGCAAGCAATAACCACTTGAGATTGGGCCTGTCGTCAAGGGCAATGATGATTCTAAACAGAGTTACTCCTGTATCTTTTCAGGGTATTATTTATCATAAAGGTTTACTAACCGCATGACAGCATTATTTATCTGGAATTATGTCTCTACCTTATTCTACTGTTTATCGTTCACATTTCGTCATTTGCAAATGAGTAGCCGGTCTCGTGGTTTTCTTTCGTTCTTTCTGTAATACTGTCTAGTAGAATTCCAATGAAAAAGACGGCGGACCCCCCTAGGGCATGACGAAGGGGAGTGTTGCTTCGTGTGTAAAGTAAATCTGAAGCGTCCCTTTTCCCCAAATTAATTTGAAAGTTATAGTAATTTAGAGGAAACCTTTCACGTCAGCTTGAGAGCGTCGCCTTTCGTTGAGATGTGAATGACGACAGCAAAAAGTACCCTATCTACTGCTCGAGATGCTAGTTTCCTTTGTCAGCAGGTGAAATGTCATCCTTGATATGGAACATTTCTCGTAATTCGGGACGGGATTTATTCTGTTGAATTTTTCAGGGAGGAAAGGAAGAAGAAATGGAACAGTATGACTTTTTGAGAGAACGAAGTTCCAGCAGTAGGCCGTGAACTTTCGTCGCCATCAACATGACATTTAACGCGCAGCCAGCAGCTCAACTCACAACCCATTCGAAGTACAAACGTACCTTAATGACAATTGATACTGCCAAACATGCCAAATCCAACAATGGTTTAATGTCCATGAAATTGCACGCCCTGACCAAGGCAAAGAGAGTGTCTTCGTCCATGTTGACGTAAGAGGCATACCACGGTTGAACTAACTCTTCGAGACGAGCGGATTTGAGAGGGCTTTCTATGGGTGTCATGGCTTCAACTTCTTGGTAGTGTTTACAAAATTCTATCACCTTGCGCAGGACTTCGGAGCTGACATTCGGGAGAGGAACTGACTTTATGCAATCTTCGTTCTCGCTATCATCACTGTCGCTGTCGTCGCCGTCGTCAATGGTATCCGCTACCAGACTAGACATTTTGGCAATGGCAAGTGGTACGTCAAAGGAATCGCCTTCTTTGCTTATCTTTTTGTGTGTGTAAGTGGAAGGACGCGAGAGAGAAAAACAGAAGCAAGGCATCATAGGGATGAGGCACGTTGAGAGCTCAATGTACCACCAAACATACCTCAAGAAATCTAGCATCTGAACCTACCAATTTGACAATTGTACGATCACTCATTATGGGGTAATGAAAAGTCTCTACAAAATTTGAACTGAATGATTGCTTATAAGAATCTTTTTCGTACTAGTAGGTCGCTACTAGCTAGAGGCGTAGACTAGAGTAGATTAATTCGTGAAGATTGTGGTCAACGAAAGAAGAGACTGAAATAAGTAGTACTAGTAGTCTCTACTACTAGCTACTAGTACCGTAGTAGCTAGTATTCTACTACTGTAGTACTGGAGTAGTCTACTACTCGAAGAAGTATTAATAAATACAGTTAATAATGAATACTCCTACGTTTCTTTTGAGTTGGACGCACGTTGGAGCCATTGATTCGTTCTTGGCGGAGATGCAGACGTCCTGCTTTGTCCCAACGCCGATAAGAGAGCAAAGCGACCCTCCAAAACAAAACGTGCCAAGCGCCACTGCTACAGCTACCTTAAGCTTGTGCCGAAAAAATGATGTGTGCCAATAACCAAAGTTCGACGTTCGTGTGGATGGCAATCGCTCAATAAAAGGTCGACCTGCCTCCGCATTTGGAGCACAGCTATTCACACTCTGACGAGGACGTGCACCAGTACTAGTGCTCAATACTGCATTCGTTTATATTGAAACGCCTCCTTAGTGATGTGTATTTTATAGACCTACGAATCTATGCTGCATGGCTGTTGACAGAGCCCATTCCCTGTTACTGATCGCTCCTTCCACTAAATTTTCGTTTCCCGTTTGCGGATCACTACATTCACTATAGACTCCTGAAAGGCTGTAAAAATTCATTGCCTCCCCACAAAACATCCAGTGCACCTCGTGCATCCATTCCACCGTGCGCCACCAAAAACGAAGACCGTGCCAGAGGTGTATTGTCATATTCCTTCTCCATGTATTTTGCATTCATCCATCCAGCACAATCCATTTTCAACACTTTCATGATTTGCCACTCTATGCCCATTGTCAAATGCTTCTAGTGCCAATGGATTAGCAAACACTCACGACGACTACAAACAATCCTGTTAAAAATCTCATTTCCATCAATTTCCGCCTTTCCAAATTCGTTCCTTTTTCTTCTTCTTCTGTAATTTATACGCACTGCTCTGCTTAGGATTCCGCATCAGCAGCCGCGGCTTCTCCACCTTCTTCGGCGGAACCATCTCCAGTAACATTGAAAATTTCTCGAAGTTCGGCAGCGGATTTGCCCTTGATGAGAATGGAAACGGCCAAGACCGTCAAATCCAAGAGGGGCTTAATGTTGAGGTAATTGGCGGCGCTGTAGTTTTATATTGCATTTAATGAGCGTTAGTACTGATCTCAATACCGGCAATTACAAACAGAAAAACGATCATGCCAAACACAAGACTCAGCAGAACGACTTACGCCACCAACTCGAACAATTGTTTCTGGGGGAGGTCGACAAAATCAGAGTACCACTTTTGGACCAAGTCTTCAATGTTGGACGATTTGAGAGGCGTTTGAATGGGAGTCATTTGCTCCTCCTGGTAATGTTTACCAAATTCAATCACCTTGCGCAAGACATCGGAACTGACGTTTGGAAGGGGAACCTTCTTGTCTTCCATGTCATCATCCTCGTCAAACATTTCGTCAATCATGGTCGATAAACGGGCCACCTTGATGGGAACTTCAAAGGAATCTCCTTCGCGGGATTCCTGGTGCGTGTAGAAATATATGAATCAGTGAGAATATATGTTCGGGCGAGAGAAAAGCACGAAAAGGGCGGGTCGTAGTAAAAGAAAATAACGCGATACGAAGAGGAACCACGGGCCACGGTCGTGTCAGAATTACTCGAACCGTCTTTGCATTGAATCCATCTCCCGCTCGCTTGCAAATAAAAATCACCCTCAGCCATCTTCCAGCTTCGGAACCGATCATTTCTTTCGTTTGTAATCGTCCTCCAGCGTCATAGCGATCATCATCGTCGTCGTCATCGTCGCTCTTGCCGTCTATTTGAGAATGCCAATATACACCAGCGCCAAAAAGTATAGCCGAATTTATAGCCTTTTTTTCCAATTGTTTTTGAACTTTCCAATCCTGTAACTCTAACCACTCACTTTCAACAAGGTACCACTCGGACAGTACTTACCAAGGTTACAACGTTATCGTCCGACATGTTATTTTAGTTGTTGTTGTTGTTGAATAATTTTAAAACGTACTGTATTATAAGATTAGGCAGGGACACGAACAAGATTTGGCGCGCTGTTGTTGTTTTTGATGTTATGATGATGATGACACTGCTAAACAAAACACATACGAGCACTGGTATTATCGTATCGTAGTAGTAGACTAGTATTACCAGTTCTTGTGGACTAGTAGTACTAGAATGCCACCAGCACTCTCTAGCTACTACTACTAGTAGTCTACTCTAGAGTATTAAGGAGGTTTTCAGAAGTCTCTGTTATTAGACGATGAGTAGACCGACTTGCTCACAGATCTTAAGAGACATTATTTCTCAACGCACAGATACTCGGAGTAAGTCTTAGAGTAGACTAGACAGATGATGTCGCGCAAGCAAAATAGCCAGTAACGGCGGCCAGACCATTGAAAAACTACTCTATTTCTAATAATAGGAGTACTACTACTTGAGACCCTATTACTACATGTACTACTAGAACGTCGTACTCGTACTATAGTACTGTTTTTTTTTTTCAAGTAGGTCTACTAGTAGTCGTCCAAAAGCTACTGGTGTACTACTAATACTGATACTAGCTACTAGTAGTGCTCCTGGTAGTAGACTAGCCAGTAGAGCATCGCAACAACTAAGAAGTGATACTCCCAACAGAAAGTCAGAGATGAGCACTGTAACCAGCAGGGAACCACAACTAGCTACAACGAGAGGGAGCGCTTTGCTGCTTGTCGCATCTTGCTTTGTTTCTTCAAATTTGAACGAAGATTGTGCTGACAAGCCAGAGGAAAAATGAGTAGGCTGTTTTGTGGTTGCCGTAAAATAAAGCATTCGGGTGCTGCTTATTGTCTTGCCTGAACTTACAAACTACTTTTCACTTGGCACGTTCAACGGTAATAATCTTGTCGACAATAAATTTTGCCATTTTCCAGCAAGATTGTTGGTACCACGGCAAGTGATCGACAAAAACAGCATTGTACTCGATTGTACTCTTGGCACCGCGACGTCGCTTGAAGCGGTTGGCACCTCCGCTCATGTGACATTTGGACAAACCACTTTCAACCAAGTTATTGTGAATCATCATCATGACCAAACGGTACAGCTCTTTGTCCTTATCGCCTGCAATGTCATAGCCCACAAATGACGAATTGGTAACATCGTCTTGGACGGACCAAGTACAAAAACCGACAATTCGTCCATTTTTTCGTATGCGCAAGACATCAACCCGAAAAAATTCTTCAATTGCCATTCGTACCAGACCTGAAGGAGTTAGCTGAGGATTTCGTTTGGAATATTTGGTAATGTAGAGCTGACGAAACAGATCGACAATGGTGGTTGCATCTTCGAGGGTCAGTTCCTCGGCCGAGATTGTCATGACTTGATATTTAGAGTTATGCCAGTTGTCAACATTTTGTTGCTGCGCAATGTCCCATCCAACCTTTTCGCGAAAAAGTTGTACATCTCTTCTAAAATCTTTCTTCTCGTAGACTTTCGAAGTAACCAAATCTTTCCCATTCAAATCGGTCCAATTGACGACTCGAGCTGGTATCAGGAGACACGACGACGATTCTTGTAGTGTCTTGGTCAATAATGGCTGGGATAATGCGTCAATCGATCGCCACACAATGGCTCTGTTGGGATTGCCACTGGACCTTGCCTGTGAAAACAGTTGGTGGTTCACAAGATTCACAAGATCGTGGGACCAGTGAATGCTCGGCCATAAATTGGTCGACAAGAGTAGATTGTTAAAGTAGATACTATCATCAAAATGAAGTGTGTCGATGATGAAACCCACCATATTTACAAATGTTCCGGCCAACCATGATAGTTTGGGTCTCTGCGATAGATGAATCTGAATCTCGTCGAGGGCATAGCCAATATAATGTGCGTAAGGAGACACTGTGTAGCTCCGTTCATGGTCGTGTCGAGAGCCTGAGGCAGACAATGTCCAGGGTATGTCTTGCTCTTGGACTTTCAGCAAACCCGCTTGTTGGCAAGGAGTATTGAGAAAATCCGTGGGTCGTGGTCCTTTCCAGCAGCTGCCCAGGTCATCGTTGGACCTGCATTTGGTAGCAGTACGAATAGATTTGGTTGCGGATGTCGCGCTTGGATCATGAAAGAATCGCCACGACAACCAGCCAGCTACTGTACCCATAATAACCCACTTTGCGGAAGCAAAGACACACGCTCCATAGAGGACGTCATTGGAGGCAAAGAAAGGACCTGAATCAAAATTGATGGAGGAATGCTGTATGTTCTCCAAGATATCGCAAAGTGCCCCACAAAATATAATAATGGTCCCTATTCGTCCGCACAAGGCCCGATGTGGATTATCTTTGCTTCTATCATCGTGTGTCAAATGATGGTATAAAGCAGATGTAAAGAAGAGAGCATAGAGGACGGGATGAAAGAACTTATCCAAAAGAAAATGCCGTTGAAAGTTGTAAATGTCCTCAGACGTCCATTCCTCCAAGATTTCTCGAGCAGCGATACCAGTAGAGGTTGGTCCCGGATGGACCAAACATACAGTCTGCAGCTTGGCTACCTCTTTTCCTGTATCACCCAAAGTCATAATGATCCAAAGCTGAGAGAGAACAAATGCTGCCGACAACGTTATCACAGCTAGTCTCGAAGCCAGAATATTTTCAGCAGACGATAGCATGATGAACGATGCATTCAAATTAAGTTAATCTGTAGATTTCGCAGTTTTGCTTGTTTGTTGTGCTAAATATTATAGTGATTGCTCCTTCGCCGTCCCTGTTTTTTATTATTATTTTATTTTATTAACCAGCACGCAACTCACCGACTTTTTTCACATTGTTATTAATTACTTTATTATTTTCGTTGACACTTTCTTTTTCGGGTCGGATCTGGCACGAGTCCCGCTTACGCATTCAAAGGGCTTCTGTGCGTTCATTAATTTGGATGTCGTCATCATCATCATCATCAACAAAAATCATGCTGCTCAGAGCCAGCCGAAGGGAACGTGAGACAAGGAGACCCGAAGCCGACGTCACCGGAATGACCCGAAATGCCCCATCCCGTCTCCCACTCAGAAACAGGAACACATCGGGAGAAATCGGATACGACTATTCCCACTTCGGGGAAGAAGATCCACACGCCAGGCTGCCGAA
>Ga0210036_1006087_pt1 | contig 10117 bp, 9 predicted proteins | sample CryGeymeta201515_FD_185469 | JGI IMG/M metagenome (GOLD analysis project Ga0210036, IMG submission 185469) | Groundwater microbial communities from Crystal Geyser aquifers in Utah, USA - Crystal Geyser metaG 2015-15 (SPAdes) (version 2) | ecosystem: Environmental > Aquatic > Deep subsurface >... | reverse complement strand
CCTAACCTGCGAACAGGTAACCCAGATGGGCCTTTTTGACGATGACCAAACAGCTTGTCTTACCTTACAGATTATGGAAGAGGCGGAAGAAATTCAAAACCTCTGGGCAGAAATGGGAGAGAAACCTTGGTGGCAAAGACCAGTAGTTTTTTTCCAAATTTTAGGAAAGATTATCTGGCTTAGTGGTAGAATATTATGGGAGATGGTAAAAGAGTGGCTTGATTTCGGCAAAGAAGAGGGTTGTTACCCAACTAATTATTATTGTTGTCAGATGTAAAAACCCTACGAATTATTCACCCCGTTAGAAAATCTTCGATTTCTAACGGGGCGGGTCCATACTAATATACGAATAAATGAAAAATATGAAAATTTTTCAAAGGACATTTTTGCTATTTGTTTTAATTAGTTTTTTAATCTTACTTTTTAGTAGTTTTTGTTTTGCTCAACAAAGAAAGCTGGAGATTATTTATCCAGCTGTCCCAGGAGTTCAAACACCCATGACCACAAAAACCGCTCTTCCCGACTATCTCAGATATGTTTTTACTTTCACAATAATAATTTCTGGTTTGGTTGCTTTCGGGGCAATGGTTTATGGCGGAATTCTTTATCTAACCTCAACCGGAGACCCGGCAAAAATATCAGATGCCAAAGACCAGGTTACGGCCAGTTTTTTGGGTTTGATTATCATCCTTTCTTCTTTTTTAATTCTAAACACAATTAATCCCCAATTAGTCCTTCCGGCCAAACCGCCGCTCGAGCCAGCCACGGGAGGAATTAAAATTTATGCTAATTCCAATGATTGCGGGGAAACCCCTACTACTGGCAAACCTGAAGATATAAATGAGTTTCTGATAAACCAGAGCTACCCAGCATTATATGCAACTAAAGATTCAACAGTTATTTTGGATTGGGGAACAGATGGAACTTATAAAATCAGCTCGATAAGATTCTTATCCAATCCCCAAGATTTAACTATTGAGTTTTATTCTGGAAATGATTATCTAGGTTCAATAAAAAAATATGATGAAACCAATTATCAGAAAAATGATTGCCAACCATATGCCGTAGCTCAACCTAAGTCTGTTAAATTAGACTCCCATCCTCCCGGCGTTTATCTTTATGCCACCGAAAATTGTACTGGTAATAAATATGGCGAAGATTATGTAATCTATCAGTCAAGTTCAGCTACCCTCCAAGAGTTTGATAATAAAACTCAATCAATAAAATTTCGTTACGATAGTAAAGGGGAAACAAAATTCGCTGCTATCTTACATGAAAAAGAAAATTATATGGGTGAAGCTGTGCTTTATGACCAAGAGCAGGGCGATGTTAATTGCCAAAGCGTATCTGACACCCTTAGTGTTTCCTCAATTACTATTTATTTAAAACCAATAGGAGAACCTATTGGTCATGGAGTAAGATTTTGGGAAGATAAAAATTATACTGGCTGTGCCTTACCATCAACAACAACTTTCTACGAAGCTAATGCTAAAGAAGCCAATCTTCACGATATTGAAAAATGCGGAGGAGATAACTGTGACTCAAAGGATTGCGGCGACCGAATTTCCGCAATGGAAATGGATGGCCACTATGTTGCCCTTTTATTTAGAGACCCGGATTATAAAGGAGATTGCGAGGTTTTTACTGAGAGCAAACCCGATTTTAGGCCTTTCCGAATTGGACAATGTGGTTGGTTAGGAAGGAGCGACTGCCTGAGCTCCTTTATTATTAAAGCTAGAAAATAACTGCTGAGAGTTTCTTAGGGATATGGGCTGATAACTATTCTTCTTTCTGGTTCTTGGCCGATGCTTTCGGTAGTAACATCACTTCTCCCGGCCAATTCCAAATGAATAATTCTTCTCTCATAAGCTGGCATAGGTGAGAGAATTTTTTCTTTTTTAGTTATGCCAACTTCGTCAGCAAGAGACCTCGCCAATTCTTTTAAATACTCTATTTTTTTCTTTTTATAACCATTGATGTCGAGGTCAATAAAAAAAGAGTCGGAAATTTTTCTTTTTAAAATTGCTTTTAAAAGGTGTTGAATTTCAACTAAAGTCTGGCCTCCTTCTCCAATTAAAATCTGGGGTTCGTCAATCTTTATATTGATGGGGAGGGTTTGGTCTTGGGGAGACTGAAACTCAATTTCAACCTCGAAAGTGGTTTTTTCGAAAAACTCCTTCACTGTTTCTTTTATTTTTTCAAAATCACTTTGACTGAGCATATTTAGCCTGCCCCGTAGGAAGCTTGCTTTCCTTCGGGGGCTTTAAAATTAAATGTTGCTGTAAAATTGAAAATAGAGAAGTAACTACCCAATAAAGACCGATGGCAGCTGGAAATCTCCAAAGAATAAAAACAGTGAAAATTGGAAAAAAATAAAGCATCTGTTTTTGAATCATATCTGAAAATTGAGCTGTTTTGTCGCTTCTCGCCAATTTTTGGCTTTTAGGCATCATCATTTTTGATTGAAAAAACTGCAAAATTCCGGCTAAAACTGCTAATCCCAAACTAGGTACGGCTAAATTTTTAATTATCCCTAAAAAATTGGGGTTAATTACCCCCGGGTTGGGGACAAAGCCATAAAGTAGAACCATTGCCTCCGGTTGAAGTCCCTTCCAAAATAGCTGATAAAGAGCAATCAAAATTGGTAATTGAATTAAAAGGGGGAGCAACCCACCAAGGGGATTAATTTTTTCTTTTTTGTAAAGTTCCATCATCGCCCGAGCCTGTTTTTCTTTATCCTGCCGGTATTTTTGCTGAATTTCTTGAATTCTTGGTTGAAGTTCTGCTAGAGTTTTTTGGGAGCTAATCGATTGGGCCATCAGGGGATAAAGAATCAATCTAATGAGAACTGTAAGGAAAATGATAGATACCCCAAAATCATGACCCGGCAAATATACATATAACAAAACCAGGGCATTAAATAAAGGTTGATACAATATCAGATTAAAAGCTTTTACGAGAAATTGCATATTTTTGCTTTTTTAAAAAGTTTCTCTACCGCCTCATCTATCTCCCAGAAATCTTTCGTTTCCAAGCCCGGACAGGCAATAAATAACCCATCTATCCCTTTTTTTATTTTTTTAAATTTCATTTTGACTGTCTCGCTTAACCTTCTCCTGATTTTATTTCTTAAGGTAGTATTTTTGGAAACCTTCAGGGAGACTGTAAACCCGAATCGACTTTCTTTTAAATTATTTTCCCTTAATTTTAAAATTAAAAAATCTTCTTTAAATCTCTTTCCTTCTTTTAAAATCAGTTTAAAATCCTTTTTTCGTTTCAGGCGATTCTTTTTTGCTAACATAGAATTTAAACCGATAGTTTCCGTCTCCCTTTCTTTCTTCTTCTAGAAAGAACCCTTCTCCCTCCAAAGGTTTTTGTTCTAGCCCTGAAGCCGTGAGTTCTTTTTCTTTTTCTTCGCTTTGGCTGGTAAGTAATTGACATATCGTTTATTTTACAAATTAAAAGAAGGGTAGTCAATCCACAGGTTTTACCCAAATTATTAACAAAATTGGCATTTTTTTCGATTTTACTTTCTCTTGACTTCTATAGTATAATTAAAATGTTAACGAATTCGTATCTTCGCTTATTCGTAACAAATTCGTTATTCGTTGATTTATGACTAAGGAAGAACTCTGGCAGGCAGTTTTAGCCCAGATCCAATTGAATATCTCCCCGGCTAATTTCGCCACCTGGTTTAAAAATACCGAAATTATTTCTAAGGAAGAATACCAGGTGATGGTTTCTGCCCCAAATTCTTTTGCCAAAGAATGGCTTGAACAAAAATATGGGAAAGCTATTTTAAAAATTTTGCATAGCCTAGATGGAGAAGTTAAGGAGGTTAAATATATGGTCGGGAAAGCCGGATTAAAGATTTTTAAAAAAGCTCTTGCTCCCTCGCTCTCTGAGGTTGGTCAACTTGAATTTCAAGAATTTAAAATTGATAAAGAGACTAACCTTAACCCAAGATACACTTTTGAAAATTTTGTTGTCGGCCCATTCAACGAACTACCTCATGCCGCTGCTTGGGCGGTCTCAAAAAATCCTGGTTTTGTTTATAATCCCCTTTTTGTCTACGGAGGAGTAGGCCTTGGGAAAACCCACCTTTTACAAGCAATTGGGAATGAGGTAACTAAAGAAACCCCCAAAAAGAAAGTCAAATATATTCCTTCGGAAAAATTTACGGCTGGGGTAGTAACGGCGATTCGAAATCGTGAAGTTGAAAGTTTTAAATCAAAATACCGCTTAATAGATGTTTTAATTTTAGACGACGTTCAGTTTTTGGCCGGGAAAGAAAAAACCCAAGAAGAATTTTTCCACACTTTTAATTATCTTTATGAAAAAAATAAACAAATCGTTCTGTCTTCCGACCGGCCACCAAAAGCAATCCCAGCCCTGGCTGAAAGATTGAGGTCCCGCTTTGAAGGGGGAATGATAGCTGATATTGGTTATCCTGATTATGAAACGAGAATAGCAATTTTAAAAACTAAATCCCAAGAGCGGAAAATTGAACTTCCGGAAGATGTTTTAAATTATATAGCAACAAATATTCAGAGAAATATCAGGGAATTAGAGGGAGCTTTAAACCGTCTTTCAGCTTACCAAAAATTACAAAATCAAGCCCCTAGCCTAGAAATTGCAAAATCTTTACTCAAAAACCTCATTCTCTCTCCGGCCAAAGTCGTCACCCCAAAAAAGATACTTCAGGCTGTAGCTGAATTCTATGATTTAAAAGAAAGAGATTTATTATCTTCTTCAAGAAGAAAAGAAATTGTCAGGCCTAGACAAATAGCTATGTATTTATTAAGAGAGGATTTAAAGAGTTCCTATCCTTTTATTGGCAGAAGATTCGGGGGGAAAGACCATACTACAGCTATTCATTCACATGAAAAAATCGTCAGAGAATTAGAAGGAAGTGAAAGCCTTAATGATGAAATCAACTTAATAAGGCAGCGAATTTTTAGTGGATAAAAGGGGGGAGAGAATGCTAAAATTAAAAGTTAAGGAATTTGTTGCAAAAAATCCCCAACTATTTAACAAGTTTAATTAGCCTAAATTTCAGTCGAAAAATTTTTTTCCACCTTACTAGTAATAATAACTAATAACTATATGAAACTCTTAATATTACAAGAAAAATTAAAAGAAGGTTTAGGAATCGTTGAAAGGGTTTCTCCAAAATCCCCATCTTTGACAATTTTAAATAATATTTTACTTAAAACCGAGAAAAACTTCCTTAATTTATCAACGACCGATTTGGAATTAGCAATTAAATGGTGGAGTTTGGCTAAAATAGAACGGGAAGGGCAAATTGCCGTACCAGCCCGTCTTTTTTCCACTTTAGTTAACTGTCTTCCTAATAAACAAATTCTTTTAGAAGAAAAGGGGCTTAGTTTAGCTATCGAGTGTGAAAACTATCGGACAGTTCTAAAAGGATTGAATCCCGAAGATTTTCCGATCATCCCTCAAATTAGCGGAGGAGATTCTATTTTAGTTGATAGCCGTTCCTTTTGCCAAAGTTTAAACCTTGTTGTTGATATTCCTGCAATATCTTCAGCCAAACCTGAAATTTCCGGGGTTTATCTTGTTTTCCAAAAAGACTCTATTAAAATGGTAGCCACCGACAGTTTTCGATTAGGAGAGAAAACTTTTTATCTTCCGCCAACCTCTTTATCCAAAGAGTATACCTTAATTCTCCCCCAAAAAGCAGCTCGGGAAATCATTAATATTTTTGGAGAAAAAGAAGGGGAACTCCGGGTTTACTTCTCGCCAAACCAAATCTTATTTGAATTACCAATGGAAGAGACCGCCCATCCTCAAATTCAGCTTATCTCTCGTCTGATTGAAGGAGAATATCCAAACTACGAAGAGATTTTGCCTAAAAAATTTGAGACTCAGGTTGTCTTCCAAAGAAATGAATTTTTAAACCAAATTAAATCAGCCTCTCTTTTTAGCGGGAAAATTAATGAAGTTAAACTAAAAATCGACCCCAAAAGCGAGAAAGTTGAAATTTTCAGTCAAAATCCAGATTTAGGAGAATACCACAGTTATTTAGTTGGTAAAGGAAAAGGGAAAGAGCTGGAGATTTCTTTTAACCACCGGTTTTTGGTTGATGGATTATTAGACATAAAAAGCCCGGAAGTAGTTTTCGAGCTAACCGGGGCAGAAGGGCCAGCGGTTTTCAAACCGATGGGAGACCAAAGTTATATTTATGTGGTAATGCCGATTAAGGCAGGATAGTTAACGCCTGCTCAAGGAAGCTATGGAAAATTGGCCCGGCCACGGTTGCGGCGGGCTGTTTTTTTATCATTGGTGTATTATTGTTATTACCCACCCAAACCCCAACTGAAATTGAGGGGGTATAGCCCATTGTCCAACAATCCCGGAAATTATCGGTTGTCCCAGTTTTAGCGGCCACTTTATAATTTTCAAAATATAAATGAGACCTCGGCCCGAACATCGGTGTTCTTGCCTCGTTATCTGATAAAATATCAGTGAGTAGCTGCGCGATTTGACTTTCTAAAACCCTCTTTGGCGTTTTTTTATTTTCAAAAATAACATTTCCCTTTTCATCTTCAATTTTTAAAATTGGAGATAACTCTACTTTCAATCCGTCGTTAGCAAAAACACCGTAAGCTGCAGTCATTTCTAATAAATTTACTTCTCCCCCCCCTAAAACAATTGCCGGGCCATAAGCAGAAATTGGCTTGTTTAAAGTAGTTATCCCTAAATCCTTTGCCGTCTCAATACTTTCCTTTAAACCCTGGAGGAGAGTGTTCTCTTTCCCCAGGAAATTATTAATTTCTAAACTTTCTAATTTTGTCTCAGAGCCGGCCAAATAAAGGACCTTTATTGAGGGCACATTTAAAGATTGAGCCAGCCCTTGCCTTAAAGGAACCCAACCTCGAAATTTTTCATCATAATTTTGAGGAGTGTATTCCTTGTTTCCCCAAAGACCAAAATTGGTAAAGGCATCGAGAACTTGGGTAATATCTGTGTATCCTTTTTTAAAGGCGGTGGCATAAATAAAAGGTTTAAAGGCCGAGCCTGGCTGACGGCCTGGGCTTTCTTTTGTGCCAACGACAACATTGAACTTTGGATCAAAAAGGCAAGTTTTTCCTTCGAGGCAGTCCTCTGGATAAGGTAAAGCATAATAATTTCCAATTCCGACTGTCATTGCTAAAATTTCCCCGGTTTTTGGTGAAATAGCTACTAAACCCGCATTATAAGCATTATAATTTTTATTTCTATCAATCCCATCTTTAACTGTTTTTTCTGCTAATTCCTGTAATTCCCAGTCTAAAGAAGTATAAACTTTCCACCCCTTTTCTCTTAAAAAATCTTTTCCATATTTTTCTTCTAACTGTTCCTGTACCCAAATGGTAAAATAAGGAGCCTTAATCTCGGTCCTCTTTTCAGAAAAATTTAATTCTTTTTGTTTTGCCGCCTCGGCCTCGCTTTTGGTTAAATACCCTTCGTCTGCCATTCGGTTTAAAACATAATCCTTCCTTAAAAGAAGTTTTTCCTTCCCTTCCGCTTCATAAGGAGAAAGAAGGTAGGGAGCGCGGATTAAAGCAGCTAAGGTAGCCGCCTCTTCTAAAGATATTTCCGAAACTGATTTTTTAAAATAGGTCTGGCTGGCTGCCTCTACCCCATAAGCATTTTGGCCAAAGGGAACTTGATTTAAATACCATTCAAGGATTTGGTCTTTAGGATAACGGCGGTCTAACTCCAGAGCCAAGATAATTTCCCTGGTTTTTCTTTCAGCCGTTTTTTCAATAGATAAAAAAGTGGAACGAATTAATTGCTGGGGGATGGTGGAGCCGCCATAAACCGGTCTGCCGATTTTTAAATCAGCCAGGATTGCCCTGACAATTCCATTAAAATCAACTCCCGGGTGATGATAAAAATTAGCATCTTCGGCCGAAATCGCTGCCTGCTTTAAATATTCCGGGATTTTAACTAAAGGGACCCAGGTTCTTTTTTCCTCACCATAGATTTCATATAAAAGAATTTCGCCAGTCCTGTCATAAATTTTAGTAGTTTGGGGAAGTTGCCTTTCAGCAAATTTTTCTGGCCGGGGAAGATCTTTGGCATAGAAAATAAATAAAGCCAGAGAGAAAAAAACAAAAAATAAAAAACAAAAAACAAAAAATTTTAAAATAAAAAAAAGCCCCCTCCTTTTTTTAGTTTTTTGATAAGTTTTCCGGTAATATTTTCTTTCAGCCACAATTTAATCTTAATAAATTTTAGCTAAATTTACAATTTTTCGATTCACTGATATAATAAAAAATATGAAAATAAATATTGAAGCTAAAAAAGTCGAAGAGGTTTTAACTCGGGGAGTAGAGCAGGTTTTACCGAGCAGGGAGGCTTTAAAAAAATTGATGGAAAAAAGAAGGATTAGGCTTTACCTAGGCGTTGATCCCACTGCTCCCAAACTTCACTTAGGCCACACTGTCACTCTTCGAAAACTTCAGGAATTTGCTGGTTTAGGCCATGAAGCCATTTTGGTTATTGGCACGGGAACCGTTTTAGCCGGCGACCCTTCTCTGAGGTTAAAAACCCGACCTCTAATGTCCGAGAAAGAAGTTAAAAAAAATATCCAAACTTGGAAAAGACAAGCTGGGAAAATACTGAACTTCTCAAAAGTAAAAATTAAATACAACGGAGATTGGCTTTTGAAATTAAAACTTAAAGATATTATTAAAATTGCCTCCCAGATTAGCGCCGTGAAATTATTTCAAAGGGAAATGTTTCAGAGAAGAATTAAAATGGGCCAAACCGTCTGGGCTCACGAGACCCTGTATCCCTTGCTTCAAGGTTACGACTCAGTTTTTTTAAATGTCGACCTTGAGATCGGAGGAACCGATCAAACTTTCAATATGCTTATCGGTAGGGAGTTGATGGGGAAAATGAGAAATAAAGAAAAGTTTGTTTTGACTTGCCCAATGATTTTAGGGATTGACGGAAGACCGATGAGTAAAACCTCTGGTAATTGTATCTGGATTGAGGATACTCCTAGCCAAATGTTTGGGAAAATTATGTCCATTCCCGATGATTTAATTTTCGATTATTTCAAACTTTTAACTAGGACGTCTTTAGCTGAGATTGAAAAAATCAAAAAATTAAATCCAAGGGATGCAAAGGCCGCCTTAGCACAGGAAATTGTTAGGATTTATCACGGAAAGAAAGCGGCCGAAGCTGCTGAAAAAGAATTTGAAAGAGTTTTTAAAGAGAGAAAATTACCCTCAAGAATACGGGGAATTGAAATTAAAGAGGAGAAATTAAATATCTTAGAATTTTTAGTTAAAACAAAATTAGCTTCCTCAAAATCTGAAGCTAAAAGATTAATTTTGCAAAAAGGAGTAAAAATTGATGGAAAAATCGAGGAGAATTGGCGAGGAACTGTCCAAATAAAAAAAGGGATGATAATTCAGGTGGGGAAAAGAAAGTTTGTAAGATTGGTCTAAAAAACCGAGCACATAGTTATGTGCTCGGTTAAGTTTCCTACTCGCTTTCTTCTTTCTCTTCTTTCTCTTCTTCTCCCTCTTCTTTCTCTTCCGGAGTTTCAGGTTCTTCTTGGTTAACAAAAGGAGTTAAAATTTTCTTTTCAATCATAATTTTTGGAAGTTACCTTTTTAAATTGTCTCGACCTTTGACGATTCTACTTTTAAAAACCATAACCCCTTATTTTACGGGGTTCTAAAAAGTATTATAGATTTCCAAAAAAGCTTGTCAAGTCCTCAAACTTCCCTTATTTTTATATTAATCCTTTCTTTTTTGAATTCCTTTTTTCGAGAATTCCAGGCCCAGATTTCCACCGGGAGTTCCACTTTATATTTTTGAAGGAAATTGATTATTTTTTTTCTTTTAGCTGAAACATTCGGCGGCGTTGTCAATTGAATATTTTTTTGCCTCTTTCCTTTTAGGGCCATCAAATCAATAATTCCAAAAACATCAGTTTGTTGAAATTTTACTTTAGGAGCGAACCACACAATCCATTTATCGCGCCTTAAAATTTCAATTGCCTTTTTTCTAATTAAATTCTCTTTTGCCATACCTAAATCTTTAAAGCGAAGAGAGCTGCGTTCTCTTCGCCTCACGGAAGCTTGATGGCAAA
>Ga0210036_1006083_pt1 | contig 10120 bp, 6 predicted proteins | sample CryGeymeta201515_FD_185469 | JGI IMG/M metagenome (GOLD analysis project Ga0210036, IMG submission 185469) | Groundwater microbial communities from Crystal Geyser aquifers in Utah, USA - Crystal Geyser metaG 2015-15 (SPAdes) (version 2) | ecosystem: Environmental > Aquatic > Deep subsurface >... | reverse complement strand
TACCCCCGAAGCCCGAATCCCAGTACGCCCACATAATTTTAGTGTCTCCCCGAAACAACTGCTGAGAAGACTTTGGTTCGTCCCAGGGGTCTGCAAACGGTTGACTGATGACGGAGGGAATCGTCTTGGCTTTGGAGGCCGACCGTATCAGTTTCGCCACTTCCAACAGAATTTCGACAGCCGATGTGACACTGAAAGCTGGCGGAAGTGATCGGTAGGAAAGCAACAGTAAGATTGCCAGGGTGGTTAAAAGAGGCGTCCATTTTGCCTCTCGTTCGAACCCAATGGATGGCAATCGTTTCAACTGCAGTGCAAACTTCATTGTTCTTCGATCGATCGTTGAGATTTTAGTTCTAGATTTCTTGTCGGTATTTCTATATTCCTACAGCTGCTCCTACAGGTGCTGTACAGTTTTGTGTATTTGATGAGATAGATTCTGGTAGGTGACTATCTAAGTACCTATGTGAGGCCCTCGGCTTGAAATTCAACAAAAACGGCAAATTGGTGAAATTTTGTGTGTGACCCTCAAGGTGCGCTCAGCTTAGTAAAGTAGGTTTGGATGCCAAAAAGGCAAGGCATGACTGGTCCTCTAGTCTAGTCTAGTCTAGTAGTACTAGACAAGGGATTTATGAATTACTTAAAGCAAAGCTCTGAAACTGGTGTGGCCAAATTTGTTGATAACAGACTGGATTGTTACCAAGTAACTATCAAACCAGGAAAGCTTCTTGGAACAGACCTGTATGCCAATGCTTGAATATGTTGCTGAGAGTCAGCCCCGCAAGTTCTTAGCGATTTAGTGGTTGTGCTTTTAGGATCAACCGGCGTGCTCGGGAGGCATTCTCTTCTTTTATTTGCTGTCGCTTGAAACAAGGTGTGCGCGCAACGCTCGAACACACATTTTTTAAATTCTGCGACACGATGTCCTACAGTATTTTTTAATGATTAATTTCAATCAGACAGATTTTGATGACCAACCGACGACAAGTTTGACAGACCAAAATACATCATCACACCTTATTTTTTCACACCCGTAGAACCAAAGAGTAAAATAGATAATAATACTCCGTAAAAATAATGGAAAAAAAAAAATAATAATAATAATAATAATTGTTACTGCCATTTTTTTGTTCATCCAAAGCAGGACATGTACAGTAGGTATTTGGAATATGGATCCCGGAGCTAAATTTTGCGGTGATATCCTGACTGTGTTTCATTATTATTTATTCCTATGGTGTTTACATCACTGTTAGTAGCTACTCTATGCATGAAGCTACCAGCCGAATTACAATTGGAGAAAGGCATGATAAAATCTTTGGCTTGCAACCACACAACCCACAGTCTAGCGATCTAAACATCTAAACATGGGCTTTTTCTCGAAATAATACCGTCAGATTACTGGATCCATCAGGCAGATGCCATTGCATTCCGTAATCATGATACATGCACGCTATTGTAATTCTCCTCCTTCCTCACTACTGCTCATCTAGAAAGAAAAGTTCATATACACGCCTCTTAACGTTCCTCTTCTACCGGCTCAAGATCTTCTTCTACTTCACTCCCATCCTCATATTCGCCTTCCTCGTCTTCTTCGTATTCGCCCTCCTCGTAGTATTCGCCTTCCTCGCTGTATTCGGCATCTTCGTATTCCTCTTCCTCGCCTTCTCCAGTTTCTTCCTCGATCGAAAAATGCTCAAAATAAATTTTAAAGCCACTACCTTGAGGGCTTGCGCCAAAGAGACCCACCTTGAGGATCGGCTCATCCGTTAAGACTGCCAATCGCACTTGGTTGTATATCACACCATCCTGAGATGAGTAGACTTGCACGCAATCTCCAATTCGTTTGATTACGAACCAGGCTTGTTTGGCCTTATCGGGCAGCGGCATCAGCGACCAATCCGAATTGTCCTTGGTAACGCAAGTGCTGGCATAACACTGATCCTTGAAGAATTCGATACCACATTTCAGGTAAACCGTTTTGGAGGCTTGAATTAAAATGCCCCCTTGGTCGTACAATTCGTCGAATTTTCCTTTGATATGACAAGTCACTTGAAAGTCTCCCGTGATTTTCTTGAAATAGAATGGAGCATTTTCCTTAATAAAACCAAATTTTGTACCACGCCAAAGATCTGTTTCCGACGGGACACTGAGCTTCAATCGACCGTCCGTGATGTCCCATTTGGATCGTTTGGGAGCATTAACCCACTTCATACTCTTGAAAGGGTCCTCTGGGTCTGTTGCTTCTGCCATTGTATAGTTGGTGTGTAGCTAGGTTATGGAAGTCGTGACGAGCGTTTGGTTGAGCTTCTGGTAGTAGAGATCTGCTCGAAGAGAAATCTCATTTCTCGTTCATGCTCCTCGCAAGAAAAGCAAAGAGTTGCAAGGTTGCTGTATCTTGTTTGACTTGGGTCATTCTAGGAATGACCCAATCCACGAATGACAATTTAGGGTTGGAGCTCGGTCCATTTCGAAAAAGAATTGTGTTGTTCGAATCGCTCGCAACACGACAATCAAACAACAAAGCATATGTGTACTGTATAAATAAATACCCAGAGAAAGCGCATATATACACCATAAGACTCTACCCACTATGAGCGCTTCATCATCGGACGATGACTCGACGGAGGAGAATCTCCGAAAAATGCAAGCCAAATTGGATCGGCAAGCCGAACTTAGACGACGAAAAGAAAAACAACAAAGCGACGACAGCAGCAGTGACAACGATGACGACGACGATGTTGTGTTGTCCACTGAAACGATTACCGCCAAACCAACCAAAGAAGAAGTGACCGCGTCGTCAACTTCGTCATCTTCGAATGCTAGTGGGAGTTCCTCGAAGTTGTCATCGTCCTCCTCCTCATCCGTGTCCAGCAGTAGTGATTCTTCCACCGATAACACGACAACCAATGACAAGGATAGTCCCCCCAAAATAGTCATCAAGACAGAGAAAATGACGGCACTCGAAGCAATGGATAAATCGCCACCTCCGCCACCGCAGGTCGTCGAGCGCAACACGCCAAGTTTTTCCATGCTGGTAACGCCCAAACCAATATCCGCTTGTACTTCACGCACGACCACAAATCCACATTTTACCAACAGTACTATATCAATGAACAGCACAGTTCCTTTCAGCAAACGATCTGTTGTGAATCCTTATAAGGTATTGACGTCTTCGTCCGAGTTGAATCAAACAAAACGTACGACAAGACCATCATTTTCGTCGTCGTCATCGTCGACGTCACCATATAGAGCAGCAGCATTGGCATTGTCATCTCCCGAGTCACCCCTCTTGACGCCTCACCCTCCTACGCCTCCCGAACAAACGACTCTACCTCCAATAACTACAACAACAAAGAAACCTAGCTCAGATTCCTCCATACCTCTGTTTGATAGTGACTTGGAGGAGGACGACCTCTTTTTTGGTCTCGATGGGCATGCTGATAAGAATGCCAGATCATCATCAATGACAACAAAGGAGGCGAGCCATACTGTAAGCACGACCTTTGCTAAATCCTTTGGTAACGACAATGACGCTACGGTAAATTATGGTAGCAGTACTGCGAAGGACGCACCCGAAACCGAGATCGATCCTTCTCTCTATGCACCACCACCGTACCAAGCCAAACCTGATCCCGTGGTTCACTCGTTTCATCTTGACAATCGACCTCTTCAGGCCCGTCAACGATTGCCTGTCGATCAGGTCTTCCCGCAATCGAACATCAATAAACTCTGGAAGGGACAGAAATTCGATCGCTTCAATGCACTCCAATCCGAAGTCGCCAACGTTTTGGCCAATAGCAACGATCATTTTCTCGTCAGTTCTCCCACGGGATCGGGAAAGTCCACTCTGTTTGAAATGGCCATGGCAAGATTGTTGGTACAAGATTTGCAGCAGCAGCAGCAGCAGCAGCAGCAGCAGCAGCAAAGGAACATGTTTATCAGTAAATCACGTAAGATAGTGTACGTGGCACCCAGCAAAGCTTTGTGCGAAGAACGATACCAGGATTGGTCTCGTCGTCTGACCAATCTCAAACTGGGTATTGAAGTCGTCATGATAACTGGAGATATGGAACCAGGTCAAGCCTTTCGAGACTTGATGTCGGCTCATTTGATCGTCACGACGCCCGAAAAGTTTGACAGTCTCTCGCGACGGTGGACGGAAAATTTCTTTCTCTTTGCCACCATCAAACTGTTCATGGTGGACGAAGTGCACATGGTAGGCGATGCGAGTCGAGGATGGTGTCTCGAGGCCATTTTGTGTCGCATGAAAACCATTCAACGAGCCGCGAGCAAAGTTCAGGCGACAGAGGCGGATCTGTATACTTCTAGGTACGATCTCGTAATAATATTATTTGCAAGCTTGAGATTGCATCTTCTTTCTAAATTTCTAACACCACTTCTCCGACAAACTAAATTGCAGCTATCCAAATACGACCCCTGAAGCTATAAGGTCGTCTCTGCGAATTGTAGCCGTCTCAGCAACGCTGCCCAACATTCAAGACTGTGCGGCTCTCATCTCTGCAGCGGAATGCTACGCTTTTGACCAGTCCTATCGTCCTGTACCGTTGCAAACCATCGTTATTGGCTGCGGAACGATTGGCAAGAATGCATTCCATTTCTGGAATCAGTTGGATCGGCAGGTGGCGGGCCTAATTCAAAAATATTCCAAAGGAAAGCCGACGATTGTATTTTGTCATAGCAAAATGGAGACGGAACGTCTGGCCGAGCTCTTGACCCATGCCCCTCGAGTAGGCTTGTCCCACGGTCGTTTTGACCATAGTCTTGCGACTAAAACGCAAAAGCCAAGCCTCCAAAGGGTGCTTCTCAAAGGAATTTCCTATCACCATGCAGGCATGGATGCCGAGGACCGACGATTGATTGAAACGGGATTTGGCCAAGGCAAGATTCGGGTTATTTGCGCAACCTCCACGTTGGCCATGGGTGTCAATTTACCCGTGCATCTTGTAATTGTCAAGGGTACCCGCGCTTGGCGAGGAAGCGGCTCGGGTTACCAGGATTTGGACGCTGCCAGTCTCCTCCAGATGATCGGACGTGCCGGTCGTCCTGGTTTTGATACGAGTGGTACGGCACTGCTCATGACTGATACGAACTCGAAGAGTCGTATTGAGCGCCTGATCCTTGGTCTTGGACGAGCGGAAAGCCAACTGGAGCACAGACTTGCAGAGGTTCTCAATACGGAAATCTCGCAATATGTAATATCCAACCGTAAAACTGCAATCGATTGGATCAAAGATACGCTATACTTCTTTCAAATTCTCAAAAATTCCTCGAGTTTTGGAATTGGCATTCACGACGGACAATCCATTGATGCGTACTTGCTCCAGCAATGCGATGTGGCCCTGACGAAACTCCAAGCTATGAAGTTTGTGAGTGAAACTACACAAGGAAATATTGTTCCAAAGCCAGCCTCTCACATCATGTCCGCTAGTTTAGTAGGCATTCAAGCCGCGGAACTTATGGTAGGCCTACCCTTTGACGCCACCATGTGCCAGGTTCTTACAGCACTGTGCCACATCGAAGATCTGCAGCGTTCTATTCGTCGTAAAGAGAAGAAACTCTTAAACGAAGCTCACAAAATCATCAAGTACAAGTTGGACGGTCCTCCTTCAAAAGTTCGCGTCCAAACTCCTTTTCAGAAGTCATTTGTCCTTTTGCAGGGCGAGATTGCACAACATTACTTTGAAGACTATACACTTCGACAAGAAACAAGTGCAATGCGTGAGTATAGCTTTCGAATGCTTTCTGCCTTGGAAGATTATAGTGCTCGAGGAAGCAAAAATGGACACGTCGTTGTTCAGAGCCTTAAACTCCGCCGAAGCCTAGCCGTCTGCCTATGGAACGAAAATGAGGGCTTATTGAATCAAATTGAAGGTGTCGGACAAGCCTCCACCGGATCTCTTCGCATGCACGGAAACATCCATAGCTTTGATGACGTCCTCGAGGCGACACCCGAACAGATTGACAATGCGGTAGTCGACCGCCAAAAAGGGTTTGGTTTACTCTTGAAGAATGCTGTCGAAAAAATCATGAATGGTGCTCTCAAACTTTCTGCCAGTATCCAGAATAAAGTTGTCATTTGTACTCTAGAGTTTCGACAGCCGACAAGTACTCGAAAGAGTTCAGGCGATCACTCATCAGCTGATATCAACTATACGCTGGTGTGCTATACAGACAAAGCAGAAAGCTGTTTCTATTTCCAGAACAATATTTGTAATCCTGAAGAAATTTGCATCCCGTGTCCCGCAGAATTCGGTGTTGTCGTCATTCACCTCGTTGCATCCATGGTTGGCTTGGATGAAAAGGTGGAGCTTCTTGGCAGCGGGCCGATTCAGAAAACATCGTATACTGCAAACTATTTCACGAAGCAGCAGCCATCATCTGATAGTCTAACCAAGACCAAGAAGCAGACAACGATTCGCGATGTCGGAAAGAAATTGACGGCAGGCTCCGCAAAGACGACACAGACGCATCCTGCGCTTTTCTCGGATTTATCGAATCCTGCCTACCTCGACACCGTAAAAACGTCACTCCAAAAGCGATCTCGAGAGACCGACATGAGTAACAATTTCAATGCTGCTATAATTAAGATGCAGCGACGAGAGAAGAAAGAACCAGCCCCGGTATCGCAGCCTGTTGAGGACGATATTGTCGATACTGCATTTTCTTATCAGACTAGCGAGCAACAGGACAAGCGAGGAACCACTTCTCGTTGCGATAGTAGCAAAAGAAGGCTGCCACCGGCTTTATTGCCAGAGAAAAGTCAGAAAAACAATACCCAGCGGGTCTACCAGTCGCCACATTGGCCACGGCAGCGCCAAGGACAAATTCAACAGAAAGCTCCAATGCAGCAAAATCAGCTGACCCGTCCAACTTTCACAAAACAACAGCCGGCGGCTTTGGGCGCAGGAGCATATCGCACTCCGCCAAACAGGTTTCCTTCTGGTTCCTCGTGGAAGAAAGACAAGCGTCAGATGGAAGCCCAGCAGCGCCGCGCATATAGCGACAGCAAGGCGAATCCTTTTTCTCAATTCTCTCATGACCCGAATGATAGCGAAGCATTTTTGGAGGCCGTCAACAAAGAAAATACCTCTATAATTCCGCCTAAAACACTAGAAAATCTCCAAAAGAAGCGTCATGGACGTGGTATCGCTATTCAAAAAAGGAACTATAATAAAGCCAGCCGGCAACGCCCCAGTGGGCGTCAGCTCTTGTATCAGAAGGCCCAAGAGATGCAATATTCCACAGGCTACCACCACCAGCCGTCTCCCCAGTATCAGCCTCACAATCACCAGCAGCAGCCAACTGAAACGCCGATTGGGAACTTTAATATTGTGACGATGCCAATCTACCAACAGCGTGAATATGAACAATCGTGGGGACATGCACAACAGCGAATGTACGGGGATCGTGGATATGAATCGCCGAACCATCCAGTCCACACTTTACAGCACAACCACCAGCCACACCCGTGCCACGATTGGTATACTGGCCAGGACGGACCCTATCAGTGTGTACAGCCCCAGGAGCTCACCTGTGTTGATGAGCCACAGTGGCATCCTCAATGCACATGGCCGCTACAGCAGGAAGCAATTCAACAGCCGACAAATATGCACCATACCAACGATTACGATGACTCTAACGATTTATTTTTTGGGTAAATGCTCTCATAAAACAGAACAGAATAGCATACTACCTTGTCTGTCACATAAGTGATGAATTCAACGATAGAAGGAGGACTAAAAAGTCAAATAAGTAGTCACTGCAGACTGTACTACTCTTACTCTTCTTCCCTGCACCTTTGGCACTGACAATGGAACAAATACTTTGCGTAGAGTTCTCTCCGACGACGATGACAAGTTCGGGTCGTACTTCCGTGCGTTTCGGATGGACGGACGCTCAAATAACTGTAGGTGATCTCTTCGCCAGCCCGGATGTCTCGTCGTGCCACGACATCAATCACGCAATCGATGTACTCTTGGTTTCGTACTTCGGCGTTGGGATCGCACGAGTGGTTGCACCGTGCTGCAAAGGGAAACAGACCAATAACTTGGACCGCTACTTGCTGTTCAATGTCTCTATCCATGTTACGTTGCAAGGTCCCATCGGATGATCCCATGGCCTTGGCAACCTGTGTCATCCAGGCTTGGTGTTGGTTGCTGCCTCGACCGCCGGCTTGCCGAATGAGAGTATTGTAATACATTCGAAAGGGATTTTGTGTTGTGACACAGTGTCCATTGCGGGCCACAATCGCGGCTAATCGTTGTAGTAATTGGAGCGAAAGTACAGCCTGTTCGCTGTCGGTAATGCGAAGGGTATCGCAAAGTTTTAGGTACAATGGTTCCATCGTATACGTAACGTCACGACTTGCATTATTATCTTCGTTGTTGATTCTTTCTGCTTGTCCAATTTCCAATGGTTGAATGTCAGATGCATCTCCACAAAGTCCCGCAAAACAGGTTCGTTCCAGTAGTAACTTGTCCTCGTCAGGTTTATCCGACCATGGTTTTTGTTCTTTTTCGTTGTTTTCGGAACGATGACAGTGCAGTAATTGACAAAAAATACGAGCCGCTAATACCAATGGTTCTTGTATTATGTTGTTGTCACCTTCTACCAGAACCGCCGCCGCCGCCGCCGCCGTTGTTGTTGTTGTTGTTGTTGTTCCAACATCGACAGCAGCAGCAGCAACAGCAACAACATCACGTACGGCATTTGTACAATCACAACAACTTCCAAAGGTATCAAAATGACGATTTCGACAGTATGAATTACAAAACAGTGCTTTACAAGACAAGCACTGCATTCGTCGTTGTGACATTGGTAGAGTAGAAGACTCTGTTCTTGTTGTTGTTGTTGTTGGTGTGGTTGTTGTTGTAGCTGTAGCTGTACCAGTAGTAGTCGTCGTCGTCGTTGGAGTGGTTGTCGTCGTCGTCGTCGTCGTTGGAGTGGTTGTCGTAGTCGTCGTATCATTCGAGTATTCCAATATAGGCCACAAGTCTGGACGGGGGAATTGGGACCCGAGTTTGGATATGGGTTCCAGAGAACGAAAACACTGTTGACATGCTCGAACAGAAATTCCGTTCATAATCCACGGCTCTTCGATACTATTACTATTACTGTTACTATTACTGTTACTGTTACTGTTACTCTCACGACCAATAGTAGTAGTACTGGTAGTATTAGTAGTAGTAGTAGTAGTATCATTGAGACCATTCCTAGCATCAACTACTGTAGCTTTTGTTGTTGTTATTGTTGTTGATTGTGGTAACTGGGATGCCGCAGCAGCTTTTTCGGTAAAAATAACTTGTCCTTTCCGAATGGCAGTGGTAGCAATGATACCCCATCCCTTGTCGTTGTTGTTGTTGTTGTTGTCAATGTTGTTGTTGTCGCCAGAGAAATCTACTATACGAATATTGGTAGGTTGTGAGATGATTGTTGTTGTACCATCCATTTTAGATGATACGACATGAACACGATTGATACATTCGTTCCAAATGGTTTGAATGTTGGGGCTTGTTGTTGTCGATTGATATAAACGTCGAAATAACACGTCGTCGGTGTCGTCGGACGCAACAACACAACTATCATTATTATTATTATTAGTAGTAGTAGTAGTAGTAGCAGTATTTGTTGTTATCGCTTGGCTTTTTGAAACAGCATCATGATCATCACCCACCACATTAGTATCACTACTACTACTACTATTTTGGGATGTAGCATCCCAATCAATATCAGAACGACGACATGATGCCAGATTGATCCCCCCTAGCATGTATTCCAAGGCTTTTTCAACGGAATCATTGTCACTGTCACTGTCATTATTGTTATTATTATCGTCATTGTTGTTGTTGTTGTTGTTGTCATTATTATTCATACTATCTTCATTTTTGCTGGTGGATAGTTTTGTCATTCCTACATCATTTTGGTTTCGTCTAGACTAGCTACTTAGTATTGTTATTATTTTTGCCATCATCACTAAACAATACCATGTACCGTACAGTAAACAATACCATGGTAATAACAACGATAACGTAAAGTACCTAGTACAGCACTTTGCAAAAAACCTGGCAACAGGAAATCTCGCGCACGAAAAAAAAAAAAAAAA
>Ga0210036_1006078_pt1 | contig 10127 bp, 10 predicted proteins | sample CryGeymeta201515_FD_185469 | JGI IMG/M metagenome (GOLD analysis project Ga0210036, IMG submission 185469) | Groundwater microbial communities from Crystal Geyser aquifers in Utah, USA - Crystal Geyser metaG 2015-15 (SPAdes) (version 2) | ecosystem: Environmental > Aquatic > Deep subsurface >... | reverse complement strand
CTTGTCGCGCGGCGTCTCGGCCAGGAGTTCCAATTCACTCAATACGTCGCGCAGCAATTCATCCGGTGTTTGTGCCGCGCTCACCACATACCTTATCTGGTTCTTGACGTGCACGCCCTTGGCGAAAGGGCAGAGATTGAGCCCGATCACTGCCCGCTCCAGCCACAGTTTGGTGGCGGCGATGGCTTCCTCGTTCGTGATAGTTTCGTTCATTCTCAATACCCGTTATAAGAACTGCATCAGTCCGGCGAAGGCCGGAATCCAGTGCAGTAATGGAAAATGCAGTTTGTTTTGTCTGCTTCGCAGGATGATTTTGATGGCTGGATTCCCGCCTACGCGGGAATGACAAACCAAAACTTATCTGAGGTTATCGTCCGCGCCCGCCGGAACGATGTTGTGCACCCGACGGCGCAGCACCGCGCCCCGCACCGCCTGCCGGCTTGCCTCCGCTGCGCGGTGCGCCGCCCGACCGCGGCTGACCGCGACCTTGCCCCTGCCCGCGTCCGCCCTGCCCCCGGTTCGAGCCATTCAGGATGGGCTCGGCCTTGATGCGCGGGTCGGGTTCAAAACCCGGCACCTGGACCACGGGAATCTCGCGCTTGGTCAGGCGCTCGATGTCGCTCAATAGTTTCTTTTCGTCGATACACACCAGCGAACTCGCCTCACCCGAGCTGCCCGCGCGTCCGGTGCGGCCGATGCGGTGCACGTAATCTTCCGGCACGTTGGGCAGCTCGAAGTTCACCACGTGCGGCAGCTCGATGATATCGATGCCGCGCGCGGCGATGTCGGTCGCCACCAGCACCTGCAACTTGGCGGTCTTGAATTCGGCCAGCGCCCGCGTGCGCGCCGCCTGACTCTTGTTGCCGTGGATCGCCATCGCGGGGATGCCGTCCTTGTCCAGTTGCTCGGCCAGGCGGTTCGCGCCGTGCTTGGTGCGGGTGAACACCAGCACCTGGAACCAGTTGTGCTCCTTGATGAGATGCGTCAGCAGTTCGCGCTTGCGCTCGCGATCCACCGGATACACGCGCTGTTCGATCAGTTCGGCCGTCGCGTTGCGGCGCGCCACTTCGATCAGCGCGGGATTGTTCAGCAGACCGTCGGCCAGCAGCTTGATTTCGTCGGAGAAGGTGGCGGAGAACAGCAGGTTCTGGCGCTGTTTGGGCAGCACTGCGAGCACTTTCTTGATGTCGCGGATGAAGCCCATGTCCAGCATGCGGTCGGCTTCGTCCAGCACCAGAATCTCGACGTGCGACAAGTCCACCGTCTTTTGCTGCAAGTGGTCGAGCAACCGTCCCGGCGTCGCCACCAGAATGTCCACGCGGCCATGCAGTTGCTTGATCTGCGGGTTGATGTTGACGCCGCCGAACATCATCATCGATTTAAGCGGCAGGTATTTTCCGTATTCGCGCACGCTCTCTTCCACCTGTGCGGCGAGTTCGCGCGTGGGCGTGAGCACCAGCGCGCGGATGGGAGATTTGCCTGCGACGTTATTCACCATCAGGCGTTGCAGCAGTGGCAGGGTGAAACCGGCGGTCTTGCCGGTGCCGGTCTGCGCGCCGCCCATCAGGTCGCCGCCTTTGAGCACGACAGGAATGGCCTGCGCCTGGATCGGCGTGGGTTCGGTATAACCGCGCTCGGTAACGGCGCGGACGAGTTCGGCGGACAAGCCGAGGGATGCAAATGACATATTTTCTTTCTGGATACAAACGGCCTGTCGTTCAATCAAGAACGCCAGTCTGAGGCTGAATGAGGTGGGTACGACGAACCGGAATCGGTGGCAATCACTACATGGAGACATGAATCTACTGCGCGGTTGCATGGCTGCGTTGCGCGGTGCTCGGAATCCTCATGTACTTCTGTGTACACTCCGGTTCCTCCGCTCCGTGCGCCTTGCCATGCAACCGCTCGCTACGATTTCTGTCGCCATGTTTCAGACTGAAACGAAATTGCGGCGCGCAGTGTAACACTGTTTGCCGCGAAAAATTTCGGCGATTCGGCGATTCGCATTATGATGACGGCACTACCGGCATCGCACACATTCTGCGACAACTTCAAACCTGTTGTTCCAACCCAGGAGAACGTCATGAAAATATCACTCACTGTCACAAAGTTACTGGCTATCGCAGCTTTGGCTGGAGTCATCACGGCTTGTTCCAGCACCACGAAAGTAGAGAGCAATCTGGGGCTCAAGGGTGCGCCCGATTGGGTCAACCAGGGCACCAGCATCCTGAACAACAAGGATGGACGCCTGTTCCACGGGGTTGGATCGGCCTCTCCAGCCGGAGACCTGTCGCTGCAAAAATCGGTTGCCGACGATCGGGCGCGCGCCGAGGTGGCGCGTGTGTTGTCGTCATACATGGATGTGGTAAGCAGCGACTATATGGCCGCCGCCAAGTCCGGCGGCACTGCCGTCGCGGAAGAATCGGTGTCGCGCCAGATCAGCAGTCTGAGCAAGGTCAATCTGAGCGGTGCCCGGATCATCGGTTCGTGGCGCGACCCCAAAACCAATGTCGTCTACTCCATCGCCGAACTGGATATGAAGCAGGTGAAAAGCACCCTGGATGGGGTACAGAGCATGAACACCGATCTGAAACGCTATATTGAAACGCAGGCGGACAACATTTTTGACCGCGTTGCCAAGGAGAAAAAATAATGAGCCGGACTATATTTTCGACAAAATCTGCCGCCGTACTGGTGGCTCTGGCCTGGTTGGTGAGCGGCTGCGCCACTTCGGTTGAGCGGGTGGACGTGAACCAGCAAATCGACCTGAGCGGCGCGTGGAACGACACGGATTCACAATTGGTGTCGGCGGAGATGATGCAGGATGTGCTGAACCGCGTCTGGCTCGATGAATTCACGCGCAGCCAAAAACGGCAACCGGCGGTGATCGTGGGTGAAGTGCGCAACCTGAGCCACGAGCACATCAACGTCAACACCTTCGTCGCGGATCTGGAACGCTCCCTGATCAATTCCGGCCGGGTGCAGTTTGTCGCATCGTCCACCGAGCGCCAGGAGATCCGCGATGAACGCAAGGACCAGGATCTGCATGCGCGCGAGGCCACGCGCAAAGCGATGGGCGAAGAGCAAGGTGCAGACTTCATGCTGAAAGGCACGATCAACACCATTATTGACGCCTCCGGTAAAACGCAATTGCGTTACTACCAGGTGGATCTGACTCTCATCAGTCTGGCCGACAACCGCAAGGTATGGGTGGGACAGAAGAAGATCAAAAAACTGGTGGAGCGCAGCAAGCTGAATTTCTAGGCCGCTGATGACGCGATTCACAATGTCCGCCCAGCGCTTGCGCGGCGGGATGGAGGACTTGCCGACGTACATTGGCAGGGTTTCCATCTGGCTGGCCACCCTGGCCTGTGTCCTGGCATTGAACGGCTGCGCGACTTACAGCAATTCGTTCGCGATCATCAAACAACAGCTGGCGGAACAGCACTACGATGAAGCGCTGAAGTCCATCGAAGATCAATCCGGTGACAAGCGAGACCGTGCGCTGTACCTGCTCAACAAGGGCATGGTGCAGCGCATGAAACGTGATTTTGTGGCCTCCAATGAATCGCTGGAGGCCGCCAAACAGGAGATGGAACGGTTGTATGCCGAAAGCGTCAGCGAACATGCGCTGTCCTTTATGGTCAACGATGCGACGGTCAGCTACGCGGGAGACGATTACGAACAGGTGCTGGTGCATCTGTACATGGCACTCAATTATCTGGAACTGGGGCAACCCAACGAGGCGCGGGTCGAGGCATTGCAGATTGATCTCAAGTTGCGCGAGATTGCGGAGAAAATACCCGACAGCAAATTCACCGAAGATGCCCTGTCGCGCCAGCTCACCGGGATGATCTATGACGAACTGGGCGAATGGAGCGATGCCATGATTGCCTACCGCAAAGCCTATGAAGCCTACAAAAAAAACCGGGCCCATTTTTCCATAGACGTGCCGACGATGCTCCAATTCGATCTGCTGCGGCTGGCCCGGCAGCAGGGATTGGCCGACGAACTGGCCCGCTATCAGCAGGAATTCAGTGTCGCTTCGACGAAAGAAACAACAGCAAGTTCGGAAGCGGAAGGCGAGCTGGTCTTCATCCTCAACAATGGTCTGGCCCCCATCAAACGCGAGAAAGTCATCGGCATGTGGACACCTCCGCCAGCGGCCGCCGTGGATGCATCCAAACGCGCCAAGAATACGGACACGACACCAACCACTCCACCCGTGCTGATCAACCTCGCCCTGCCCTATTACGAATCGCGCCCCAGCCGGGTAGCTTGCGCCCGCATCAGCGTCTCCGGCAAACAGGCTGACACCCAGATCATGGAAGATATTGATACCATTGCCCGCGCCAGCCTGGCTGCACGAATGCCCGCGATTACTGCCCGTGCCGTGGCGCGTGCGATTGCCAAGGGAGTGATGCAGGAGTCCGTGGATAAATCCGCTCAGCGCCGGGATGATGCCGCCACTAAAATGATCGGTTCCCTGCTCGTAAGGGTGGTCACCATCGCCACCGAGCGTGCCGACACCCGCAGCTGGTTGACGCTGCCCGCCAATGTGCAACTGGCCCGGCTTTCCCTGCCCCCGGGTAGCTACGATGTAACGGTGGAATTGCTGGGAAAGGATCAGAATCTGATTGCAACCCGGGTGTATCCGCAGGTAACCATCCGCCAGGCACGCAAGACTTACTTGTCCCAGCATTCGATGCCCTATTGATCAGCCCTCAGGAGATGAAAATGAAACGCTCTACCTTTGCCGCATTCGCTCTGACGCTTTCCTGCCTCTCCGGTTGTGTCAGCCAGCCGACCGTACCCGACTGGATCGCCGGTGATAGCGCCCAATACAGGAACGAGCAATATCTGATCGGACGCGGCCACGCGGCCTCGCAGGAAGAAGCCAAGGATCGTGCCCGCGCCGATATCGCCAAAGTATTTCAGGTGGCGGTGGTGGTGAGCAGCGAGGATTTCCAGCACTCGAAATCCACTTCCTCCGGTGTGGCGCAATATGAGGAACAAGCCTCGCGTCACATCAGCACGCGCACCGACACAATCATCAGCGGCATCCAGATCGCCGAGTTATGGCATGACCCGGTAGGCGGCAGCTACCACGTGCTGGCCGTCCTGCCGCGCCTGCAAACTGCCGCCAACCTGCGCCAGCAAATCGGCGAACTCGATACAGCCACCCGCAACCACATCGAACACTCACGCACGGAAGGCGACCTGTTCATGAAGATCGCCACTGCCAGCCATGCACTGGAAGCACAACAAGAACGCGAAGCACTGCAAAAGAACCTGCAAGTCGTGGATATCACCGGTCGCGGCATGGCGCCGCAATGGAGCAGCGCCCAACTCAAGTCCGATCTGGAAGAATTGCTCAAGCGCGTCAGCATTGCCGCGCGTGTGGCGGCGGATGCACCCGCCGGTTTGCAGGAAATGGTGGCAGGGGGGCTGGCACAAGCCGGTTTCATCCTGGATACCGGCGAGCACCCGGTATTCGTGGTGCAGGCCAATCTGAATCTGACCGATCCGGAATTAAAAGAGGGGTGGTACTGGCAGCGCGGCAACCTGGAAATCGCCCTGCACGAAACCGCCAATAACCGGATTCGCGGTACCCGGCACTGGAACATCAAGGGCAATGCCCTGAATAAGGCCGGCGCCACCCTGCGCGCGCTGAATCAAGCCAACGCCATCCTCAAACAGGAGCTGGGCAGCGCGATTATCAGCATGGCTATCGCGCGCTAGGCGACTTTGCCTGTTTCGTCGTTTGGACTGATTCGATTACGGTACGGCTGCATTCCGCCCTATTTTGGCCCGATTCCTGTCACATACAAGGGATTGCGGCCAAGGTGCGCTGCAGCACAGAAGCTTTCTGCCGCAAGTATATAATCGCCGTGCATCCATTCTCGATGATTTCTGTCGTTGAGATAGGCCGCAAACAGGGCGCACCATTCTGGTCTCCCTGAGATTTCCAGACAACGGGAGATTTAACATGAAACGTATTCTGATTGCAGCGGCGGTAGTCGCCGCCACCGTCTCTTCTCCGGTATTTGCTGCTGACGTGGGCGTCTCGGTCAGCATCGGCCAACCCGGCTTCTACGGCCAAATTGACATCGGCAACTTTCCGCAGCCACAGGTGGTCTATCGTCAGCCAAAAATGATTCAACGGGCACCGACGAACCGCCCGCCGATCTACCTGCACGTACCACCGGGTCACGCGAAACATTGGAGCAAGCATTGCCACGAATACAACGCTTGCGGCGAGCGGGTCTTCTTTGTGCAGGACAACTGGTACAACGACCAGTATGTGCCGCGTTACCAGGAACAACATAGCGGCCGCAGTAGCGAGCACCGCAAAGATGATCACGGAAACAAGAAGAAAGACCACCGTGGCAATGGCAATGACTAGCACCGCAATCACCGATTGACACCGCTAATTACCAGTCTCATCGTCCTTGGCCCGCTCAATCTTGTCCCACTGGGCCATACAGGCTGGTCGGTGTGCGCGGGATCGGCTCACTTTACTACCTGATGTACGCCATACAACACGGGTTGCCAGAGCCGCTGGCGATGCAATTGATACAAATGACGCTGATCGTCGTCACGCTCTCCATCCTTATCCACGGCACCCGCGTCAAACCATTAATGGGACTTTTCTGGCGGCGGGGAGAGTAGGGATCGAAGTAATCGGACAGGAAATAAAAAAGGTTCTTCGGAAAGTAGTGTGGAAAACGGATAGTGTGATTCTTTCCTAAAGATTCACTTTCATGTGGAACGTCTCGGATTTTAGTGTGGAAAGCCTCGGAGAGTAGTGTGGAAATTCACTGGGATGTTCGATTCCCATATCGTCACTGCCTGTCCAGCCTTTGATTGATTCTTAACTCGCCAACCACTCCTCCAGCTTCGCTAGATCCACTCCGAACGTGACCTCTTTCCGTTCCGGCACCTGGACGGTCTCGTAGTCATCATGGCCACCAACATAAAACATTGCGTAACCTTTGCTTGAATCTTCTGACTGACGCTTCTTCTTGATTGACCTGAAACTGGTGACGACACCTTGCTTCTTCGGGGCCAGCAGCAGCTTCACCCGTAACGCATCAAAGCTGTAACCCCTGCCAATCCTATCTATCGCTCGCGTAAGCATGTTCTGGCACTCGGTATAGGCATTGGTGATGGGGTGGTTCCAGTATTCGAATATCTCCTTGTCCCAGTTCGACCAAGTAACCAGGATCGGGTCGAAATACTTGGCCAGCTCGGGAGGTATGTTGTTCTTCCACGTATTGAAGCGTAGGCGGGCTTCCTGCTGGGTTTTAGCGTCGTAGACGCGATAGAACTCTTCCTTGAGGTCGTAGGCTGCTCCAAGGATCGGAAAGTCTTGTCGCCACATCTGCAACTGGGCACGCTCCCATTCCGATAGCGATCTCTCTCGCGTCTTCAAGATGAACTTGTCTTTCTTGAGTTTGATCTTGGTCCGTCTTTGCTCGATGGACCCGCGCAGATCGCGCCTGATGTTGTCGATGGCATAGTCGGCAGCACGCAGGATATGGTACTTGTCCGCCACCACGGAGGCGTTCGGGAAATACTTGTAGACCAGCGTACGGTAATGCTGGGCACAGTCGATAGCCACTGCCTTGACCTTATCCTTGTCAGGCATGGCCTCGAAGTATCTGGACAGCTCTACAGACGTATTCTTGGGCAGAAATTCGATGCCGGTGCGCTCGCTGATATTGGTGATGACACCGCGAAGACCTCTGGCGATCTTGATTTCGTCGATGCCCATGTATTCCGGTGCTTGGAACAAGGTGGTATCGATCACATCCTTGTAATGGCGATAGAAGATGTTTCGGATAGTCTTCTCGTGCACGCCGTACTTGCGAGCGAGGTCGGAGAAGGAATGCTCCAGTGCTAGTACCGCTATGCGCTCCACAAAGCGATTGGTTGCTCGGTGGTCATCATCTATCCAGTTCAGAGGATGCAGGAACGTCACTCCGCAGTCTCTGCATCTCCAGCGCTTCCTGTTCAGGTGTATGCAGGTGATCTTGTCGTGGTACGGCAGGTCCATGATGTCCTGTTGCAACGCACCGTGGGCATAGAGGTCAACCGACCCGCAGGAAATGCAGCCTGCCGGCCGACCATCACAATTGGCGTAGACACTAAACAGGTTTTCAATATCTTCAGTACGTTCCACGGTTATCCCCGTGAGATTGAGTGGCAGCATGGTTAAAGAGGGTCAAAGGTTAATGAATTTATACTGAGCATCGTCAACTCCTGCGTGATCTCGATCTTCACCTTCGCGCAGATCGCATCCACCGCAAAGCTGATGTTCGGTAGCAACAACATCGCAGCCAGTAACGCAGAAAGCACACGGCGCGGCCAACTAAAAAGCTGGCTCGATGCGGATTCATGATCATTCATCTGGTGTACTCCCGGCATTGTCTTCATATGCTTACCTATCGGTTTCTGTGCTTCATCATGCGCTGCGCTATTCAAATTGCTACGACTCAATGTGTGCTCGTTTTTCGTTCAATTTCTGCGGGCTGCTTGGTTGGGATTCGGCTAGAAATTAATTCGAACCCGGCCCCTTTTGCTCGCTCTGCTGAGACAAATATCTTGGTAAAACAACACGTAGTTCTTTAGCGCACTTCAGTAGCAAACGCTCATCGTTATCTCTCACATCAACTGGCTGGAAAAACAATTCATTTTCAGTCAGTTCATCTTTGCTCACCGAATGCATGTAGCGACTGTTCAAGTCAGAAAGTCTTGGTGTCTTGATCCTGTCGTCAATATCTGACAACCCATTTTTGTCTCGACAAAACACGTAAACAAACAGTGCGTCATCCCCAGGTTCATAAGTAACCCAGACGGAATTTTCCGTACTTGAAAAACTTGCACGATAAAACCGTCCGCTAGTGCTAGGTGTTTCCATTGAAAATCCCAGCACCACAAGAAATGGTTCGAATGCGTCATGCATCACTCTTATAAAATCTTGTCCATCCATAGCAAATACCTATACCTTCACGTTGATTTACCTTGCACTATTTAGAACAACCACACCCACCCGCTGCAGCTACTTCAGCAATTGCAATAGGCACCACAATGTCACCTGTCCACTTTGGATGTAACTTCTGATAATTCTTGATCATGTTTAATTCCATCTCATAGAAAATACTAGGCAGTTCACGATTAATATCTTTTCCAATATCGACAATTTTCTTCCCGCTCCGTAATTGGTCTAGTATCCATTTCCTATTGAACTGCATCATTGCGCTAGTGACTTGCTGCGCATTCATTCCCATCGCCCTAAAATCAGGCATGGTATTTAGTATCTTTGCCCCGGGGATTTTTGATGCGGCAGCTTCTACTCGTGCCATCGTCTCGCCGATCACAACAGTACCTTTGCTGCCGACCTGAATGCCGCCCACACCGCCTGCTAACAAAGTCAGCGCTACGCCTGTCCTGTCACTTCACCGCCAACATATGAGCGACTACATTTATCCACCGAACCATTTGTTCCCATTGCTTTTCTGATTTGGTTTGTGATGCCGAAGCTCAATGTATCTCCGAACCCCGCTGAAAAATCCACCACACCCTGAGGAATCGTCGGCATATCCGCCATACCGAACAAGCCATATGGATCGGCATATCTCAATGGATTGCCATAGCTATAGGTGTACTCGTTGAGCCCACCCCACAACCCAATCGGATCACTCGTTTCATATCTTCCCGTCTTCGAGTTGTAGTAACGATTCCAGTTGTAATGCAGCCCACTCTCCGCATCGTAGTACTGCCCCGGATACCTCAAGTTGTTGCTGACCGTTGAAGCCGAGTCAATGGTCGCCTTCCCGAACGCATCATAAGTCGCACTCCACACTGTCACGCCGCTCTGGTTGAGCAGCTTCTGCGGGGTGCCAAGATGGTCGTTCTGGTAGGTGTAGTAAGCCGCTGCGGTCTGGGTGCCGGTCGCCGGTACTTTCATCCACAGGGGATTGGTGGTGAAGGTGCTGCCCGGTGCATAGCCGTAGCTCTTCGTGAGCTGGCCGTTGCTGTCCGCTTCGGCAATGAGGCCTTCTGCACTGTAGAAGTAGTAGGTGGTGTTGGATTGGCTGCCGTTGTTCAGCGTCTTGCTGATG
>Ga0210036_1006077_pt1 | contig 10128 bp, 5 predicted proteins | sample CryGeymeta201515_FD_185469 | JGI IMG/M metagenome (GOLD analysis project Ga0210036, IMG submission 185469) | Groundwater microbial communities from Crystal Geyser aquifers in Utah, USA - Crystal Geyser metaG 2015-15 (SPAdes) (version 2) | ecosystem: Environmental > Aquatic > Deep subsurface >... | reverse complement strand
TAACGGTTCATATTACTTAAGCCCAACAAATGCTACTTCCAAAAACAACCCCGGGAATGTGTTTTTCCCTATCCCGGGGTAATTTTGCAATTCCCGGGGTAGGGATATCCCTCGATTGGTGACAACATAGCTACTACTACTAGTAGAAAGCAAGATCTTCCAGATCTACAATTCTAAATTTACTTAACTATATTGATTTTCTTTCCTTTAAAAAGTATGCACGTAATCAGTTGGCTTTTATGGCATCTTCTATCGTCCCTCGTGGCTTCCAGCCACATTGTTATTCTGAAAGGCTCCCTTGCTGATGCGATCCATTTCGCGCTGCATTATATTTCCGGCTGTCGTTCGCTGATCCAAGCAGAGGCCAACGGATTCAAAATAATCCAACACCTGATCCGGAGTGATAGTTTGCTCCGATTCCATGGACTGTTCGAAATCGCGCAATGTATCCATTTCAATTTTGAGCGTCTCCATAATTTGATCAACATGCGTTTTGTGGACGCGCAGCAATTGCTCGGCAATCGCATAATGTTCGGGAAGAGCATTCGGAGCACCTGATGGAACTATAGTTGTCGAAGTATTATATGTCCCATCCTCAGCTGGAGTACCAGGTATGGCTGCCATGGGACTAGGCGATCCCATCACGTTTTTACCACCAAGACTGTCCGCCCTAGACCATCTCTCTTGGAGCATAATCGATCTTCGACTGCGACGTTCGGAGGCGTGCTGCTTCAACTCGTTCATACTGGCAATGAAAGGCCCTTCTTCTTCTTCTTCCGTTGCTACTGCTCCAGGTTGCGATCGCATTTCACCTGGCATTTCGAGATGAGCCAAAGTTTGATCAATACTCTTGGTGACGTGTTCAGGATCTTGGGATACCTGTAAGTGCTGCTGTGGAACTTCGTCATCTACCGACCCAATCACTCGGTGATTTCCACCTTTCCCGTTCATGGCTTCCGGTGTAGGAGGAACGCGGCCTCTACTGGCATTGAAACTGCGATTATCTTCGTCCACAACAAGCGTAGTAGGAGTAAAAGGTTCTGCCGAAGAAGTTGAACGAGATCGCTGAGGTAGAGCGTGGCGAGGATCATTTCGTCGTAGCGATGGACTTGGTGACCTCTGACGCGAAGGTGAAGAGGCTCCAATCGGAGGTCGGGGAGGCGTGCCCAACTGCGTAGCCGTATTTCCAGAATTACTGCTTGTATTTCTCCCAGGCGATTGGGCTGTTGTATCTGTCGCCTGGGCAAACGGACGACGAAGCGGAGGTCCCAACCCTCTCATTTGCCGGGGAGGTTGTTGTGCTTTGGAATTAACATTTATTTGCACTGGTACAGCTGCAGCACGTCCCTGAGACAAAGGTCGGCTGGAATTGAATCCTCCCGCACTGCGACTACCAGGTGTGGGCGGAGCTGTTAGTCTATTCTTGGAGGCGTGGCTGTAATGCGAAAAACGACTCGCCACGCTCAGTTCTTCGTTGGAAGTGGCATTGAATTCTTCGCCATTCTCGCTGACTTTAATCAACCATTTTTGCAACTTGATATCCTTTCCAGCTGGACCATCCGGATCTCGAATCAGGTCGTACCATAGGTCGGGTTGATTGTCCCTAATGGTTGCAATTCCAGATTTGGCATACGCTCGAACGGCCGGACTTGGATCTCGCAGCGTATTGATAAAAGCTGATCCAATTTGTACCCAATTTTCTTCAGTGAGGTAAGCAGTACCACCTTCAGCATTGTTCTCGTTGCTAGACCAGTGTTTGATGGCAAAGCCCAAGTACAAGACACACGCTTCTCGCACAGTTCGGCTCTTGTCCGTCTTGAGCCGCTCCAACCACAGCGGCATGACCATTTTGCAAGGAACTACGGGAATGGCTTCCAAAATCATAGATTGCACTTGACTGCGAATTACCTGCACAGTCTGTGCGTGCACATTGAGCACCACGGGCATCAAGTCTTTGAACAAATATTTGGCATCCCCCTGGCACCTGGCAAATATTTGACCCAGTGCCTCACAAGTGCGCTTGACTACTGTACTCCTCGGATCCTTGAGCAGTTCCCCAATGGGTTGGTGGAGATGGCGTAGCATGGGAGGCGAATTGTACCAGGCGTCGCGACGATTGTACTCGGATCCACCGGGAATTTGAGCGACCAATTCGGTCAAGGCTGCGGCTCTTCTTTGCCACTGTTCCGGGCGGGTCTCTTCAATCACATGAATGAGCTCCTTGATGGGTCCATCTTCTAGTTGCTGTTTGCGAGGAGAAGCTTTGTTGGCATAACTTTGGCTGCGAGGTGACGCCGACTGGGACATGTACGCCATGGTGTATTTTTGTAAATTTAATTAATGCTGCTGGGAGCTGGGAGTATAAATCCGTTGTGCTTTCCAAATAATTACCCTGAAAATTCCTGCAATCCTTGGCTACTTTTTATCAACAGCAGGCGATTGAAGGTAATAATGGCGGGTAAAAATAGTTTATTAAATGGTGTGGTGGTGGTGTACAAGAAGAGCGTTCATTGGGGAAGAAGGCGCATGGTTCGGAGAAGGTGCATCCTCCGGTGCAGCTTTGCTTTTTCGCTGATCGCCAAACAGTGGCGATTACACTCGCACTATGGCTTAACTGCGACAACGAGACCCTTGCGATATTTTTAGCATTCAAAAATTAGAAGACAGGTTTTCCACAATAGAGTTGGAGCTTTTTGAGGAAAGCACAATCGGTGCAAAGAAAAAAAAAAATTGAACATACAATCGGTGCAAAGAAGGCTTTCGTTCTATGAATACTAGTAGTAGCTACGAGTAGCTAGAGTACGTAGAATAGTCGACAGAGTAGCTTTAAATCATGTTGTACTGGTAGTAGGTTACTGCTAGTACCATACTATTACTGCTGTTACAGCGAAATTACATGTTCTACCACAACATCTCCGGTCACGACCCGATGCAGATGGTGACAAATTATTTGTGACAAATTCGTTCGTCATAGAATCAACTACAAAAACTTCATTCCAAGGGAAAGCACAAAAGCAAGTGTAGCTCCTTAATGGAACCAGAGCCCTCGGCAAACTGACACATTGATGATTGATAGTACAATACTTTGTACTGCGTTTGCGTTTTGTGTGGGTCCCGATGTGTACATGCTTTGCTTCCCGGCAGAAAGCAGAAATGAAGCCAGTAACTAAATCTTGCTACTAAATATTCTGGATACTAACGTTGCGGACGCAGCAAAATGTCTCGCTATACATATGCTGAACCAGCCGCATAGAAAATGAGTGACGGTTGAAAATCTCCCAACAATCCAGCAAGTCTACAAATCATGAAAAGACTAGCTAGTCATGTTTCAGGAATATCTCCTAATTCGAACTACGTCTTGCCTGCTAAGGACTTTGAAAGAAGAGTGTGGTTCCAAACTACTCGAGTACCAACGTATTGTTCGGTAAGGAATTGGTAGAGTAGAGTGGTTCGCGGTGTTTCTGGTTATTTTGCATACCCGTTATTTGTTCACAAATGCATGTCCAAGAAGAACCAGTATTGGGAATTACAATTTTTTAGACAAAATATAGCAATGGGGTGGATCAATCCGGCGGTAGTAATTTTCTACCATTTCTCCCCTTTCAAAACCAAACTTGCTCGTATAAAAGCGAATGGCATCTTCGTTGGAAATTTGTACATGGAGGGCGATTTCATCAATGCGTTTTGGAACATCCTTTTGTTTGTTGTCGTCTGGTTCTTTTCCTTGGTTCACGCGATCGCAGTAATCCAACACGGATTGAATCAATTGGGTCCCAATGCCACGGCCCCGGTAGGCAGCCAAGACGGCCAAAGTCATAATGTATACTCGGTGTTTCGTGTTTGGATCGTCGACAGGAACAGTTTTCGGTTCAGGTGATTCATTTTCGGTATTGTAAGGAGCAAATTTGTCCGCTCCTTCCTTTACTGCTTCAATCCGTGTGCAGACAGCTCCCACAACAAAACCATTGTAGTAGGCGAATTTATTCAAATGTTCATTCTTGCGTTTGACCACATCCTGATAAAAGCCTTCATTGTACGTGACTGGAAAAGACACTGTATTGACTTTTCGCAGCTTAAAAAATGATTATCGTTTCGTGCGGTGGTTGTGTGAGTTACAGTGGAAGACAAGTGATATAAGTCGTCCGATACTTTCACATTATTTCACAATGTCAGTTTCATTGCGAACAATCAAATCGATTTTACCTGCTCCACATTGTCTGAATTGATCGCTCCAAACTCGACTGCTAGAGATCTCGTCATAGTCGTTTCAATGTTGTTGCTTTCGCTTATAGTAGATCGACAAATGGTACAATAAGTTTTATTTGACGTTGATTGAATTTCGTGTACGAGAGTACGAGTTTTCCATCTAATACAACAACATCATTAACTACGGCTAGGGTACCAACGAATGGATCAGGTGAATAATGAGAGCGAGGGTTGGGTTAGAAATCAGCCGTGCGACAGACAGACGGAGTTGTCACTTCTACTGTAATCGATCATAAGAATACCATACTACTACTACCATAGCTACAGTAGAATACTACCAGGTAGCCAGTCTCTCTAGTACCAGGTAGTGGTAGAGTAGCAGGGTCTAGTACCAGGTACCGTAGTACAGTAGTAGCTACTTCTAGCTAGCTAGTGTACTACTACTAGCTACCAGGTACCACTACTACCACTACTACCACTACTACCACTACTACCACTACTACCACTACTACCACTACTACCACTACTACCACTACTACTACTTATTACCAGTACTACTACTTTGAGTACTACTGGGCCACTACTACTACTACTACTACTACTACTACTACTAGTAGTAGTAGTAGTAGTACTCCAGCAGCTCTGCTACTAGCTAGGTCTACTAGCTAGTACTCTACTTGAGTAGTACTCCGTAGTCGAGCAGCTACTACTAGCTACAGTAGCTACTAGCTAGTAGTAGTGGTAGTAGTAGTAAGTCTGCTCGTACTATTAGGAATAGTCTACCTGATACTATTCTATTCAATTGGGTAGATCAGATACATGAATTTCATATGAGTGAAATAGCATTGTAAAAATAAACGAAGCGCTTGCTTGTACAAGGTCGGCAAAACTACTGTAGACTACTGGGAGAGAGCTCTGCCCGCGCACTACAACAATCAGCCTAAGAGTACCAATTGCATCGAAAGACTGTACTCGTATCATGGGCCTATTCTTAACTGAAAATTTACTAATTTATCGTCTTGGCACCAACATAAATAATATTGAAAGGCATGCCAACAGCTGCAGCACTTCCGCTAGACAGCAGCCACGTCGTTGTTATAGAGAGCTGCGCGGCACAAACAACCTTCCCCTTCACACCCTTCCAGTAGTCTAGTCCTTTCGAACTGTGTTTAGACAAGAAAAGCGTATCATTGAAAATCTGTCAGAGTCCCTGTGGTTGTGGCCCAATCATGTTTTTTTAATCTGTCGTTGGCCGTCAACGGATGTTCTACTCTTGCCTAGCTGGACTCGACTTACAGCGTAATCGGAAACCGTATTTAATATATTTTTCGGCTCAACAAGAGCACTTCTTCATCGAGGATTCAGAAACTAGTTGAAAATTTAATCCCGTGAAGGATGGAAGCAGCAGGCGCTGAAGAGCACCGCGAAAAAATCCACGATCGGCGCTTCTTAATGTTAAGAAAGTGCCCAGGTATCTACCTGGTGCTTTGCAAAGAGAACACTGGGCCTAAATGTACACCAGAATAACTTAACGAAAGGATGATGAAGTGTCCATCGCATTGGGACTCGATTAAAGTCCACTACTGGTACTGGTAAATCTCACCCCTGCCTTGTTAATCAGTTGCGCCCGCGACTCGGATGGTATCTAACTACACTATTCAATGTAATTAGATGATCCCAAACGGCTGGTTCCGATCGTTTTAGACGTTGTATACTATAATCGCAATATTGTGCCGATAAAACTCTAAACAAATCTGCATTCTTAGGCCGATTCAAACGAAAGAAGAAAATTTTGGCGTCACTTAACCTCTTCGCGCCGATGGATTTCCCTCCAAGGTGAATGCAAATATACGTTCTGAAGAAAGTGTATGTCGAAGAATTTGCCTAGAGAGAATGCCAACAGCAGAGTTTCCTACAGTACCTCAACAAAGTTGCGAGTCTGTAGATTCCCCACATTTTTATTTTCGCACTTTACAACAAAGCTTTCGCAATAAAACAAAAAACTAAAGGTAAGATGCGCTCAAGATGTCCAAGCAATAAAGTTAGCAACAACAACCAACAGCTCTTGTATTGGTGGCACTTTTGATGGACTAGACCTGGGTTGGCATTGGCTGGAGTTCGACAAGATTGTTTAGGGACCTAGGGACCACACATCTCAATTCCAAATCCGAAGCCACCACCTCCCTGCCTATTGATTCAAAGGGAGCCATCTGACCAGTCCAACTAAACACCATAAAGTTGTCCATCCATGGTGTCTTTGCGAGCTGCGAGGAACTTACCCCATTGGAAAGCAGTGCCGAGCAGGGGCTTTAAATTTTGGCCAAAGGAGTTGTCTAATGTCGCTTTGGTGACTCGACAAAACGTGTCTGCTTTATTTCTCCACGAAGTCTGCTCTACCTGAGATGGTGTCCACCAATACATTAGCTGTTCGGAATGTATAATTGCCATGATCGTCTTATGTTTGTTTGTCGTGATACCTCTTTGCACCTCTAAAATCCCCTCTTTGACTGTTCGTATCCCTACCACAGACAGACTCACTTGACGTCGATAGTTTGAATAACATGAAGTGCATACAGATTTTAACGTTGGCGCTTTTGCTCGCCAAGAGCGCTTTTGCCGACATTGCCCTTCGGGGTACGTCGGTCGATACATCAGTCGATACTATGACAACCCAAGAGCAACCAGTACGTTTGTCACGACCGAATGGGCAAACGACCTCGTACGATTGGACTTATGATGGACTTTTCTCACATTATCGTTTTCTTGTCGTCATTTGCAGGGTCACGAGCGATTCTTGCGAAGTGCTATTCCAGCTTGTTGCACGGATTGTCACTGCGAAACTAACGGAAAAGGAGGAACGCAATACTGCAACTGCGATTGCAGTGGTTGCAGTAACGGATCGGACGACCGTGATGATGGTTACGGATCCAAGGGCTCCAAAGGCTCCAAAGGTGGCGGAAGCTATTCCAGCGGAGGAAGTTATTACGAGGACGACTACTACTACGGCCCATCCGGTGGTTCGAAAGGTATGTTATTCGTTTTGTTGATCCGTGGAATGATCTTCCGTCTGTTGTCAAATGGGTGCAAACTTTAGGATTGCTAATGATTGCTTATGTAATGTTCCATTCAAACCTGATCGACAGGAGGATCCTATGGAGGCGACGATGGAAGCTATTCCAGCGGAGACGACTACTACAGCTCCGGCTCAAGCAAGGGCTCTGGATCCAAGTCTAAATCTGGCAAGGGTGGAAAGGGCGGCTCTAAGAGCGGTTCCAAGTCCAAATCCGGCTCCAAGTCCAAGTCGGGCTCCAAGGCAAGCAAAGGATCCTATGAGGACGATGACTACTACTACGGTTCCTACGAAGACGACCATTATAACGTAGACGATTACTACAATGGAGATGACCAATACAATGAAGATGACTACTACAACGGAGATGACTACTACTATGGTTCCAAAGGATCAAAAGGTGGAAGTAAGGGAGGATCTAAGGGTGGCAGCAAAGGCAGTAAGGGAGGATCCAAGGGCGGCAAAGGCAGCAAGGGAGGATCCAAGGGCGGTAGCTATCCCTACTCTGATGATTACTCTGGCAGCTATGGATCTGATGACTACTATGGTGGCTATGGATCTGGAGGCAGTAAGGGGGGATCCAAGGGTTGTGAATATTCCAATGTATCTGATGACTACTATGGCAGCTATGGGTCTGATGATTACTATGGTGGCTATGGATCTGGAGGTAGCAAAGGCAGTAAGGGAGGATCCAAGGGCTACGGCAAAGGTGGATCCAAGGGCAGTAAAGGAGGATCCAAGGGTGGTAGTTATCCCTACTCTGATGACTACTCAGGATCTGATGACTACTCTGATGACTACTATGGTGGCTACGGATCTGGAGGCGGTAAGGGAGGATCCAAGGGCAGCCAAGGAAGTAAGGGAGGATCCAAGGGTGGTAGTTATCCCTACTCTGATGACTACTCAGGATCTGATGACTACTCAGGATCCGATGACTACTATGGTGGATATGGATCTGGAGGCAGTAAGGGAGGATCCAAGGGCAGCAAAGGCAGTAAGGGAGGATCCAAGGGCGGTAGCTACCCCTACTCTGATGACTACACAGGATCTGATGACTACTCAGGATCTGACGACTACTCAGGATCTGATGACTACTATGGTGGAGGCAGCAAGGGAGGATCCAAGGGCAGCAAAGGAGGATCCAAGGGCGGTAGCTATCCCTACTCTGATGATTACTATGGCAGCTATGGATCAGGAGGCAGTAAGGGAGGATCCAAGGGTAGCAAAGGCAGTAAGGGAGGATCCAAGGGTGGTAGCTATCCCTACTCTGATGACTACTCAGGATCTGATGACTACAACAACAGCTATGGATCTGATGACTACTACTACCCATCTGGGATGAGCAAGGGATCGAAGGACTGCGACCATGATGAACCATCAGGGCCCTCTGGCAAAGGAAAGGGCGGCAGTAAGTCATCCAAGGGCTCTAAATCCAAGTCTAGCAAAGGAAAGGGCGGCAGCAAGTCCAGCAAAGGAAAGGGCGGCAGCAAGTCTAGCAAAGGAAAGGGATCGAAGTCGAAGAGCAGTTCATACGACGACGACTACTACTACGGTGGTGATGACCACTATGGCAGTGGCTCCGACGATTACTATGGAGGTGGCTCCGACGATTACTATGGAGGTGGCTCCGATGACGACTACTACTATGGAGGAGGTAGTAAGGGATCGAAAGGCGGCTCCAAGGGAGGAAGCAAAGGAGGGTCCAAGGGAGGTTATGGCAGCAAAGGAGGGTCCAAAGGAGGGTCCAAGGGAGGTTACGGAAGTGGTGACAACTACTATCCTGCCGGGGACGATTATACATATGAAACTGACGACTACTCTACTGGAGGCTATGGCAGCAAGGGAGGGTCCAAAGGAGGGTCCAAGGGAGGTTACGGAAGCGGTAACGACTACTATCCTGCCGGAGACGATTATGCATATGAAACTGACGACTACACTTATGGAGGCAATGGAAGCAAAGGAGGGTCCAAGGGAGGTTACGGAGGCGGTGAAGACTACTATCCTGCTGGAGACGATTATACATCTTTAACTGATGACTATTCTACACCTGGAACAGACGAGTAAGTACCAAATCCACATGTCGATACATTGAAACTGTTTGCTGGCCGATTGAAAATGTTGTTGGAGCTATGTCTAACAGCCCCACCATTTCCCCCTTTCTGGGCTTCACAGCTACTACCCCAGTGGAGGTGGAGGCAGCTCAAAAGGCGGCAACTCGGAGAGCAAGGGTGGTAAGGGCGGCCGTTCTAGTTCCAAAGGAGACCGTACCTATCCATACGCTGTAAATCACTCATAAGCTCATGAAGAATGCAAGTGGGTATCTAATTCGCTTACTGTGGTAAAATGATCACTTCGTCACATGCCCTATTTCGAGACTGCCATGGTTTATTGGTGTTCCGGGTACTTTTGGATTCGTACTGATTGCCGGACCAACCAAGCGACTCTGGCTGTCCGATATCTCGAAAGGTGTGTGTCGTGGTGCTGTTCCACCTGTACTTTTTATAAGAGACGAAATCAAAATAAAACACAGCCATTTATGTATAGAATCAATTATACGTCGAACACTAGTCTACTATCCTTATGAACGAGTGTATAGCCGTCGTCGCTGCCATGGCGAAAGGTGAAGGCTGTTAGAGACAGCGCTTAATCTTTACTCCTAGTAGTAACGAGCTAGAGAAGCCACTCTACTTAAAAAGTAATTGAGATGTTTCCAACAACAACGATGTGTTATCACCATTCCCGGGATATGGAAAAATCCCGGGGCTGTGTATCCAATTTTGAGGGATATCCATATCCCGGGCTTGTTTGACGATTTAGTGATCACCAATTCAGGGATATTGAAAAATCACGGG
>Ga0210036_1006074_pt1 | contig 10131 bp, 9 predicted proteins | sample CryGeymeta201515_FD_185469 | JGI IMG/M metagenome (GOLD analysis project Ga0210036, IMG submission 185469) | Groundwater microbial communities from Crystal Geyser aquifers in Utah, USA - Crystal Geyser metaG 2015-15 (SPAdes) (version 2) | ecosystem: Environmental > Aquatic > Deep subsurface >... | reverse complement strand
GCCAAAAGTCATCATTGGACAGAATAACACTATATCTAAACGTATGAAATTCAAATTTGAAAAAAATATGTTCAGAAGCGTTACATCAAATTATAAAGCAACAAAACAAAATATTGACGTCTGTAGAAAATAATGGGTTTGTAATGCAAAATACTTACCAATTTTTACAAAATAAATTCGAAATGCAAGAAAATAAGATTCAAGTTTGCAATTGATAGTAACCGTTGCCCCACATGCAAAACTTAGACGAGCCATTATTATCTAGATATATTAAGCAATTATATCAATATTATTGCACATTGGAAGCTTAGATAGAGAGGGTGAGATTGTGATCCTGAGTAAAGAAGGCATTAGAAGTCCAAAGTTTGGACGGCTGCCTTTAATGCTGCCTTTGACTGCTTCTTTTTGCTCTTTGGCTTGTCTCCAACAATACCATTATTGGCTTTGAGGTCTGCCAAAGAAATCTTTGCCTCAAGTTCAATGGAATTGTCTGTTTCGCGAGCCGGCTTTGTAAGTATTGTACTGCACAAGACCTTCCACACTCCAACCACAATAAATCTGTTGTCCACCATGAGAATCTGTCCACTTGTTGTCCGGAAAATGTGCCTCCCCTTCGGCCAAAATTTGATTCTTCTTGGACGTTGGAATGTTCATTTGGGGATTTTTATCTTTCCATTCAAACTGTTTCTGCCAAGACTCGTGGTAATTTTCAATACACACCATTGCCCACGCCTCCATACTTCTTGGGTTCATGAGCATATTGAACTGGCTTTCTCCTTCTCCATCCGAAGCCGTCAAAATTTTTGTTGAAGTAGCGCACTGCAGGGTTCCAGTAGAACTTATTTGCGCAAGCAACATCCAAAATTTGGTCCACCCAGAACTTCCAGATGTTCTTTTGAGCCTCATCTTCGTAGTTGATGGGGGTACGATTCAAGCAAGCCTTGAAATTCTTGAGGGTTGGCAGACTCTTGTTGTTGTAGGTCCAATAAGTTGAAAGCTTCTTCTTGATTTTGCACTGCGAGTATGCACAGATATCGTTGACGGCCCTATTAGAACGCTTTTCATTAAGTTTGCTTGCACCACTTGTTTGCTTCCAGTGCGGGGTTGGAGTCTCCTTGAAAATTGCAAAGACTGCAGATTTTTGCCGTAACTTTCGCACGATCTTCGTCACTGGTGACAAACTTGCTTGCAAACACGCCACAATTTGCATTGCACGAGGGCCTTGATTTGTTCAAAGACATAATCACGCGGTTTCTTGGTCTTGACATTGACCACGATAAGCTGTTGATCGTTGGTCTCAACAGAGACATCATCATCATCGAGTTCAAAATTCGACTCATCATTGTGTGTATTTCGGCTTTTGTTGGACTTGGAAAGTTCGTTGTCATCCTGATTCTGAGGAATCGTCTTTGGTTTTTTGGCAACACGTGGGTTTTGGGGCTTCTCTGGATGGGGAACAGACTTGCGAGTGTTGCCGGACATTGTCTGGTGTTGTTGTTGCAAACCTGGAAGGCAAGAGGGAAGTAATGGAGACACAAAGAAAGAATTATTCAACCAAGTTGAAAAAAGTGAGCTGAAAACGCATCAATTTTATCTTCATACCAACAAAGATGGCAAAACGAAACCATTATAGTGAACATGATGTTATATTTAACACGATTTGCTGGCAACAACTCCCACTAACGTGTCACTCTCAGTGTCTATCTCCGAGTGGATGTGTCTACCATGATGTGATAGACGAGTCTAACACGGCAAGCAACAAAAAGGGACTAAAAAACAATGCCTTACTTACCTTGTGTTCTTTCCACCGGATCATCATCATCTTCACTACTTTCACTCATATCATTGTCACTTTTGTCGTTATCTTGTTCCGCCAGTTCTCTTTCTTCTTGTTCTCTTCGTCGTTTTTCTTCTGCCGCTTCTTCACGACGAAGTCTACCCGCTATCATCTGTGGAGAGTTGCTTTTCTTGCCATTGTTCTGTTTGTTGTTGCCATTATTTTGTTGGTTAATTCGTATATTTTTCACTTGTTTCAATGTTTTTCGGTTGTGCATTGGAAAGGATCATACATAAATTGGAGGGTAAACAACCATTCGAACTTATTTGAAAATTAATTAGAGAGAACGCACGCCAATCAGCCCTAAATATTTTATTCAAACAGTAATTATTATAGAATGATGTTTTTTAAAAAATTAGCTTAATTGGGCCCCACATACATTAGATTAGCTCCCATTGTCGAAGCTGACCCCCACCACATCGAACATTGGGATAGAAGTTTGATTCATCTAACCCCTGCAGACTTTTTTGATAGCTCTGTCGACATTTATCCCATGTCAGAGACCAATGGTGTAAGCCATGGAGTTGGAGGATTTGGTAGATGGGGCAACTGGCTTGGACATAACACAAGCTTAGCCATCAGACATAACAAAATACAGTGCACCTGGAAACCTGCAAATGACGATAGTAGGAGCTCTGCCCCTCTGATTTTGAGACCTCTAATTTTACCACCCATGCCAAGCTTGCCACATCCAAACAAACACTGAACGAGAGCGTGCCTGGCGCTTGTAGTTAGGTCACGCTTTCTTTAAGGTCTGATTTATGGCACAATTCAGGTCTGATTTATGGCACAATTAAGGACTGAATTTTTTTATTCATTATTTGTATGTAGAAATCATTTAATTTAGAAATGTACAAGCAAACACAGTAAATAATAATATCTTGTTTTGTTAATAATATTAAAAAACTGGAACGTCTAATTTACGGGGATCACGGTTACTCGAGGGCAACAAGGGTTACAGAGTTGATCACAACAGGACCACACCTCCAAGGAGGATAGGATCTGCTATTTAAATTGAGTGACACATGTGCACCCGGGGTTTGAGTTAACAATAGTTACACCTTTTGTCTTACTTCCATATGAAAAAGAGTCCGTGTATACCTTGTATTTAAGTTTAGATACGTGGTTTTCATAAGGAGCTCAGTTTAACAGTCATATGAACCCTTTTTTTGGCAGTCTTGTAAGTAAGTGAGTAACTCAAGATTCACTACTACGTTACTAAACTAGCTAGGCTAAGTGAGTAATTGGGTACAACCACAAAGGGCCACCCTCGTAGTAGGACAAAAGCATCCTTTCCAAGCGCGGGCAAAGCGTGGGGCCGTAGTCCCAGCCCACTTGGTCACTTATAACCAAAACTCTCATGCGGCAAACATATTGACTTATGATGTGACATACCCTGTAGGGTGTCTGCATCCACTGCCCGGTAATGTCAGACCAGGACTAACATTTTGGCAGTCTTGTGAAGTTTTTCAGTACCCACCTCTATAGGCAGCAAGGGTATTGTCCTTATGAAAACCACATGTCTAATCGTGTTCAGGTGCCTCTTTACGTTATATCATCTATGAGGTCCAAGATCAAAAGAAATAAGGAAGCAAGTCAAATAACTGCCTCTGATGACTTCAAAATTTGAGGAATCTAGCTATTTTTTTACCTGAATTTTTTTTAGTATATGCTGCAGGTAAATCATACTCTGGCTCTTGTTGACTGCGCAGGACTCAACACCAATGTTTGTCACAGCAGCAATGACCATTAAAGTGATGCAAGAGGTAAATACACTTTGCTTTCATACAAAACTGTTGAAATGGAAGCTGTTGGTTCTCTCCTTGGTGAAAGAAGTATCCAGCATTGAACTTGATGTGCTCTGCATCATATTAAGTCCATCGTCCGCTCTTGATGTGTTGTACATTAGAAGCACTGTTCAAAGCATACACTGCAAGAATGCCAACTACCTTTATTGCTGCTTCGGTGGGAGATGTCGCATAAGTTGCTGTTGATTTCAGGACCCCCCCCACAATGATGGAAGCTTGCCACGATTGGGTAAGTACACACAACCTCCTCGTCTATCAAGTTTGAATGGCCAATCAGTATTCTTCTTCTGTGTCCAATAACCTGGATGATTGCAATCAGCAAGTGCTCTGTAGCTGTGCTTTACGTTGGCGCCAGGAGTTATACTATCAATATACTAACACTGCAAGTTGCCTTCTTCTTTGCAGGAAAGATACTTACAATGATCCACGGCTGCAAGAGGAGGCTCCATTGCTTTCAAACTTTGATCAGCATCATAGTTCCTGGCACAGCCATCGATGGATCGGTGCATCAATACCAAGCTTTGTTGCTCTGTCACACCTGAAGCAGTGTTTTGAAGATGCCACAACGGAGATAATCTTCTTGGTGTATCCACCAATGGCAAAGTTATGTCCAGTTTTTGAGTTGTAGGTCCCTCTGGTGCCTATGGATCTTTTCTGCCATACTCCTCCATCCATGCCAACCATCAAGCCAATCTTTAACTTGTTGTCACCATGATAACCAACTTGAGTGTGCATCAATTCATTGAGCTTGGTGTTGGCTCTGTCTTGTACCCCTGCAGATCAACCTTCATCAGTTGTTGACAGCCAGTGTTGGTATGCTTCCTGTGCAGCTTCTTTGGTTGCTTTCACTTCCACTTTATATTGTAATCATCAACATCATCTGCAATAGCTTCCTCTGCCAGACCAAGAACTTCCTCTTGGATTTGTGGAATGCCAATGCCAGCTGCTATACCAAGGAAGGACAGCTATGTAGTAACACCACGGAGTCCCATTCTTCCAAGCAAGATGTTGCACCAAAAGGCACATAGAGGAGTAGTTGATAGCTTAATCCATAAATTTGCTACCGGTAACAAATAAAGGTATATTCTCATCCTCATCATCCTCTTCTTGTTCATCATCATCCTTCCTCGTCTGCTTCTTGCTGCAAAGGCCATGTATTGGTGCAATTGCCACTGAGTGGTTGCAGTTGTCGCATCTGTGATGAAGAGCCCTGTTGCGAAGCCATATGTCTCTTGAGAGACATACAATTTCTTCTTGTTGCATTTAGGGCACTTGGAGACTGTTCTAACGTGCAGCAGAAATCCTTGTGAGGGATTAGAATGTTCACTGGTAGTATTACTGCTTTCTTGTAATCATTCTTGTTATCTTTGTTTAGATCCTCATCCTCTTCATCTTCATCCCCTGAAGACGAGGATGATGGTTGTTCATCATCTTCTTCTTCCTCGTCAGCAGGGGCATCGTTGTTGCTTCTACGAGTCGATCTGCTGTCACAGTGGAGCTATTGCATCATAGCTCATCATCCTCCCCCAATGCCTATTGCGAAGGACCTGGTCCTCAGACCGAACCATTGCAGATTGCAGCAGAAAGCATTTGCAACTCCAATGATCTCTGTTTCTTAATAATGTTGGGTTGGGTGGTGGTGGTGGTGGTTTGTTTGTTCTGGCGTTGCGGTTGCTGATGGAGAGGACATCATGTTGATGGATGATGAGATGAGGACGACAATGATGCCGGAAGGACGCAAAATGTGAGGAGATTGTGTCAAGAAAATATTTGTTGTTTTCTGGCATAATTTTCTATTTTGCAGAAAGCTGTTGTTGTATTGATGGGTGAGAATAAAATACGAATCAGTCGTCTTAACTAAACGTTGTGATCGTCAAATTCCAAGAAATAAATGATGAATGGAAAAAGCTTTATTATTTAACAACATACAGTACAGTAAAAAGTGATCATGAGAGGTTCATGCTTCCAAAATTTTTTTGCCGTGACTTCAGTACGTGTTGATGTCATCCTTACTCTACTCTTTTTATTTTGGTCAAAGTTTATTATTACTGGTCAAAACAAAATCATCAGAGTAATATGCAGCTCGCCTTGTGGATGTGCTCTTACATATTGAGCATTCAGCTTATGCACTCTTTCCCTCTAATTCCATCAGCAACACAAAGTATCAACAACTGGCAATCGAAAATTCAGGAGTCGCATGAATGCTACATAAGTTGCAGTGGTGCTGATGGCGTTGGACATCAGATGGAATCAAAAATTTCATGTTTGGCAACAGCAACTGCTCTGAACATAACGTATGTGCACCAGCCCATGCACAATGCAGATCACGGTGAAGCGGCAGACGCAATGGACAAGCTTTTTGGAATGACACAGGCGATGTCTCAATTTCCAAATGCAGTTCTCTATGACAGAACAACGCATCAGATTCTCCCTCGAAAATACCACGAGTGGTGCACTAATAGCCAAAGACATGACAACATTGTCAATGTACTGAGCAGTGACAATTGCTGGGAGTACTTTTGGGGGGAAATGGAAACCATAATGCCATTTTGGAAAAATCATGTTGTGCCTGTTCTCAGAAAGAGCTTTTTGTCTGAGGCTTACAATAGTACTGCCCTAAAGGTACAGAAGGGCAGAAATGCTCTGCATGTTACAGCTCATGTTAGGAGGGGAGACGCAGGCGAGCGTATGGCTGATCTTATGTGGTACCAACATGTCATTCTATCTATTGTCGAGGCTGCAAGAACGATGTCCCGGATCTCTAGAGTTGTCGTAACAATTCACACAGATGCATCAAGCATATCCCTCGAAAAAAAAATTACTAGTGTACTGGAAGCTTACAACACCTTTGTGAAGGTTTTCATTTTTGGAAAAGGTGACACTGGAGCTACAATTGCTCAAGCTATGTTTGACATGGTTACAGCCGATATTTTTGTTGCCTCCGCATCATCTCTTTCCTACACTGCAGCCCTGTTGCGCTCAAAGCCTGTTTTACACCCTGAAGAGACTGACATGAGAGCAAAGATGTCGCATCTTGGGTGGTATGTTGTGGGGTCAGGACGCAACATGACAACACTTAATGTTTGTGCAGAGGTGCCCCCTGCAGATCCCCGGAAAAGCTGTGAGGATTGGTTCGATGCCGATATGGAGTGGTGGGATCATTTAATGCCAGGGATCTAAATACGAGTACATGTACAAGATGAAACAGGCCCAGGCCAGTAAGGAGCAACTTTGAATAACCTTTCCAAGTGTAAGAGAAACACAAATCAATCCTGCAGGTGCTTATCGAGCAATCAAACAAGTACTCAAGTAGTTCTGAAGATTGATTAAGTAAATCAAATGCATTTCAAATTGTTTGGCAATGTGTATGTATGATGCTTATAGCAGATCATGCTTAGAACAGGGATCCATACCTATAATATAAAACTGTCCAATCGTATTTTTTGTCTTCCACGAAAGCTACGATGCATCGGAGCACTGAGGGAAAATAGAGCATCAAAGCTGGCTCAGAAAGGAGCAAAATGTTTTGGAGTTGGATTGGTCTATTAGAAGTTAATTCTAGCTAGCCAGCTGCCATATGCACGCGGCTACTAAAAAGATCATACTTCCTTTCCATTGTCGTACCATACCAATGCTCCCTAGTCAAGGGACGTTATTAGTCGGACAGTGAGCCGACAAAGGCATTTTAAGTGCGAACAAATTCAGCTGGCATGTTATCTGGAAGCCATCCCATCTTAGTAAGGTTTTCCTTCATTCTCTGGAAGCACAGTTCGTAGGCCTTGTGAATCTCATTGATTTCCACGCCCTCAGGCATGTCCCGCATTAGCTTAGTGGTATCAAGTTCGTTGTTAGAACGGCCAGCCTTGAGAATTTTAGCTTGCTCCTCTAAAGTGAAATTTTGGTAAGTGTAGGTTGGGTCAATATATTTCTTGTAGAGTTCCATGACTTCATTGTGTGAAATGACTCCAGGATTTGTAAAATTATAGACACCGGTCAATCCCTTCTTTGCCATAGCCAAGGAAGCTGGCAACATTTCGTGCAGGATAGTCATGGAGTTAGGTATGTTGACGATTCGTTCGTACTTGGCAATTTTGGTTACAAAATTTCGGTGGAAGAGGTCATCAGAAACTGGCATACGAACGCGAAGGATCAAGCAGTTGGGGTAGCATTTCAAGAGCGGCTCCATGTATCCCTTGGTTTTGCTGTAAAATGACCCATCAAAGTTTGGGGTGTCCTCCTCGGTAAATCCAATACCACTCCCTAAGGGATGTTTGTCGTCATAGGCAAAGATGCATCCCGTGGCGTAAACTGTCACGTGTATGTCACGCTCGTGACACAAATCAGCGACATTGAGGGTTCCAATCACATTCACCCGGATTGTTTCTGGTTTGTGATCCTCGCACCAATCGATATTGGGTCGACCAGTGATTCCAGCTGCCATTAGCACATGAGATGGCTTAATCTCGTCCAGTTCCTTCGCAACACTCTCACGTTGTTCGACGCGAGATTCGGCATTGAGGACTTCAATGCCTGAGTCATTTTGAAAAAATTGGCTGTGTTAGCTAGCTAACACGAAAGAGCTCAAACCATTCTCTGGATGAATCATCTTTAAAAAAGATGGTCTTAAAAAAATTTATTTCTTAACTTTAAAGTATTGAGATTAGAAGATCCACTAGCATTCATGTTCTAATTGCCAAGAAAGAGCCTCACCGACTCCGTTTTGGCAAGAAAGAACCTTCTGGGCCAATTTCTCGACACTCAATGCCGACAACAATCGATCATTCACATACCTTTTTCTTTGCAAAGATCGTACATCTTCCCACCAATCCATCCTGTCTTTCCTCCAAAGACAAGGACCTTAGTCATGGGTTTATCCTGCATTGTAATTTTTACTGTACTTATTTGCTTGGTTCAATTACCCTTCCCTTCTCTGCAAACCTGTTTGGTTTGATCAAATGGCGCAGTTACAAAGAAAAGAATTTTTAATTATTTATTACTTGTAATTATTATTATTATATGTAAGCACCCTTAACAGCACATGCCGTCAAATAACGCCCAGGTGGATGCCCGCCTGATTCAAGATGGAATAGATTTGTTAACTGATCTACTACTAGACTAGTCTAGCTAGTTTAGTAGAGACCTACTAGAGAAGTAGCTACTAGACTCTAGACAACAACTAGTAGATACTCCGAGTAGGTACCAGAACATAATAAACTAGTCAGATGAGCACAACATCATTGGTGTATTTGTCTGTAGAAACCACAGAAGGCTAAGGTAGGTGCATAGCAAATAGCTGAGTTTGTGCAGCTTCCTCCATTCCATTTTCTTGGGGCATGCACAGTGCAGAAAATTTCAAGCAAGCATTTACTGACCTACGAACTCTGGAAAATAATATTCTGACCAAGTCAATGGTTTAGTGTTTACTTTGCAACTGTTGCATTGCCACAGCTTGTACGGTCTGGTCTCTCTTGAAAATAGAAAAAACATCTGAAAAAAAAGACCCAAAATAAATACATACAGAGGCGTGTCCTACACTTTTCAGGCAATAGACGTTGTATTCTCCGTCAGTAAGACATATTCACGCGTGGATGCTCCAAACTTGAGTACGTCTCCCTTTTTGAGTTGATAGTAACGCCTGGGATCGATCCGAACGTCATTGATGAAAGATCCGTTTGTCGATTCTAAATCCATCAAATAGGGCAGACACTGACACCTCACCGGCCCATCTTCGTTCGCCACCGGTAGTGATCTGTATTGCAGCACAGCGTGTTGACTCGACACCGAAGGGTGCAACAGATGAATATCGACCACTTCTGTATCGCGCCCCAGCAGGTATGCCGATTGCTTGGACACGTGGAGTGTCTCTAGGGCTTGATCATTCTTGAAGACGTAAAGGCGCCATCTTGCATTCGGAGCCCTGGCTTCGGGCGGTTCGCGAAATTTCAAATTTCCCACTTGTTCTTGTGCGAGAGCTCCGCTCAAACCAAAATTGGCCTTTTCCTTGTCAACTGGTTGTCCATCTCCTTCTTCTTCTTCTTCTTCTCCTTTTTCTGCTATTTGTTTGTTGTTCTTGTTGCTGCTGGTAGCCCCCTGTTGGTGATCTTCTTTGTTGTTTTTGTTTCCATATACACATTTATTCTTTTTTTGATAGCCTCTCGCATTCGCCGAGGCTAAAATTGCATCTAGGGTTTCTTGGTCCGACACAACACACTCGGTGGTGGGCTGTGTGGAAGTGGAATCACTCGGAGTAGAAACTGCCCAGCGACTCCGTTCGCGATCGTTGTTAGTAGTATCGCTCATGTAGCCTGCGGCGAATGAGCGCTGGGTCTGTATTTAAAATAATAATTATATTAGACTTGTCTACATCAGAGAAGAGCACCCTACGTATGGCAGAATTTCTCTGTAAGGGTTACAGAGATATCTGCCATGCCCGGGATATTTTACATAACACAAATCTTTTAGTTTCTCTAATATAGCATTTACAGT
>Ga0210036_1006073_pt1 | contig 10131 bp, 6 predicted proteins | sample CryGeymeta201515_FD_185469 | JGI IMG/M metagenome (GOLD analysis project Ga0210036, IMG submission 185469) | Groundwater microbial communities from Crystal Geyser aquifers in Utah, USA - Crystal Geyser metaG 2015-15 (SPAdes) (version 2) | ecosystem: Environmental > Aquatic > Deep subsurface >... | reverse complement strand
AAAAAGGCGTGATTCAGTTGTGCACTCCGTGCGGAAAAATAGGGTTGGCAGACAGACGAAGAAACAACTGACTCAGATTTCCTGCCCTTGAAACATTCAACCACATAAAAGCAGTCTAATTAATACTCCGGGTAGTAGTTTTGTCTGCTCGCTCTCTTAGTAGATGTCTACTGTACAACACTGTTCAATAGAGGACGAAATATGCAACATCAATGCACAGACTTTTTTGCTAAGACTATTAATATTAGTGGCTGGTAGACCTGCTAGTAACACTCCACGAAGTTGTTGATAATTGTTACGCGGAGTATTATTATAATTTTACCATTCTACTTTTGATGTACTACCTGGTACTAGGCCAGTATTTCAAAAAATAATACAGTACCTGGTACGATCATCCGTCATTTCTTTGGGAAAATGTGAGTCTCCGATATTTGTGCGAAGCTCGACAGGATTTTGTCTTGGATTTTTATGTTGTTTTGGCGCTGGTCACATTAATTAAGAACGGACAGTATGGGTCTCACTTTTTTCCGCCAAAACTTTTAATGAGGCGAGGGCGAATAGAATGGAAGACGCAGAGAGTTATTATTGACCGACGTGATGCATGTAGGTGTAATAGGCGTCGCCATTTCGAAATTCGTTGAGTTGTCTGCTACTGGTAGCTAGTACGAGTGTGTAGTACTAGTACAGCGTATTAACTACTACTACTAGAGTAGTAGGTACTACTAGTACTACTAGCCTAGTAGTAGTAGTAGTAGTAGTAGTAGCTAGTAGTACTCTACTCGGGTAATGATTACGAGCATGTAGTTTTTCTTTCACCAGGTATCTAATAATAGCTGGTAGTACGAGTAGTAGACTAGCGGAAGGGTAAGAATGAAAATTGTTAGGTGGCCCCATCTTGGCTTGTAGCTGTCATTCTTCGGTAACATTTTAAGCTAACGAATGTAGCCAGCAAATATGATGCATGCTCGTCCTTAACTATTTTTGGTTGCATACGAACAAGTTTGATTCCAGCGCCTTCAGTAGTCTGGTGCTCTCATCTATGCATGCGCTCCATATCGTTACTGCATATTGTATGTAAAATGATGCTTAATTGTTAATTCATTAAGGTATGTAGCTGTATGAAAAGCATGGCGGAGATGCAATAAACAGGTCTATCAAAGGTGTTACGGAATAAGAATAGAAAATGTACCAATCCCAAGGAAGCTGCTTGGTATAGGCAGAGAGTGTGCCATCACTAATGACTGCAGCTTCGTTGCAGTATAACGTCTCGGGGAGAATCCATCAAGTCTTGTTTGGACGAATGTCCACGGTTAGAACGCAGGCGCGAGTATCCGTCCTGGCACTGAGCATCGATGGTATTCATGAGCTCCTGAAGACTGATGTTGCGCTCTAGCGAGAGGTGCAGTTGCGCCACAGCACTTGCAACCAAGTCTGAGGTGTTTTTCAAGCCGGCAATCGAAGACATTAAGTCAAAGATCTGATGGCGTTGCCAGTACGGTAGGGTAGTGCTGTCTATCCGTTCGATAGCCAACAGCATACCGGCGTAGGCAATCACCGAAGGAGGGTACTTGACAAACTTGTAGAGGCAGACCGAAATCTCGGAGATAAAACGCGTTACCTCAGCAATTAAGTATCGCGTCAGTGGAACCACACTTGAAGGAAGCAGCCGAAGAAACTGTCGTAGAAAGCAAACTGGGGTCGGTGGGTGGACATTCCACTTTAAAGCTTTCAGCATCTTGACCTCCATATCAATGACGTCTTGCTCGTTAAAAAGACCACGACCTAGCTTCACCATACTATCTAACTTAACCAGAGTAGAATCGTACAGCTTGATAGCGAGTTGCAGGGCAGTCATCGCTGCCAGCTGAAACTCACGCCGAGACACAACAAGACCATTGATCAACGACAAATCTAGGTAGTAGGCAGCAACTGCCACTGAGTCTCGACGCAGATTGCAATGGTCGACTACCCCATACATCCATTCCACAATCCTCTGTCGCCATGAACCATCAACGACCTTATCAGAGATGTTCGTTTGCGTTGCGAGATAGTCGAATCGACGGTAGATGGTCGTCTCCTGCTTCCGCATCACACGTAGAGTGTCTTCAATCTCCTCGAAGGTACACACCTCGACATTCATCTCACTGTCATTGTCCGACACAAGCTCCGCAATTTGAGCTGACATGGTCATGGTCATGATGCTGTCAGAGGTTATGCGAATGGTATCTAAATAATTGTGGGAATTTCGTGATGAGTTTGAGATCTGAGTGGATAGACTTGATTGACTTGATGGTGCATAAGGATACTACTACTTGCTAGCTAGTCTATTACACCGGAGAAGTAGACTACTAGGCTGCTAAAAGGGAAGAATCGGCGGGCGCGTTGACATTTTCAGTTAGTCAGTTGGAAGTCGCAGATTTTGCTAAATACCATCGCTGTATTTAGAATGAAATTTTCAGTGGACATTGAAGCTTCAGTTTTTGCTGAATCAACTTAGACCACAATGAGTACTAGTGAGACATGAAAGACTTAACGCAATGGCTAGCGATACAAGATTAATAAGTCGAGCTGAATACAGTTCAACTAAGGGATCGCACGAACGAACGAACGAATTTGCGGCAAAGAAGGAACTGGAGTGATCCAGAGGAAGCGGTGCTCCATAGATTAGCATGTGCAAAACTTCTTCGATGTCCTTAGGCCGCCAAAAGATGTAAAAATGTGTCTCTGTATGAAAGAATCAGAAAGCACAGCTTTTGCGCAGCTCGGAATGGTCTATGTACCGATTCCTGCTGTGAAAAACATAACCTTGAACGGACGGATGACTTCAGTTGACGATTGATACTTGGCCAATTTTTAGTGTGAATGTCCGGGACATCACTTCATTTGATTCGGAACTAAATGTCACTGATGGCGCACTTCTAAATGATGTAAGGCCTGCTGCCAAAATACGCCACCGCCCAGGGCCCTCTCTCTATTATTGTCTACGACTGAAGTTATGTTGTCATCGTAGTCGCTACCGCGCACAATCCAGTGAATTACAAGGGTACTCGAGAAACAACTGACTCAGCATCAGTTTCGAGACTTTTGATTGGACATTTTTCAGAATAGCCAACTGACACCGCACAAGCGAACCAGAACAACCGTCCGCTGTTCCGCGGGATGTTTCTTTTCGCGATAGCAAGTTCTTCAGTTGGTGCGCAATCGTGACCGGTAGTCGAAAAACGAACGAACGAACAAGCAACTCTGCAATCGTTTGACAATTTGGTGCAATGCTTACTACTAGCTCTAGGGAAAGCTGGGCATGCCACCCCTGAGGTGCACTACATAGCAGGATCTCTCTTAGTAGTTCCTTCGTCGCCAACACCGCCTCCGCCGTGTAATATCATACGACAAACGCCGTTCTTGTTGTGATGATGTCGCTGCAGTAACCTAAAATTCTTGTTGTGCGTATGTAAAAGAAACGGTAGAGAGTCTTTCTATTATTGCGTCTTGAAGCGAAATAATTCCTTGAGCAGATTAGGAACAACTAATACCGCAAACAGAGGATTGTTGCCAAGCAATTCCATCGGTCGCAAATGGAACAGAGAAGCGCCTATCGCAATGTGGTGTTTTTTCGCTTCCAATGGTTCGTTGGCATCTGCATCGATGTCGTCCGGAGGACTCATGCGATAGTCGACACGATGCCAGGTCCACGTGGGTACCCAGATGGCATCTCCTGCTCCAGTGGTGGCATAAAACTTCGGAATCGTTTCCATGTCCTTTTCGGCGGTCAAGTCGGATACAAAAAATGCTCGACCATCGGGAGAGGCGGAAGGACGAATCATGAACGAATGTTCCGGTGACACCAACGTCCACTGCTTTTCTCCTTCTAGTTGCACCGCCACATTCCCAATTGGCTCACAGTGCAAGGCTGTAAAGGGACGATCTAAAGACTCCTTCCTGTTGTTTCGATCATCCTGCTTGAAATTTTGCTTGTCGTCTATTATCGTGCTGCCAGCTACAAAGAGTGGTACTGTGGTTGTAGCGGGTAAAAATGGTAATCCAAAGGCCCCAACAACATGCTTTGGTTGAAACCGATCTCCAAACAAGGCCTTGACAATTTCGGCAGGCGCTACCTCCTGAATCAATTCGGGATAGCTTTGAATAAGAAACTGTGTCCCAATTTTGTGAGGAGCTCCTTGTTGTGTGATATTTGTCACTATGTCCTTGACAGGAGCCACGTCATTTGGAGAAAGTGCCCCAATCAAACGAGCATCTCGAAAGTAGGGAATAGCAAGTTCCTCTTGTAATAGTCCAGTCTGCGATAATCGTCGCGTTTTATTGTTTTTCAATTCCTTTAAATCCCACAGACCTTTCAGTAGAAGAGGTTTTCGCCTCCAGTCCTTTCCGAAGGTCGATTCGACATGCTGCAATAAATTGGCAGGATCTGAAAAATCTTGTACATGGACTGTGGGAATCTTCAACACGGCACCACTGTCCTCGTTTGATAGAATTTTAGTTCTTAACTTTGGCAAATATGTGTCTTCAAAGTGCACCCAGGCTTCTTTCTGCCATTTGTAGGACAAGTCCAGAAATGGGTAAGGAGTCCATTGAGCTACGGAAAATTTGACCAGATAAAGGGCTGTGGAGGTAGGATATTGACCTAACAGGAGAATGGGCATCAAGGTTGACAGCGCAGCAACGATTATGGCACCTTCTAGCAGCCAATGCGTGTGGTGTTGTTTCTTTGAAAGATTCTGTTTCATAGCAGCGTTTATGTTTAGCAAGATATTATAAGATAGGAGTATAAACTTAGTTGACCAGTGTTCTAAAGATACAAAAAATGAAACAAGTAAACCCTACTACTAGTAGTTACTAGTACTCTACTAGACTACTAGAGCTAGTTGGGTGAAATTTTGTTAGCCAAACGTGTCATTTTCATTTCATGCACCGTTAGGGTGAAATATGAAGAATGCTGTATCATTATTCACAACTACTGGTGTACTGTACTCCAGTACTACTACTAGGTCTACTAGCTAGCGAGTAGTGGTACTACTACTAGCTAGTCTACTAGTTAAGTACTACTAGTACTCGTACAGTAGCTACTAACAGGTAGAGTAGTAGAGTAGTAGTAGCTGCTGCTTACTACGACTGGGAGGCCAGAACTAATTTCTCAGGGCTAGCTACTGTAGTACCAGAGTACCTGGTATATTATTATTTGTTCGGGCTTTTGTTCGCCCCCAGGTCTTTTTTTCTTCGCCCCCAAATCTTTCTTGCGTTCGCCTCCTGCTCTTTTTTGGGCTTCTACGTTCGCCTCCTGCCCTTTTTAGGGCTTCTACGTTCGCCTCCTGCCCTTTTTAGGGCTTCTACGTTCGCCTCCTGCCCTTTTTAGGGTTTTCTACGTTCGCCTCCTGCCCTTTTTTTCGCCCCCTTTTCTTTTTCCCCCGTTCTGGTACTACGCACCAGCAGTAGCATCCACAGCAGTCCACAAGCAAGCAGCTAGTAATAGTAATCAGTATTTTTTCACCACTAGCTAGTAGCGGACTATAGACCACTACCAGTAACGAAGATCTGAAACACACTACTATTCTACCAGGTACCTGTGACAGCTGTGGACACTGGATACGTGCATGCACTGAGCAGACAGCGCATACTCGCCACCTTTACTTCAGGATTCAAACAGATTAAAAACAAATCTACTGTACAGTTAAAGTATTTAACCAACCTGCAATACCTTTGATCGACGTATTCTAAAATCGGATTTTTTACAAGATGCAGTCTTCAACTACCACGACCGCCACAGTGGTAGTAGGGGTCTTGCTTGCTATGGCTTCCTCCTTTCGACCGTGCTCTTCCTTTTCGATACATGAAAAGACATCTCCGCTCCTGCACCTGCATTCGCTACTACACACTACAACGACTACTAAAACGGTAGCATCATCGACAGCACTGTACATGGGCAAGGGATTAAGTAAATCCAAAAACAAACAAGCCGATTTGAAACGAAAGTTAGAGTTGGCCAAACAACAAAATAATGAAGGAACAACTACTACAAGTTCGACAGAATGGACGGACGAACAGGAAGCAACAACGGCTTTGACCGCCGAGCAAATCAAGGAGCGGAACGATCGCAAACGGCTTGAACAATTGCTCAAGAGAGATGGTGCCAAAAGTTTTGCCAATTATGACACGGATGGGTACCTCAGCAGAAACCAAGAGGAAGAGGAAATTACAGCTGCTCGTAAGTACTGTTACTCGTACGTAATACAGATGTGATGTTGATGTTGATGTTGTTGATGTTGTGTAAATCTATTATATTCATCTAATGTACAAGCCACTTTTTTCGTGGATGAACATTCCATTTGTGTTTGTGTGTTCACAATTAAATGGCTAACATGAATTTTGCTTCCACCACGACACACACACTGTAGGGTCCGGTGTGGATAGAATCTTTGAGGGTGATCCAGCACCTACCGATTGCTTTGAGAACCTTGTAGATTCCAACACGGGGAACAAAGTCGCAAAAAAAGGTGCAGGACGGTTGGCACCATGGATCAGTAACGATTTAAGTATCGACGAGAACGATTACCGAGTGGTTGTTTGTGATCCTCGGAAACAATCGATGGGATTTCATCAGGCCATTACAGACTCGTATGGAGGACTTCCCAAAGATATCAAAGATCGACTTTACTTTATCAACTCTGACACTCCAGCAGAAAATCGAAGATGGATGAAAAAGACCGGAATGTTAAACAATGTCGATATTTACTGCGATACAGAGGACATGGATTGGATGAAAAGCTATTCGGCCCTGGGAGAGAACCGATGGAGTATGACCATGTTTATTCTCCGTCGAGGGAAAGTGGCCAAGCTGGCGCGTGATTTAGACATTTACAACTGCTCCAAGACCATCATAAACGCCGTGAAATCTATGAAGAACGATCAGATTGGTTGAGATGGGGTATGGCATAATATTGTCTGCAACCAAACAAAAATATAGGGACGACCTTCCTGCCTACCTGCTTGCTTGTGTATGACTCTAGCAGGCTAGTCTACTACTAGTAGTAGTACTCTAGAGAGGAGTACTAGTAGTAGGAGTAGACTAGTCTACTACTGGTACTAGCAAGAGTACTAGCTAGACTACTAGCTAGTCTACGATAATTGATATTACTGGTACTCGCTCTCCTTTTCGTCCTTGCTTCCACGTGGAACAAAGAATTGTTCACACTTCTTATTGTGGACATACACCCTAGCTAGTACTCCGAGATGTAGCTACTAGCGTAAAAAGCTACCAGTAGTGTGGAGACTGATAGAGTAAATATGAATATTATGGTAATAGTAGGAGTAAACTAGTGGTTGGTGTGTGTATACAGAGCAGGCTAGGCACACGACCTAATAGAGTATGACCTAACTCCTGAGTCCCATCATAGTCCCTAATAGGAGACAAGGTAAACTGTCGTAGTCCACCTGGGCTTAATTTGCTAGAGACTAGTAGCTAGTAGACTACTACTAGTAGTCTAGTACAACAGTATCTTTTATCATTGCTGTTGTGTCTTGAAGTGTTGATCAAACAACATGATGTCCTACTAGTATCTGCACTAGCTAGCTAGTCTTCAGAAAGCCTTTCTCTGATTCCCTAGAAGTAGAATTAAAAGATCACACGAAATAAAGTAAGAGGCATGAAATCACCTACTGTAAACTCGTGCGTGTTGGCTTTGGCGGCCTTTTCATTGTTATCGAAGTCTGCAAATTGCTTTTCAATTACCCCAACGCAAGCGACAACAAGATACCATTTCCAGATTCTTGCAAGAAGCCACATGTTCTTGCACACTTCGTCATCCTCGTCTACTCAGGATATCATCATTTCCGAAACAGAGTGTAGACCAGAGCACTTTCATCAACGAACCACCACATCACCAGCGCCATCGCTGGAAGAACGAACTCGAAGTCTGCTCGATGCATCTTCCTCTTGGTCGTCATTACATTTTGAGAAAGCCCTGTGTGCTATGAACGGTTGGTCTCATCGACATTCTCGCAAATCAGCGCTAATGGTGGAAAGCTTAATACGGCGGTTTGTTCAGGAACAAATGAAACTAAAAACTCATTTCGCATCTGTCGTTGACATGTCTGCCATGTATACGTGTGCAATTCGAGGCTGGACGAACAGTGGCGAGCGGGGTGCAGCTGCTGAGCGAGCCGAAGAAATTTTGGATGCCATGCAAAAGCGTTACATGGACGGAGTGGAAGGGATCAAACCCAACCTTGAAGCCTTTAATTTGGTACTGATGGCCTACGCTCGTTCAGGAAAATCAGATGCACCTCAGCAAGCATTGAGTGTCTTGGAAAAGCTGCACGAATGGTACACATCTGGGGCAACGGATGTCTCACCAAACAAAGAATCGTATGCGATTGTTCTTCAAGCTTTTGCAAAGACAGGTAAACCTGATAGCCCGACTCGTGTCAAGCGGCTGCTGGAGCATTTAGAAGGATTATCACAACAGGAAGGGTATGCCTCGGTTCGACCAGATTACAAATGTCATGGAGCTTACATCAGTGCCTTGCTTGATGCCTCGGATCGCGACTACATTACTGGGGAAGAAGCAGCTAATGAAATTGAAGCATATTTACTTGAGTTGCTAGAAAGTCCGTACGATGAGGCAAAGCCAGACAATTGGATTTTCTCGATGGCGTTGGCTGCGTGGAGTAAATCAGGCTCAGATAAAATGATGGGACGAGCGGAGAAGTTATTGCAAATGTTTGAAGAGTACTACGAGCGGTCGGGAAGGTCGGAGACAACGAGACCCACAACAACGTCATACAACTTTATGCTCGCTTGCTACAGTCGCTCGTCCTTGCCGAACAGTGGTGATAAAGCTCGCAATTTAATCCGTAAAATGCAGGCACTGGTAAAAAGCGGGGACAACGCAGCCGCGGCACCGGACGTTGTGAGTTACAACTCCGTCATGAGTGCATACGGGAAGAGCCTGCAAGTCGGGGCACCCCACATAGTAGAGGAACTTTTGCGTGAGTTGCATCAGGCGTACGAGGAAACAAAAGATGGAAGATTATGTCCAAACAGACGATCCTTCAATACATGCGTAAGTATCTATCAATACATTATGTCTTTGCTTGCGTTCGTCACTTACAATTATATATCAATTTTCTTCGACCACAGATCAGCGCATGGGCGAAGAGCAATGAACCGGGTGCAGCTGCCAGAATAATGGACTGGATTGTCCACATGCAGCAAACTGCTGAAAGGGAGGGTCGTCGAAGTTTGAGGCCTGATAAATGGGGAATCAATGGTTTTTTAACAGCACTTGCGAAAAGTGGAGAGCCAACCATGGGGGAGGAGGCGGAGGAAGTATTGGATCAGATGATTGAATATTACCATCGAGGCTGGGTTGAACTCAAACCGTGCGTTTTGACGTTTACCAATGTCTGCCATTGCATTGCCTTGAGTGGTGCAGACGACGCAGTAGAAAGATGTTTAGGCATAATTCGGAGAATGGAAGGTTACCATGAACAGGGTTTCGGTGATGTCCGCCCCAGTTGCTACACATGGAATACTGTAATTAATGCCGCTGCCAAGTCGAAGCGAAAAGGGAAAGCGCAAATCGCTTTTCAAATTTTGCGTCGAATGCAGGAATTAGCTTTGCGCCCACCGACAGTCACATACAACAGTGTCCTCAATGCTTGTGGATACGCTGACAATCCGGAGGATGACCCTGATGAGATTTTGGACATTGCAACCACAGTGTTTGAAGAAGCAAATAACCCAAATTACATTACCTACTCATCTTATCTTCGATGCATCTGTGTTTTTGTCAAGGACGGGACGAAGAAACGTGAGCTTACTTGGAAAATCTATAAGAAATGTTGCCAAGACGGCCAACTGACACAGATGGTAATGAAGCAAATAAGGCGTTGTCTGACAACACAACAATACAAAGAAGTAGTGGCTGACGCTATGGACCCAAAACGATCAGAATATAAAGAAGATTATACCAAGAATGCACAGTTGGCAAAATTGTCTCCGGACTTTCGAAATAGCAACCATGATTGACGGTCAATCAGTGAATTGCATGGTATCATTCATTTAAAAGGGGTCTTTCAAAGCCGAGCATCCAGTCCAGCAGGCAAATAATCCGT
>Ga0210036_1006056_pt1 | contig 10159 bp, 7 predicted proteins | sample CryGeymeta201515_FD_185469 | JGI IMG/M metagenome (GOLD analysis project Ga0210036, IMG submission 185469) | Groundwater microbial communities from Crystal Geyser aquifers in Utah, USA - Crystal Geyser metaG 2015-15 (SPAdes) (version 2) | ecosystem: Environmental > Aquatic > Deep subsurface >... | reverse complement strand
CGAAAAACTCTCTGATCGCGCAGCCCAGGCGTTCTTCGATCAGACGATCCGAGTCGTAGAAAGGGATTTGCAACCGCCGGGCCAACTGGCGGCCCACGGTGGATTTGCCCGAGCCGGGCAGGCCAATGAGTGAGATCATGCAAATTAATTTAAAGGGATCAAAGGGCTAGATTGGTTGCTGCAAGCTTTGTCTGTTGCGCTTGGATCAACAAACAATCTGTAGTGTTCAGAGCACCACAAAAATCTCAACCACAAGCAGCCTCTTTTAAAAATGACTACTTACCAAGCGGCTGCCATCGCAGTCAAAACTTTGTGCCCTACCCCGCCGGGCTTTTAAAGTGCGCCCAAAGTGTTGAAAAAACAGTTCCATCACAAAACCGACAGAATGCGTTCGCTGTGCTCGCACTCTCACGCTCAAAGAATTCCCGGATTAGGCAACCCGGGCGCTGCTCGATGAGGTGGTCGGAGTCCAGATAAAACCATTGGAGTCAACGCGTCAGTTAACTCCCGACTGTGGGTTTGCCTGTGCCAGGGCGGCCTTCAATGAAACAATCAACTTCAACTACCCAGCTAGTTAGCAGTCGCGCAGTTATTGACCCCGTACGGTGGCGTTAAAAATGATCCATTTTTATCATCACCTTCTATGAAACTAGTCACATAGCTCTTTTGATCGGTACCTTCTGACCCCACGACATTAGTTGTCACGCGAACAGAATATCTCAACCATGTAGCAACATTCTGCGGGTATTCAACTTGAATGGTGGCTCGTCCATTGGCAGCAGTCGTGTTTGAACCAACAAAAGACAAAATAACGTCCGCTTTACGGGGTGTCAATACACCATTGCCATCCTTATCATCGTCCGTATCAAGGAAACCATTTCTGTTCGTATCCTCGTTAGGACACCAAAGGCGCGTAGCATCATAGAGCCCCTTACCGTACTCAGCAATGTCAATACTGGCAGAAATTAATGCATTGGGCACAGCATTGCCAGAGGAGTCCGCTACAGCGACATCAAACAATTTGATGTAGGTCAGACTATTCCCACCTTTCTGCAGCAGATTGTTGTCCCCAAGAGTCACGCTCAGAGGCTGTCCAGTCACAGTCAACGTTTGTGTCACTGAATCTGGACAGGCGCCATTCGCGATGGATGCGTCTGTCAACCCATAGCAAATGCGAAGAGTCACACCATTTGTCGGGCTAGTCCGCGTTCCGGCAATGTAATCAGCAACAGCAACGCCACTCACATCACTGTAGATAACGCTATCACCCGTTGAAACCTGTTCACCACTACCCAAAAGAGGAGGTACGATCTCAAATCTGACTCGCACATTGGGGATGGCTTGATTGGTAACAGTTTGAAATACGGCGCGCAGCGCAGCACGGTTTATAGTACCTCCCACCGTATTCGGCGAAATCGTATTAGGTGATATCGCCAGACTGGCAGAACTGATCACTCCAACCGCATCAGGTATCCCACCAGTTGCAGTTACCACCTGTACATCGCGCGTGGCATTAACTCCCAAACCCGAGGCGGTCACTGTGTATGTCCCAACGGTGTTCGGCGCAGCCCCCAAGTTCGCTACAGCATTACCCGCTGAATCGGTTCGAATCGTTTGGGTAAAGCCAATCGAGCCACCCAGAACAATATCTGCATTAGCAACGCCAGCACCATTACTGTCTAATGCTTTAATTGTCAGTTGAACGCCTGCACCGGGCCTTGGAGTTGAAGGTACAGGCGTCAACGTAATTTGACTGCCCGTCACACTCAGACTCGCCATACTTGAGGGAAGTCCAGCGACGCTAATATTGGCGTTGATAATTCGGTTACTTTTGTCTGAACCGATTGAAATATTTCCTGTCACCTGACCGGCGGCGTCAGTTTTGGATGTGATGGGAGTGTAAAAACCAGAGTCTACCAACACCTTGACAGGTACCTCAGGCAAAACGTTTCTTGCTGCATCCAAAACTGTGATGGTCAACAAAGCCGTTTGGCCACCCCCATTTGGAATCGATGGTTTGTCAAGTGCAAACACAAAACTCGCCGGTGCAACAGCTGCTGTCGGAGAGCTCGCTGTGGCAGCTGGAGCCCCAGATGGCGTCCCCGGATTTCCCCCACCCCCGCCGCAGGCGATCAAGGCAACTGTTAAACAGGCCCCACCCAACAATTTCAAAATACGCATATCAACCTTCCTGTAACTGCTACTGTCTGATTTGGATTTACCGCACCGCTTTGTCAGCGATCACCTTCGGTGTGATGAACACCAGCATTTCCTGCTTGTTGGCAATCCGTGACCGGCTCTTGAAGAGGTTGCCCACACCCGGCAAGTCGCCCAGCAAAGGCACCTTTGTCTCGTTGTTGCTCTCAATCAATTCAAATATACCGCCAATCACAACGGTGCCTCCATTTTCAACCAACACCTGGGTTTGGATATGCTTGGTGTTGATGGCAAAGCCTGCAGAAGTCGACTGGCCCACCGTATCTTTGTTGACATCAAGCATCAAAATGATGCTGCCATCAGGCGTGATCTGCGGCGTCACTTCAAGCTTCAAGTTTGCTTTTCTGAAAGCAATGGAGGTTGCACCGCTGGACGATGCCACTTGATAGGGCAACTCCGTCCCCTGCTCAATCAGCGCCTTGATTTGATCCGCTGTAACAACACGGGGGCTCGAAACCACCTTGCCCTTGCCATCTGCCTCCAACGCCGACAATTCAAGATTCAGAAACCGGTTTGCTGCAGAGCTAAAAATCGACAAGGCGAAAGTCGCAGGGTCATAACCATTTTGACCCACCGCTGGCAGATTGACAAAAGCATTGTTCAAATCAACCGCGCCGCCAGCACCCGCCGTAGCCACTGCATTGCCATAGTTGGTACCAAATGCGACCCGGTTGCCGTTGCCGATGGAATAGCCGCCATCGCCGCCCTGTTGGGCACGCAGGTCAGCGCCACCGAGCTTGACCCCAAGTGACTTGCCAAACGTATCCGACGCCTCAACGATGCGCGCTTCAATCAGGACCTGGCGCACCGGAATATCCAGTTTGGCAATGAGCTGCTGCACTTGTTCGAGCTTCGACGCAATATCGGTCACAAACAACTGGTTGGTGCGTGCCTCGGAAATCACACTGCCGCGCGGGCTCAACAAGCGCGACGACGCGCCGGTTGCGCCACCGCTACCAGTGGCGGTGAGCTGCGCGGCCACTTCGGCGGCTTTGGTGTAGTTCATCTGGAACGATTGTGTACGCAGCGGCTCCAGGCTTTGCAGCGCTGCGGCGGACTCCAGGTCGAGTTTTTCCTTGGCGTTGATTTCGTCCTTGGGCGCGATCCACAGCACGTTGCCGGTCTTGCGCATGCCCAGGCCTTTGGATTGCAGAATGATGTCCAGCGCCTGATCCCAGGGCACATCCTGCAGCCGCAGCGTGATGGCACCGTTGACCGAATCGGAAGTAATGACGTTGAAGTTGGTGAAATCGGCAATCACCTGCAGCAACGAACGCACCTCAATGTTCTGGAAGTTGAGCGACAGTTTTTGGCCGCTGTAGCCCGGACCTTGCGTCAACTTGGTAGTGTCGACCTTGACCGGCTTGACCTCGACCACAAACTGCGAATCGCTCTGGTAGGCAGAGTGCACCCATTGACCTTGCGGCTCAATCACCACGCGCACCCGGTCACCACTTTGCATGGCGGTAATCGTTTTCACCGGCGTACCGAAATCGGTCACGTCGAGCCTGCGGCGCAATCCTTCGGGCAGGGTGGATTTCATGAATTCAACCACCAGCGTTTGGCCCTGTTGCCGAATGTCCACACCCACCTGGTCGTTGGGCAAGCCAACCACAATCCGCCCTGTGGCGTCTTCACCCCGACGGAAATCCAGATCGCGCAACGGCATGGCGTCACGGCTCAGATTTTGCGCAAATACCTGGGCTGCTGGCGTTGGTGCCGTACCGGTTACCGCATCCAGCATCACCAACAGGGACTTGCCTTGCAACTGCGTCTTGTACGCCACATGCTGCTTCAGGTTGAGCACCACACGCGTGCGACCGCCCGCCTGAACCACGTTGACCGACTTCAGGTTACCTTGACCAATGTCGACAGTGGACCGGCCCATCGCGCTGACCACGTTGGGAAAATCAAGGGCAATGCGGGCTGGGGTCTGTATCGAAAACCCGGCCGGCAAAGCGTTCAACGGCTCAGTCAGATCAATCTTGACGACCTCTACCCCCCCCTGGACAGAGCCTGTGACGGCTTCGATGGCGACTTGCGCGTGTGCTACGACGCTGGCCAGTAAAAGGCCTGCTGTGATGGCCGCCCGAGCGCAAAGCTGCTCCAACCGGAAACTGTTCTGATTCTTCATTTCAACCTCTCTTGCAACTGCAACGACGCCATGCGTTCGACCCACTCACCCGTTGCGTCTTGCACAATTTCACGCAAGGTGAGTTCTGTCTCGGTAATCTTGGTCACCCGACCATAGTTCTGCCCCAGGTACTCGCCCGGACGCACCTGGTACAGCAACTTGCCCACGGTCACCAGCGCCACCGGCTTCTCGTCGCGTACCATGCTGCCCACGAGCGCAATCGCATCGAGCGGAAATTCTTCCAGCGGCTCTTTGCGGCGTGCCAATTCGGGGGCGAGCAAGGCGCCGTTGAGCGCCGCCTGGCCACCATCTTTTTTCAGCGCCATTGCCAGTTTTTTGTTGCTGAACGGGTCAAACTCCGTGACCTGGTTGTAGGCCTCGGGTTTGAACTGCTTGGGCTCGGAAATGGGCGCCACCTTGGGGAACGTCTGGTTCTTCTGCTGCACCATCCACTGCTGCAATTCGTCATCAGACGCGGATGAACACCCACCCAGTAGCAACGGCAACAGGCCGACCAGCATCATCACTTGTAACCGCTTCATTTCTTCGCCCCTTTAGCCACCTTGCGCTGGGCATTGACCTCTTCCGCATCCAGGTAACGGAAGGTCTTGGCTATGGCGTCCATGCTCAGCGCGCCGTCACGCCCAGGCGCGATTGACATGTTATTAATGGTCACAATGCGCGACAGATTGGAGATGTCCGACGCAAACGAGCCAATGTCGTGGTAGCGGCCCGTCACCCGCACCGATATCGGCAGCTCGGCGTAATACTCACGCACTACCACCTGCCCGGGCCGGAACAATTCAAACTGCAAGCTGCGCCCGATACCCGCCTGGTTGATGTCGGACAACAACGCGTCCATCTCGGCCTTGCTGGGCAACTGCTTTTCAAGCTGCGTCACATACTGCTGCACCTGTTCGCGCTGCTTTCTCAACGCCTCCAGATTGACCGCTTTGGCCAGCTTGACCTTGTATTCGTCACGCAGCTTGACTTCTTTTTCTTGTTCAAGGGTCAGCTCGTCCGATGTGTCGCTCAACCAGACAAACCAAAGCGCGACAACAACAGCCACAGTGACCAGTAAATACAAACCAAATTTGGGCAGATTGGGCCAGCTCGACGGGTCCCTGGTATCGAGGTTGCGGAACTGGTCTGCCGCACTTTCAAACCAGGCCTTGATGTCAACGGGTAGCGTAATAGACTTTGCCATGGCGTGCTTCCCTACTTGGCGGCGGTTGCCGTCGGCTTGGCGGCCTCAGAGGCGCGCACCAACTTGACCCGAACCGTGAAATTCGATACCCGGCGCTGGTCTCGCGCGGCCAACGTCACCGAACCGGCAACAATTTCAATCAGCTCCGGCCGGGTAAACCAGGCCGAATTGCCGCCCAGGTTACGCAGCAGCTCGGAGACCCGCTCGTTGGACTGGGCGACACCTTTTAAGGTCACATCCTGGCCAACCTGCACCATGCTGTTGACGTACACGCCCTCAGGCAACTGGGTCACCAACTCGGTCAGCAAGTGCACTGGCATGTTGCGATCAGACTGCAGGTCTTCCACCGCTTGCTGGCGCGCCTTCAGGGCAGCAATTTCAGATTCGAGGTTGGCGATATCCTTGATTTGCGCGTCAAATTTCTTGATCTCGATGCTCAAAACCTGGTTTCGGTCTTGCTGATTCGACGTCTGATTACTGATCCACAAAAAGGCAAAGCCGGCAATGAGGCCACCGGCCAAAGCGGACGCCCCCAAACTGGCGTTGAACATGTCTTTGCGCCGTTTGCGCGCAATCTCACGGTGGGGTAATAAATTGATCAATATCACTGCAGAAACCTCCGTAGCGCCAGGCCACAAGAGGTCAGATAAGAAGGTGCTTCACGCGACATCTTGTCCACGCGAATGTTACTTGCAACCTCCATGCCCTCAAAAGGGTTGACAACCGAGCAGGCAAATCCGGTTTGTCGCGTCACCGCAGCCGTCAGCTCGGGCAAAGACGCTGAGCCGCCAGCCAGCATGACCATGTCAACCTTGTTGTGCGTGGTGCTGGTAAAGAAAAACTGCAGCGCGCGGCCCACCTCCTGGACCAAACTTTCAATGAACGGCTGCAGCACCACCGAAGCAAAGTCCTCTGGCAGTTCATCGCTGCGTTTCTTGGCTTCGGCCTCTTCCTGCGAGAAACCGTACTGGCGAATGATCATCTGCGTCAACTGGGCACCACCGAAAGCCTGGTCGCGGTCATAGAGCAACTCGTCGTCGCGAATCACCTGCATGCTCGTTGTCATCGCACCCACTTCAAAGAGCGCCACAATGCTGCCAACACCCTTCTTCGGCAGATTGGCAATCAACCGGCTTGCCGCCAGCCGCGAGGCGTAGGACTCCACGTCGACAATCACCGGCTTCAGGCCAGCGGCCTCGGCCAGCCCTTGAATATCCTGGACTTTCTCTCGCCGCGACGCCGCAATCAAGACCTCCACGTCGCCCGACGCGTTGGCGCTGGGCCCGACAATGCAGAAATCGAGACTCACCTCATCCAAGGGAAAGGGAATGTATTGACTCGCCTCGGCTTCCACCTGTTGCTCAAGTTCCTGGTCGGACAGCCCGCCAGAGAGCACAATTTTCTTGGTGATCACCGCTGAAGGCGGCAGCGCCATCGCCACATTTTTGGTCTTGGTGCCACTTTTCTTGACCAAGCGGCGCACGGCGTCGGCAACCTCGTCAAACTTTTCGATGTTGCCGTCGGTGATCCAGCCCCGCTCCAGCGGCACAATGGCACAGTTTTCGAGAACGTAGCGGCCGTCCTTGTCCTGTCCCAATTCGACCAACTTGACGCTTGACGAGCTGACGTCCAAGCCCAGCATGGGTGCGGGTTGACGGCTAAATAATGAGCCCAGTGAAAGCAACATGATCCCCTAAAGAAGGTGAAAAACCCAAGTTATCTTGAGAATTCACTTGAATGCTATCAGCAAGATAGTTGTTTAGCAAAGATATTTCATATTTTTTTGGTGACCAAACGTTGCCAAAATGTAGACGGGGTGCACCTCTTTTGGCGTGACTTGCCCTCGCTTTGGCTGAATTTTCGCGACCTCAATCCACGGCAATGAGATACTCTCATAGTCCTATCGCACCCGACCGGGCGACCTCTGATGGGCCCTGAGTATCGTATTTTTATGTCCGACAAAATTTCTCCACCGCCGTCGAGCACACCACGGCCACCCCAGCGGCCTGCACCGCCTGCGCTACATTGGGCCATCAAATTACCGCTGATGGCCTTGGGCTTGCTGGCAGCAGGCATGGCAAGCCTGGCGCTGCTGATCGGCTTGGCCATGGCGGTCGCCTATCCCAACCTGCCAGACATCTCCGATCTGTCAGATTACCGGCCCAAGCTGCCCCTGCGGATCTATTCGGCAGAGGGGGTGCTGATCGGTGAATTTGGCGAAGAGCGCCGCCATCTCACGCCCGTCGCGGAAATTCCTGACGTCATGAAACAAGCGGTGCTGGCCATTGAGGACGCGCGCTTTTACCAGCACGGCGGCGTGGATTACATCGGTGTAGCGCGTGCCGCGCTGGCCAACCTGGGGCGCATCAAGAGCCAGGGCGCATCGACCATCACCATGCAGGTGGCGCGCAACGTCTACCTTTCGACCGAAAAAACCTACACCCGCAAGATCTACGAGATTTTGCTGACCTTCAAGCTCGAACATTTGCTCAGTAAAGACCAGATTCTTGAAATCTACATGAACCAGATATTCCTGGGCAACCGTGCTTATGGTTTTGCAGCGGCGTCAGAAGCCTATTTCGGCAAACCCTTGCAAGAGATCACCATCGCCGAAGCGGCCATGCTGGCCGGCTTGCCAAAAGCGCCATCGGCTTACAACCCCATCAACAACCCCAAGCGGGCACGCACGCGCCAGCTCTACATCATCAACCGGATGCTGGAAAACGGCTTCATCACCGCGGCGCAGGCTGAGGCCGCCAAACAAGAGCCGCTGCGCGTGCGCTCCAGCGCAAACAACAATGCAGTCCATGCAGAGTATCTGGCCGAAACCGTGCGCCAACTCATTTACGCCCAGTATGGCGACTCCACCTACACCCGGGGCCTGAACGTCCATACCACGCTGCGCGCAGCCGACCAGATCACCGCTTACCAGGCCTTGCGCCGCGGCATCATGAATTACGAGCGACGCCAGGTCTACCGCGGGCCAGAGCAGTTTCTCAGCCTCCCGAACGACCAGGCCGCCATCGACGACATCATTGATGATGCGCTGCAGGAGCATCCCGACAACGGTGATGTGCTGGCCGCTGTGGTTCTGGAAGCCAACCCCAAATTGATTCGGGCGGTTCGCGGCAATGGCGAAACAATCGAAATCAGGGGCGAAGGGCTCAAACCCGCGACCTCCGGCTTGTCGGACAAGGCGCCGGCGAACATCAAGATCCGCCGTGGCGCGGTGATCCGCGTCGTGCAGACACCCAAGTCAACCTGGGAGATCACCCAATTGCCCGAAGTGGAAGGCGCTTTTGTCGCCATTGACCCGCGCAGCGGCGCCGTCCGGGCGCTGGTCGGCGGTTTTGACTTTGAGAAAAACAAGTTCAACCACGTCACGCAGGCCTGGCGGCAACCGGGCTCAAGCTTCAAGCCCTTCATCTACTCTGCCGCGCTGGAGCACGGTGTAACACCAGCCACCATCGTCAACGACGGGCCACTTTTTTTTGACGCGGGGGTCACCGGCGGGCAGCCATGGGAGCCGAAAAACTACGACGGGAAATTTGAAGGTCCGATGACCATGCGCCGTGGCTTGGCCAAATCTAAAAACATGATCTCAATCCGCATCCTGCAGGTGGTGGGCGCGCAAAACGCGCAGGATTGGGCGGCACGCTTTGGCTTTGACGCCGACAAGCACCCGCCTTACCTGACGATGGCGCTCGGCGCGGGTTCGGTCACGCCAATGCAGATGGCCACCGCCTACAGCGTCTTTGCCAACGGCGGCTACCGCGTCAACCCATGGGTGATCAGCAAGGTCACCGACCAGCGCGGCAAAGTACTCACGCAGGTTCAGGAACCCTTGCTTAACGAGTCATTGCGCGTCATTGACGCGCGCAACGCCTATGTCATGGACAGCCTGCTGCAAGAAGTCACCCGCACCGGCACTGCTGCCTCGGCCCAGGCGACGCTCAAACGCCCGGACCTGTACGGCAAAACCGGCACCACCAATGATTCGATGGACGCCTGGTTTGCCGGCTTCCAGCCAACGCTGGCGGCCATCACCTGGATTGGCTACGACACACCGCGCAAGCTCGGCCGCCGTGAAACCGGCGGTGGCCTGAGTCTGCCGATCTGGATCGAATTCATGTCAAGCGCGCTCAAAGGTGTACCCGTCACCGAGCCCGATGTTCCCGCTGGCGTTGTCAACATCGATGGCGAATGGTTCTACGACGAATACACGAACACGACGGGCATCACCACCCTGGGCGTAGAAAGCGAGGGCATCGCACCGCAGGTGATTCCGATGCCCTACGAAGAAGAGAAAAAGAAAATTCTCGACCTGTTTAGAAACTAGCAGCTTGCGGCAAAGGTCAGTGGGCAATGGGCCTGGTCACTGGCGTACCTGGACAATGAGGCAAAAAATTCGCCCTGGCCCTTGGTATCCATCCACTGTTTACCATCAAATTGATAGTGAAAACCACCGCATTTTGCGGCCACCCAGACCTCGTGTAACGGCTTTTGCAGGTTGATCACGATCTGACTGCGGTCGGCAAACACCAGCGTCACCATGCCGCCACTGCGCTGGTTGTCGATATCCGCGTCGGTACTTTCGTTGA
>Ga0210036_1006055_pt1 | contig 10160 bp, 10 predicted proteins | sample CryGeymeta201515_FD_185469 | JGI IMG/M metagenome (GOLD analysis project Ga0210036, IMG submission 185469) | Groundwater microbial communities from Crystal Geyser aquifers in Utah, USA - Crystal Geyser metaG 2015-15 (SPAdes) (version 2) | ecosystem: Environmental > Aquatic > Deep subsurface >... | reverse complement strand
GGTTGGTATTTGTTTGATACATGCTTGGTAGATATGATACACGCTTGGTAAACGCTTCTTAGAAAGGTATATCAAAGCTTAGACGCACTTAAGTGACAGAAGTGCGTGAGTGCCCGCTAGATTCTTCACTTCGTTCAGAATGACAATTGTTGGCGTTCACCATTCGCTAATCGCTCCTTCAGAATGACAATTGCTGGCGTTAAGAATGACATCGAGCGAGAGGTTGTTTGACAGGTAGGTCGAAATAATATGTAGGGAGATGGGTGGATATGATATCCGCCCCTTTTTTATTACAGCGGTTTGGGGCGGCAAGGGCCGGCCCTTTTTTGCTATAATGTGGTACATCATTATAAACAACAGCTCATAGCTAATAGCTGCTATCTTGCTTCGTGTGGGATGAGAGCCATGAGCCATGAGCTACTAGCACAATATGATTTGGAGGAGTATTGCATGGCTAAAGTTTCTGTTATTGGTGCGGGTAATGTCGGTGCTACCTGCGCATATACGCTTCTTAAGAATAATGTGGCGGATATCGCCCTCATTGATGTTGTGGATGGGCTTGCCAAGGGTAAGGCGCTCGATATGATGCAGGCCGGGGCGATTGAGGGGTACGACAAAACAATCACCGGCTCGACCGATTACGGCACCGCTGCGGGCTCGGATATTGTCGTTATTACCGCCGGTCTTGCGCGCCAACCGGGGATGAGCAGGACCGATCTTATCGACAAGAACGCCGCGATCATGAAATCGGTTATCTCACATGTAGTTGGTGTGGCGCCGGAAGCCCTCATACTGGTGGTCAGCAACCCCGTTGATATCTTGGCGTATCTAGCCTGGAAAGTCAGCGGGTATGCTCCGAACCGTGTCTTCGGCATGAGCGGCGTGCTCGATAGCGCCCGCTACAAATATTTCATCTCGCAGGCGCTCAATGTGCCCATGTCGAGCGTTGAAGGCATGGTGATCGGCGCGCACGGCGACAGCATGATGCCTGTCGTGAGCCTGACCATGGTAAACGGCAAACCGCTCACCGATCTTTTAAGCGATGAGAAAATACGCGAAGTGATCGACAAGACCAAGCACGGCGGCGCCGAGATCGTGTCGTACCTTAAGACCGGCAGCGCGTTTTACGCACCGGGCGCATCGTCCGCACACATGGTTGATGTTATAGTAAGTTCGAAGAGTGGTTCGAAGAGTGGTTCGAAGAGTGGTTCGAAGAGTGGTTCGAAGAGTGGTTCGAAGAGTGGTTCGAAGAGTGGTTCGAAGAGTGACAAAAAAGACGAGATAGTGCCGTGCTCGGTGTACGCGCATGGCCAGTATGGGATCGACGGCTTCTATATCGGGCTTCCTGCGCGATTGGGCGCAAACGGCGTCGAGGAAATCGTCGAAATCCCGTTAACGGATGAGGAGCGCGAAGAGCTTCTTGAGTCCGCAGCCTCAGCGAAAAGTTCTCTTGACGATGTGCAAGAGATAATTGGAGGATAACCGGCTTGCGAGAAATCCCCGCAGCAGAGCTAACCAGAATCGTAAAAGACCTCTGCCTAAAAGCGAATACCGGGCTTCGCCCCGACGTGCTTGAAGCGGTCAGGGCGAGCCTTGCTGTTGAGACCTCCCCGACGGGGAGAGAAGTGCTCGAGCAGGTTCTACAAAACGCAGAGCTTGCGGCAAGCGAGAAGCTGCCCATTTGCCAGGATACCGGCTACGTTTCGGTGTTTATCCAGCTCGGGCAGGATGTCTGGCTTAAGGGCGATATCGCCGAGGCTATCAACGAGGGCGTGCGGCAGGCTTATGCGGAAGGGTTTTTGCGCAAGTCTATCGTGGCCCGCCCGATCTTCGGCAGGGAAAACACCGGCGACAACACCCCCGCATTTATCAACATCGACCTGGTAGCGGGCGATAAAGTTAAAATCATCGTCATGCCGAAAGGTGGCGGCACCGAGAACGCCTCGCGTTTGCGGATGCTCCCCGTCTCAAAAGATGCCGATGCGGTAAAGCGCTTCGTTCTTGAGATGGCAGAGAACGCCGCCAAATCATGTCCGCCGGTTATCGTGGGCGTTGGGGTCGGCGGAAGCTTCGATAAGGTCGGTCTGCTCGCAAAAAAGGCGCTGCTCAGACCGCTTTCCGATAAAAACCCCGACCCGCAGTTGGCAGCCTTTGAGGGCGAGCTTCTCACCGAGATCAACAACCTCGGAATCGGCCCCGCCGGCCTGGGTGGAAAGGTTACGGCGCTTGGTGTAAAAATAGAAACGATGCCGACGCATATCGCCTGCCTGCCCGCGGCCATCGCATTCAACTGCATCGCCGCCCGCCAAGCCGAAGCGACTATTTAGCACGTAGGATACACTAGATGTCATTCTGAAGGAGCAAAGCGACAGCCGAAGATTGTTGCCACCGGATAGGCCAGGAAAGGGATACACTAGATGTCATTCTGAAGGAGCGAAGCGACTGAAGAATCTTGGGTGCGGAAACCTTCTTCTTATGCAGGAGTGTCTAAGTTTAGATAACCTGAGTGAGATAGATGGTTTATGGGCGGTTGATAGATTTGATACACGCTTGGTAAACGCTTCTTAGAAAGGTATATCAAAGCTTAGACAAGCTCAGTGACAGAAGTGCGTGAGTGCCCGCTAGATTCTTCACTTCGTTCAGAATGACAATTGCCGGTGTTTAGAATGACAATTGCCGGCGTTTAGAATGACAATTGCTGACGCTCAGAATGACAAGCAGCAAAAAGGGAAGATGAGATGACGATTCAGATTCACACGCCGCTAACAGTTGAAACAGTATCATCCCTAAAATCCGGGGATAAGGTCGAGATTTCGGGGACGATTTATACGGCGCGCGACCAGGCGCATAAGCGGATTGTGGCTGCAATCGAGAACGGTGAGGCACTGCCGTTTGAGCTTGCGGGGCAGATCATATTCTATGCGGGCCCGGCACCTACGCCCCCGGGTAAAGCGAGCGGTTCGATTGGGCCGACGACCAGCGCGCGGATGGATGCCGTTACGCCGCTTCTCCTCGAGCACGGTTTAAAGGGCGTTATCGGCAAAGGCCCGCGATCCCAGGCAGTTAAGGATGCCTTAAGCAGGTACAACGCCGTCTATTTTGCGGCGACCGGTGGTGTCGCGGCGCTTCTTTCATCCTATATAAAGCGCGTAGAGCTTATCGCATACCCCGACCTCGGTCCCGAGGCGGTTTATAAACTTGAAGTCGAGAACTTTCCGGTAATCGTTGCGGCCGATGCGCATGGCGGCGATTTCTATGAGCAAAACCGGAGATTATATAAACGAGCGTAGAGGGATATCGTGTAGTTAAACTGGGCAAACTGCGCAAAACGAGCCATGTGCAATTGCCTAAGGAGGGCCCATAATAGGCGGCGCACCCATACTCACAGAGGGGACGAGCACAGTGATGCACGGCACAAACGGCACAAATGAAAGAAACAACATAAAAGACACACAAGACAAAAAAGATATAAAAGGCACAAAAGGTACAAACAGCCTTTTTATAACATTTGAGGGGATTGAAGGAAGCGGTAAAAGCACCCAGATGACGCTTCTCGCCAGCTACTTGAGTTCACGGGGGTACGACGTGACCACGACCCGTGAGCCGGGCGGCACGCCTATCGGCGAGGCGATCCGCGCGGTGCTGCTAAACCCCGATTTTACCGAAATGGATTACCGCACCGAAGTTCTGCTCTACGCAGCCGATAGAGCGCAGCACGTTGCCGAGCTAGTTAAACCGGCACTTGCGCGCGGAAGCATAGTGATCTCGGATCGCTACCTCGACTCGACAATCGCCTATCAGCACTACGGCAGGGGACTGCCGCTCGATTTCATCCTGGAAGTAAACGAGCAGGCCACCGAAGGCATCAAACCCGACCTGACGCTCTTGTTAACCGTACCTGTTGAGATCGGTCTGAAACGGGCGACCAAAACCATTGCGGACAGAATCGAGCGCGAAGACGTTGAGTTTCACGAGCGCGTTGAGAAGGGGTTTCAAGAGCTTGCAAAGCGCGAGCCTGAGCGCTGGCGGGTAATCGATGGTATGTCGACTGTCGACGAGATCCACACGCTCATCATCCAAGCAGTTGAACCACTCCTATGATATAATTTTCTCCTGTGAATGACCTTGCTAGTTGCTATAAACAATCCTATGGATGTGCTTATGGACGAGACTATTCTCTGGTCGAGCATTATCGGCCAGAATGATGCGATAGATAGAATTCTGCGTTCGCTTCGCTCCGAGGAGGGCAGCCACGCCTGGCTCTTCGTCGGCCCGCGCGGCGTCGGCAAGTGGACGACCGCAAAAGTTATGGCCGCGGCCCTCAACTGCCAGGAGAACGGCTGCGGGCGCTGCGTATCCTGCGGCAAGATCATGCGCGAGATACATCCGGATATCTTTTTGATCGAGCCCGAGGGCAACTTTATCCATATTGAGACGATTCGCGATCTCCTTCAAAGCGTCTCGCGTAAAAATTATGAAGGCAAGATAAAAGTCATCATTATCGACGAGGCCGACAGGTTCACCCCCGAGGCTGCGAACGCGCTGCTAAAGAACCTGGAGGAGCCGCCGGTCGACGTCGTGTTCGTCCTGGTATCGTCCAATCCCGAGGCGGTTCTGCCCACGATTATCTCGCGCTGTCGCCAGGTTCAGTTCAGGCCGATCCCGGCGCAAGAGATGATATCATTTCTGGTCAATAAGTATGATTTGGGCTATGATGAGGCGGCCCTGGCAACCAGATTGAGCGGTGGCATCTTGGGGGCCGCGGTTTCGTTTGCGACATCCCACTCCAAAAGGGAGCGCAGAAAAACCGTCCTCGGTATCGCACGGAGCGCCGACCGCGCCGACCTCGCACGCCTCAGCTTTATCGCCGAGGAGCTTATCCGCGAAATCAAAAAGCCCCTCGACGAGCTAAAAGCCGCTCATAAAAAGGAGATCGCAGAGTTAAAAGAGCAGTATGATGCTAAGGATGCTCCCGTACGCACCATCAAGCGCATCGAGCAACGGCAAAAGCGGGAGCTGGGCAAAGAGGAGCACCAGGGTTTTGAGGATGTCTTGAGCATATTGACCTCGTGGTTCCGCGATATTATCCTGCTAAAAGAAACCGGTAGGGAAGACCTCCTGACCAACCAGGACCACATCCTGGCCGTGAAGGAACACGTCGACCTTTTTAGCAGCGAGGATATGAACCGGTGCCTGCAAATAATCGAAGAAACGAGGCAGTATTCTCGTTTTAATGTTAATATGCAATTAGCATTTGAAGATATGTTGTTTCGCATCCACGACGTGCTCGCGGTCGAGAGCGATCCGTATTTCGTCCCGTAGTACGCAATGGAGCGCAATTTATGATAATTCAGCGGTGCTTTTACAGCACCGGCTTTTATGAAAAAGCAGGAGGTTTTGGCAGGTCATGCCGATAGTTGTTGGAGTCGTATTCAAAAGAGCCGGCAAAGTCTACTACTTTGACCCGGATGGGATAGATTTAAAGAGCGGCGAGAAAGTCGTCGTCAAGACATCGCGCGGGATGGAATTCGGCGAAGTAGTGTCTTCGCCCACGGAAGTCCCCGACGAGGAGATCATCGCCCTGCTGAAGAAAGTCGTCCGGCGGGCAAGCGACGATGATAAGAGCCAGCTCACTAAAAACAAGCAAAAGGAAAAAGAAGCATTTCGGGTTGCGGAGGAGAAGATCGCCAAACACCGGCTTCCGATGAAGCTCATCGAGGTCGAGTACGTGTTCGACGGCAGTAAGATCATCTTCTACTTCACCTCCGACGGCAGGGTCGATTTCCGCGAGCTGGTCAAGGATCTCGCCTCGGTATTTAGAACCCGGATTGAACTTCGCCAAATCGGCGTGCGCGACGAAGCCAAGATGGTCGGCGGCCTAGGCCCCTGCGGCCAGCGTCTCTGCTGCACCGTCTTTTTAGGCGACTTCGAACCCGTCTCAATCCGCATGGCCAAAGAGCAGGACTTGCCGCTTAATCCGTTAAAGATATCCGGCATCTGCGGACGTCTGATGTGCTGCCTGAAATACGAATACGAGGCATACCAGGATTTCAAGAAGCGCGCCCCCAGGCGAGGCACCCGACTCACCACCGAATTCGGCACCGCCCGAATCGTCGAGTTCAACGTCCCGAAAGAGACCGTCATCGCCGAGCTCGAATCCGGCCAACGAATCGAAATGCCCCTAGCCGACGCCCTGGGCTGCAAATGCAAAGCCCCCTGTAAACCCGACTCCTGCTGCGGCAACGGCGGCAAACCCAAAATCGAGTTGGAAGACAGCGTCGACATTCCCGAAGACAGAGGTGCGGATGAGAAAGGCGTTGTGGAAGATCGGGGGATTATTGAGGATAAGGGAATTGTTGGGGATGTTGGGTTCGCGGAAGATGATGAGGTTAATGAAGTTAACGAGGTTGTAGGTGATGAAGCGGTTGTTGCGGATGGAGATGTAGTGGGGGATGAAGAAGCTTTAGAGGATGAGGAAGTAATAGTTGATGCAGGCGGCAACGGCGACAAGCCAAAAGTCGACGAGATCGATGACGGCATCCCGTCGAAGAATGGGGATAGCGATTAGGTCGCAGTGATTGTGATCCGGCTTACAGCCGCGAAAAGATAAGATTGCCTCTGTAGCTCAGCAGGTTATCTAGTATATTAGTGCTAGAATCGCACGTAGCAAGCAACCACCAGGGAGGATTTATGTCAAGGCTTGAAGAGAGTATCGAAATTGCAAATCCCCAGCATCCGCATTGTGCCACAGTTCTTTTGCTCGACATATCAGGGTCAATGGTAGCCAATGGCAAGATTAATCAACTTAACGATGGCTTACGGTTCTTCAAGGAGGATGTCACCTCTGATGAGCTAGCGAGCAAAAGAGTAGATTTAGCAATTATTACCTTTGGAGACGGTGTAACTCTTACCCACGACTTCTCATCAATGGACGCGTTTAACCCACCTACATTACGTGCCTCAGGCTTAACGCCTATGGGTGAAGCCATTCTTAGAGCAATAGATTTAATTGAAGAACGTAAGTTTGAATACAAAAGTAGAGGTATTGATTACTACCGCCCATGGATATTTTTAATCACCGATGGAGAACCTACCGATATGAAACCGGGCGATGCAACCTGGAAAAAGGTAGTTGCAGCTATTAATGACGGAGAGAATAACAAGAACTTCTTATTCTTTACGGTCGGGGTCGAGCCGGCGGATATGGACACACTAAAGCAGCTCTCGCCCTCAAACCGGGCGCCTGTAAGGTTAATGCCCGGCAAGTTTAAAGCTATGTTCGAATGGTTGTCAAAAAGCCAAGGTAGAGTATCGGCGTCCAAAGTCGGCGAAAATGTCCAGCTAGACAGCCCGGCTGGATGGGCCGAGATCTCAACGATATAAGGCACAGGAGGATATGGTTGAAAACATTAGCGACGCCATATTTTTTTGGTGCCTCGGTCATAGGTCCGCTTCATGTCCAGTTAGCTATGCCGTGTCAAGATTCATTTGCCTTTAAGACTATTGACGAAGATTTTGCGGTTGCCGCTATTGCAGATGGGCTTGGTAGTGCATCGAAAGCTGATATTGGAGCTAAAGTAGCAGTCAAAAGCGCTGTAAAAAGTGTAGAAAGAGCTATAAAAGCAACAGCAATAGCAACACATAAGAGTGTGGATATTACAACCCTAGCGAAAGATGCGGTAACTGCGGCCAGGAGAGCGCTGGAGAAGAGAGCGAAAACTGAAGAATGTAGCCTCCGTGATTTAGCGTGCACACTTCTCGTCGCTATTACCCTTAGGGATGCGGTTGCAGCCGTTCATATAGGGGATGGTGCGCTTGTTGTCGACACGGATAACGGTCTTCATCTCATTACAGGACCGGGAGAATCCGAATACACAAACGAGGTCACACCACTGACAAGCCAGGATTGGGAGGAGTCGCTTAAGAGCACATCAGCAGTCTCCGGTGTAAATGGTATTGCGCTGTTTACTGATGGTTGCCAAAGAGCCGGATTGAAAAAAGCTGATAATAACTACGCACCATTCGAAGGCTTTTTTAGGCCGCTTTTTACATATGCCACGCAGATTGATGATTTTGAGCAGGCCAACCAGGATATCTATGATTTACTCGCATCAGACAAGCTCAGCGAGCATTCAGAGGATGATAAAACCTTAGTTCTTGGCATTCTACCTAAAGGAACGTAACTAATGCCAATTCTTGCGGTTTATGATCTGACGGGCAACAAAATTGGATTAAAAAGTACCGGTAAGAGCGGCGGCGAAGGGGCTATCTACGAAATTATCGGCTCTAACAATGGCACTAATAGTAGATGTGCAAAAATTTATCATCCGCAAAAAATTACTGCGGAACTCCACCAGAAAATATTAAGCATGGTGAACAACCCACCGGATGATCCGTCCCCCAATGCGAGACACCGATCAATTGGTTGGCCGGAAGATGTTCTCTATAGCGATTCGGCCAGAAGACTGTTTGTCGGCTATACAATGCCTTTGATAGATACAAAGGTATTTAAGGAAACCCACAAATATTTTGATCCTTCTGATAGGTTAAAAGCGTTTGGCGGAAGCTTTACCTGGCAGCACTTGTTTACCGCAGCGTTTAATATAGCGAGTGCGGTTGCGGCGCTACATGAGAAAGGGCACCGTATCGGAGACTTAAGGGAAACCAATATTCTCGTATCCCCAAGTGCCCTAGTAGCTATAATTGATTGTGACTCGTTCCAGGTAAAAGATAGCGCATCGGATATTACTTATTACACTCGAGTTGGAAGCGGTGAATACCTGCCTCCTGAATTGATGGGTGCGGATTTTAAGACAAACGATCATGATCGATACCACTCAGATCTGTTTGCCCTGGCTATCATAATATTCAAGTTCTTAGCGAATGGCGTGCATCCGTATCAGGCAAGAGGCCCCCTCGTTGATGACGCTCCGTCCCCTGAAGAAAAGATAAAGAAAGGGTATTTCCCATATACTACAGATGCTAGAGGCATCGAACCGCCTAGCTACGCGCTTCCGTACAATATAATTCCGCCGTCTATAAGGGTTTTGTTTTACCGATGTTTTGTTGAAGGCCATGCATATCCTTTGAGGCGGCCTGCTGCAATTGAATGGTTTAATACTTTGAAGGCCGAAGGTGTAAAGTTAAAACAATGTTCCAAGAATGAAAATCACTGGTATGGTAATCACCTTAGTGACTGCCCATGGTGTAATGCTGTAATGCGTCTTGGGAAAGATTACTTTCCGAAACCTTTTTTAGCCGGTCAACAAATTGAGCTTATTGCTGCAAAACACGTGTCCCAATTGCCACAGAGAGTACCGCTAGTGCAGGCGCAGCCACAAATGCACATGCCAACAACGGGTATTGCGCGAACAGCTCAGCAAACATATGTACAACCTAGAGCAGCTAGAAAAAGAGTGCGTAACCGATTCCTGGCATCAAAGATGGACGGCTGCCTTGCACAGCTGTTTGGGGGCATTCTAGTTCTATATGCAGGCTATATGCTTTCCAAAAGCGGTATTTATGTATACAGCCAATTTGATCAGGCTGTAGATAATTATCAGCCATTCTTATTACAAGTTGGAATATATGCAGCCGTTCTTATTGTTGGAATTCACATAATACATTGTGGTATAGACGATTGGTAGACTGTTTGCCTGCTAGTTTTTTTATGGGCAAGGTTATCATTCCGGCTTCTATGGTTGCCACACTGTGCGAGCACAAAGCGCGCCAGCTCGTCGACGTTAAGCAGAACAAAGAGGAGGATATTCAAAACCGCGCGCAAATCTGCTAAACTAAAGGGCGTTCGTTTTCACGACCTGCGGCATTCATATGCCGCGATTGACAGTTTGGACGCGCCAAAACAGGTGGTGGCGGTGGTCTAAGACTGGTGTAATACGCGGTTACAATGTGGTCACAAAACACCCAAAAATATGCTAAAATACGGTTAGACACAGACAAGAGAAAAACAGCAAAATAGCAGGTCAACAACTAAATACACATCATGCCACTGTAGCTCAGCAGGTAGAGCAGCTCACTCGTAATGAGCAGGTCAGCGGTTCGAATCCGCTCAGTGGCTCCATTCTAATATTATGTAATCAATGCTCGCTGAACGGGAAAATGCCAATGAAAAGTAAGGCACATATTAATATACCATATAA
>Ga0210036_1006053_pt1 | contig 10160 bp, 7 predicted proteins | sample CryGeymeta201515_FD_185469 | JGI IMG/M metagenome (GOLD analysis project Ga0210036, IMG submission 185469) | Groundwater microbial communities from Crystal Geyser aquifers in Utah, USA - Crystal Geyser metaG 2015-15 (SPAdes) (version 2) | ecosystem: Environmental > Aquatic > Deep subsurface >... | reverse complement strand
AAAAATAGTACATAATCAACAATACATGAGTTTTTGTTTTTATTTCTATTACGATGTAAGCTAATATTTTTGAGATTACTTAAATAATATGTTACTTTTATCTTTCTATTAACAGCTCACTTAGTAACATATTTAATATAACTAGATTTTTATCATATTGTGTTTTTTTATTTTATTAATGTTTATATTATCTAAATATTTTTTTTATAATGTTGTTAATCTTTATTTTTTTTTTAGAATTAATAGTATACTTAATAAAATAAAAGAGTACTATTAATTTATTCATTATTTTTCTTTTATATTAAATGTAAATTTAATTTAGTTACCCTAACAAGAAAAGCAACACCAATTATCAGTTTTTTAATACTTATAAATGTTAAAGCATATATCTAACCATTCAGAAAACCATAGAAAAAACGTTCCATTAAGATTTTAAATATTTCTTCAGAAATATTTAAAATCTTATTAAATTATCTAATAAGTTACCGCAACCATTCGTTAATAAATCATTATTTATTAACTTTTTAATTCTTGTAATTATTTTAATTATAAAAAGAATAGAATAAACATTTATTTATATTCTTTTTATTTTCCTTCCCTAAATTAATAATTTGTTTAATAGGTTTTTATTGGGTGCAGTAGGATTTGAACCTACGGCCATTTGATTAAAAGTCAAATGCTCTTCCCCTGAGCTATGCACCTTAATAAAATATAACCTACCTAAAAAAAACAACACAAACCAACCTAATAAAATAAATAAAAATTTAAACTTTGTTGTTGTCGGAAGGTAGAGTCGAACTACCATCTTTAGGGCATGAGCCTACTGATTTACCTTTAATCTATTCCGACATTGTTTTATTATTTTATATCTTAACATAAAAAGTTACTTTACAATAACAGTTTTTTTTTTTTTTTTTTTTTTTAGTTAAAGATTATTGGTTTTTTTAGAAATATATACGCTCTAATTAATCACTTAATGTAGACGATTATACCTATCGTAGTAGTCTACTACAAACCTCATAGATACTAAATAATGTTATCTTCCTATTTATATTTATTCAATAGTTATATAATCAAACGTAGCTACCCAACTATGCAATTGCTTATTACAATTGGAAAACAATAGGTTTGCTCTTTCCAGTCCTTTCGTACTGAGAAAAAAATATTAGAATGTATCTTTTATACACAGCAGATAGGGACCAAACTGTTTCACAACGTTCTGAACCCAGCTCACGTACCACTTTCATTAGCGAACAACTAAACCCTTGGTACCACTTACAGCACCAGGATGTGATGAGCCGACATCGAGGTGCCAAACCACTCCGTAGATCTGGACTCTTGAGAGTGATTAGCCTGTTATCCCCGGAGTACCTTTAATTCGTTGAGTGATAGCCATTCCACTATGCGCTACCGGATCATTATGACCAACTTTCGTTCCTGTTCGACTTGTAAGTCTTACAGTCAAGCAATATTATACCATTACGCATCATTACAAACCTTATGGTTAGTAAATATTACCTTTGTGCACCTCCGTTACTATTTTGCAGGCTACACTCCCAGCAAAACTACCTATAACACAATTAAGACTATTGAGTCTAATACTCATTACTATACGATGTAATTAAATTATGAGTGTTTTTACACATACGCCATTAATAATAAGCTTACACATCTCTAAGCAGAATAAAAAAACAACTTATATGTTACAATAGTAAAGGTTCACGGGGTCTTACCGTCTAACTGTATAATCTCTGCATTTTCACAGAACATTCAATTTCATTAGGCTAATGTTGGAGACAGTAGAAAAGTCGTTACACCATTCATGCCGGGTCACCAATTAAATGACAAGGAATTTCGCTACCTTTGGACCGTCAGGGTTACAGCCGCCGTTTACTGAGAATTTCGAAAAAGACAAACTTTATTTAAAAATGTCCTCATTTTATATCTTGCAGCACTGGGCAGGTGTCAGATTCTATACATCATATTTCCAATTTAGCAGAATCTTGTGTTTTTGTTAAACAGTCGCTCTTCTCTGCTCTGTGCCCTTCAATAACAATCATTGTTTATTGAAGACTCCTTCTTCCGAAGTTACGGAGTCATTTTGCCGAGTTCCTTCAACATTATTCACCTATTCACCTTAGTATACTATACTAATCTACCTGCGTTGGTTTAGGGTACGGTCTTATATACATCTTGATTTTTAAAAATCATACCAACATTTTAATATTACAATTTTTTCCTGGATTAGTTGTCTTAAATAAATAAAGCTTTTTATTTTTTATTTAGTACAACCAATCTAAAAATGTAAATTAAGGTTTTTTTTCATCGATTACAGCATTGGCTTAAATCTTAGAAACCGACTTACTCTAGAAAGATAAGCTATACCTAGAAACCCTTAGATTTAAGGTGAAGATGTTTCTCACATCTTTTATTACTACTCATGTCAACATTTTTAAAACAGAACTTTATATATTTTTCTTAAACAAGATAATAACAAAGATACTGCTCATTCTGCTACTCTTTTTTTATAAAAGTTGTAGTTGCTACCTTCAATACTTGAGATTCTGTACATTTTAGGAAGATAATAATTTGATTTTACACCAGTGAGCTTTTACGCTTTCTTTAAATGATGGCTGCTTCCAAGCCCACATACTCGCTAATTCAAAAAACTCCTCTTCTTACACTAAGTACTTATTTTAAAGTATTAACTTACAATAAGGGCTGTTTCCCTCGTGAATATACGCCTTATCACTTATATTCCAAATGCTATTTTTGATAGTATTAAATACATTCGAAGTTATAGTATACTCAGTAAAGTTTTAGGCTCCCATCGCATACTATGTGCTCTACAATACCTATCTTTATACAATAACACTCTACTTTAATAGATTTCGCAGAAAACCAGCTATACTAAGTTTGATTGGCCTTTCACCCCTAAACACAATTCATCTCAGTATTTTGCAACAGACATGAGTTCGGTCCTCTATAATTCAACCTGATCATGTTTAGATCACTTAGCTTCGGGTCATATTTAATTAACTAATCTGTTTTTTCTAACTTGATTACACTACGCCTTTATTTAACAATTTTAGCTTGCTAATTAAATATACTCGTTGACCCATAATGCAAAAGGTATAATGTCACAACTACAATTATTACAATCTTACGATTCTTTTAATTTTTTATAGATGCTTCAAATGCTTATTAGTAGCAAAATTCAAGATCTTTTAACTTAATACTAAATATCTTTTCATCTTTCCTTCACAGTACTTGTACACTATCGGTTAATATCAATTTTTAGGCTTGAAAAGTGGTCCTTTCTTTTTTTCGTACTAATGCACGTATAGCACCATATTTTTATATCATATATTGATTTTATAATCTACAGGATTAAAACCCTTTCTTATTAAATGTTCTAATTCATTCGAATATAAAAAATCATCTTTAGCCTTATTCCAATTTAGCTCACCACTACTTATGGAATCTAATTTTAATTCTTTTTTTTTAGCTAATTAGATGTTTCAATTTGCTAAATTTAACTAATTTCATTTTTTATAAATGTACCCTAATTAATACTATTTATAATCTAGTTAGTATTCACAAGGTTATACGATTTTTTCCCTAACTAACTATATATACTTTTTTTTTTTTTGATATTACCTAGATATCCTTTCACTACTAACTTATCTTTAAACTAATTTTACTATCTTTTATATTTAAATGACAACATTACTAATTCATAATCTATATATAGCTTTATAAAATATTTTTTTTTATACTAATCATAATAAACTTAATCTTATTCTTTTTTATACTTACTTATCATTTTATTATAAAACATTTTTCCAGCCACAGGTTCCCCTACGGCTACCTTGTTACGACTTCACTTGGGTTAACAAATCATACCATGAAAGCAATCATCATATCTTTTTATATAGTTTTTTTGGATTATCTAATCCAATCTTTAATCTACATAAATTTAATAATAACATATAGTTTTTATTAATTAGATCTTTCATTGTTCCTAGGATACAACCATCTCCCCTAGCGTGACGGGCGGTATGTACAAGACCAGAAAAATATTCACCGTATCACTCTTCTATACGATTACTAGCAATTCCTACTTCATGTTCGCGAGTTACAGCGGACAATCCGTACTAATGCGATGACTTTTCTAGATTTGCTCAAGCTTACGCTATAGCATCTTTTTGTCATCATCTTTGTAGCACATGTATAGCCCAACCCATAAAGGCCATAATGACTTGACGTCATCCTACCGTTATAGAACAAGTCTATGTAATCAACATAGATTAACTATATATCAGAGGGTTGCGCCCGTTCAGTTTTCTAAAAAAAACTACATTTCACAACACGGGCTTACGACAGCCATGCAACACCTGTATAACCTATTTAATATTTATGTTTCATTTGATTTTAAAAAACAAATATAAGAACATATACATTATTAATTATATAATAATGTTTATTTAAAGATATTTACAGAGTTTCTCGTTCTAAATAATCATTATACCTCAATCGTTTATACATTGTATAAACATTATGATTTTGATATATCTTATAAATAAAGATTATATACAAGAGTTGGTAAGGTTTCTCGCGGTGTATCGAATTAAATCACATGCTCCACTGCTTGAATCCGGTCCCCGTCAATTTCTTTAAGTTTCAACCTTGCGATCGTAGTCCTCAGGCGGAATGTTTAACGCTTACACTAAAAAATTATCTACAACATTAGATAATATTGAACATTCATCGTTGACTGCATGGACTACCGGGTATACAACCCCCGTTTGATACCCAATGCTTTCGTATATCAGCGTCAGTAATATATAGTTAGTTGCCTTCGCCTTAGGCGTTCCCAATGATTTTTTTAATAGTTAAATTCAAAACCAAAAATACCACTAACTTTTTTAATACTCTAGTTATATTTTTTTATATCAACACAAGCTATTGAACTTTCTCATATAATATATATAACCGCCTACATACCCTTTACGCCCAGTCAAGAAGAGTAACACTTGCACCACCCGTATTGCCGCGGCGGCTGGCACGAGAATTTGCCGGTGCTAACATTTAATACTATATCATTATTTTAATCATTAAATTTGGAGTTACTGCATCTATACATTCCTCTCCACCTCAACATTATACAGGGTCAAGCCTTATAGCCCATTGCCCACTATTCCTCACTGCAGCCTCCAAACGGAGTCAGGGCCATGTCTCAGTCCCAGTGTGGCTGCACAACCTCTCAGTCCAACTAAGCATTATTGGCTTGGTATGCTTTTATTCAACACCAACTACCTAAAACTACATATTAATATCCAATTGCGATTCTATATAAATCTTTTTACTAACCTTTTCATTAGTAATTATTAAGGATTCAGTATACGATGTATTTGATCATCCCATCAATTTTATTAAACTCAATATGTTATACTCACCAATTCGCCACTTTAATCTATTTATATTTTAAATATTATTTATTTTTCATATTGATTTGTTTATATAATCTAAGTATTAACTTGCATGTGTAAAGTATGTTGACCGCATTCACTCCGAGCTAGAATAAAACCCACGTCTTTTCTAATAATATAATCTTTATAAATTATTATTTTTTTAAACCTTTCTTTTTTTTTACTTTTCGTACACCTATATTGTTTATTTTATAGATACTACGTAGTGTCCCTAAACTTATAAGAAGCATGCCTTTTGTAATTAACATACTCATTGGACTTTTTTATTCTTTTTTATTTAGGACTATTCAGTGCACTTGGTAGGGGTCGAACCTACAACCATTCCGTTATGAGCGGAGCATTCTACCTTTAAATTACAAGTTTATTATTATTCAGATATATGGTTAATCCAAATACCACTAGTTTTCTTTTTTTAATTCTTTTATTTCTCATCATTACAGTGTTATTTTATAAAATAATATATTTTTTTCAATATGTAAAAAACTATTTTTACACTTTCTACTATTAAAAATCATATAGGTATGCATAAAAAAAACAAAACAAATACCATAATAACATACAAATAAATTTTTAATCAAGTAATAATAATAGTATCATCTTTACTTATTAAACCCTTATGTATAAAATAATTAATTATAGAATCTGCTAATGAACTGTGAGTTTCGATATCTCTTCGTTTATATAATATTTCTATTTCGGACCTTCAATCTAACATTTTGACAAATGAGAATGATTTTAATTGTTCATACCCTGCATAATCCCAATCAAATCATTCGAATAGTATAGTACTATCGATATCTACTGATTCTCATAGAAAAATGTAAATAGGTATCAATAGTGATATTGTAATTAACGCAAGCATAAAAACCCACTCACAAATAAACATCAATATTAATCAACCTAAAAATAAAAAACAAAGAAGGGTACATATAACTAAAAAAGCTAGTTTAACATACAACGATCTCAAATCCATTTCAGTAGATATGATTTCATCTCAATTATTCAACACTAAATTATCTAATCAAATTCCATATTCTTTTATAGGTTCAGACTTTAAAAATAGAAATAATTGTAATTTAAGTATAACGCCTATTGAATAATATGAAATTAAAGCAATATTTGTTGCTATGATGCTTGATCATATACTTAAATCACAATCTAAAAGAAGAATAGCTCAGAAATCTCTTTCTCATACTATGCAGGATATGAGAATAATAAGTACAATTGTCATAACTGTTAACAAGATGTTAATATTTTTAATAAAAAAGGTTTTTAGAAAACCTTTTTTTTTAACATCATCCATCATATTCATCATATCTTTATCTTTATTTATTTTATTGTCCATTTTATTAAAACACTAAAAATATAACTAATTAAAAAAACACATATTACCATAGCAAATAAACTATTTGTAGGGTAATATATATAATCTAAACATTTTAAATTTCTTGTGAAATATATATTATAATCTTCAAAAACACTATGAAACATACTTTTATTCTTCGTTATCTTTTGAAAATCTACTTGTTCTCATCTCATATAAAGCAAGATTTTTTTTCCTGCAAGCCTTGTACGATTTGGCTATTCTTACCCAATACAATTTTTTACCTTCTCTTGAACCAAAAAATCAATCTATTCCATATTTAGACTCATGATGGTTGTAGAAAATATCTTCCTCGTACTTTCTCAATTTTGTTAACAAATAAGATGCTCTCCTTTTCCTATCACCTTCTCCTTCTAATGAAGTATCTGCACGTAACTCATTTATTTCAAAATATAAATCAGCTCTTGTCTTATACTTATTCAGTACTACCAAATCATCTATTTTTATATTCAGTAATCAAAATTTACAGCGGTAGTCTATTGCACGATCTTGTGCTGTCCAAGGACCCCAAATAGGTCTATATTCTCTAGGTGTTGCTATATCAGCTTTTAATCTGTCTATATTACTATCCGTACAACTATTTGCAAAAAATAAATCTTTATGACATAAATCTATAATATGATGATTCTTTGTTAATGGACCATTTCCTGATTTACGGTTTAACCCTTCTATTAACTCTTCTTTAAATGTTTTAAAATAACAAACATCCAATCTTAATGTCTTATCTAACATTATTGAATTGCTATTTTTTATGCTTGATAATCCTGTAAATGCTATTTTATTATTTACATTTCAATTAAATAAATCTAATACATTATCTAATAATAAAGATTCTGAAAAAAGTTTTTTTAAATTTCTCAAAAAAAGTACCTTTTTAAATGATTTAGTACCCATATGATTTATATTTGTAATATCTCTTCTATATATGTAATCTAATAGATACTTATTAATTGTATCACTATTTAATATAACCACAATAAAAATATTAATACTAATAATTAGTATCATTATACTAAATGACAATGTTGTTTTCAAAATTATTAAAGTCACTACCAGAATTATACTTGAAATCGCACTAAGTAAACGGTGATTATACATACACTTTTTTTTATCTCTTTTTTTTAAATGTTTTTTCATATTTTTTTGAATTTTTGTTATTATTTATTTCTTGTTTTAAGGTGAATGAATCTAAACACTTTTCTAAGTTAATGTTATTTAATATGCCTTTCTTTATAGATCAAAATTTAGCCTTCATACTAGTATATTTAAATATTGAAAAAAGCAGTCTATAGTGAACGGTGGGAGTCGAACCCACGTAAGATCATTATCTCACTTGTCTTCCAAACAAGCGCTTTAACCACTCAGCCACGTTCTTTTTGACTGGTTCTTTTTCTTTTTTTTAAATATATCTTACCTTAAATATATTACTTATTATGTCTGTCATTTTTTGTGATATTATTAAAAAAATTAATCTTAAAATAAAGATTAATTTTTTTTTTAGATGTTTTTTTATTCGTTCTTGTCCTCTGACCATTTACAGGTAAACCTTTTATTAGACGAATACCTTTATAATTATACATTATTAATTTTGTCCTGTATAAATATATCATATTTAATGATTCTTTTAAAGAATCATTAAATGATTCTTTACTCTTTAAATATACAAATTTTCTAAAGAAATATCTGAAATTGGAGCAATAATCTACTATAACATCACCCTCTATTTTACTAATTAATTTATTATAGCCAAAGGCAACTAATGAATTTTTTATTATATTCTTTCCTAAACCAAATAAACCTTCTTTGTTTGTTACTAATTTTCTACTTGTTAATAAGTTACCACCCTTTATATGATTTTTTCATGTGTTTTTCACTTTATTACTTTTCACAAAATCACTAAGTCCTTTATACGTTACATCTACCTTCTTCCTTTTTAGCATTTATTATTGTTTAAACTTAATATTTGGTATATTGTAGAGATACTACTTAGTGTCCCTAAACTTCTAAGAATCATGCCTTTTGTAATCAACATACTCGTTGGACTTATTTCTTCTTTTTTTTCTTGTGCTAATCTATATTTAACGACCTCATAAAGTTGGTATGATGTTATTCCAGGTACTTCAACTGTCTCTATATTATCATGATCCTCAACTATACTGTTTTCTGAAGATTCTACTACTTTTGTAGAAGCCCTCAATAGTAGAAAACTTAAACTAGGCATTTTTACTTCGAAAGTATAACTATTATCTACATATAATTTTAAAATTACAAATACTTCTGCATCTGAATTATAATTGGATGTTCTCTCATTAAACTCTTTACAAAAAGGTACTAATGGTATACCATATTGTCCTAGTAAAGGTCCTACAGGTTGTCCTGTCGTAGCGCTTTGCGCTTTTATTTTTAACTTTATTACTGCCTTTATTTTTAAATCAACTAAATTTACCTTTTTTTCCATATTTATTATACTTTGTCACAACATTTTTTTGTATTTACTATTTTAAAAACTTATTTTCTTTTTTCTATATTTTTTTATATTATCATTCGTATGCAGAGGAGATAGGATTTGAACCCACAACATTTAATTTTGAAAAATAATGCTCTACCTATTGAGCTACTCCTATAATACAATTTATTTGTTACCCAAGGTTAGATTCGAACTAACGACATTGTGGTTAACAGCCACACGCTCTACCTTTAAGCTACTTGGTAACAATACTACTTATTATTGCATGATAGAAGATATACAAATAACCATATGCTTATATTTCTTTTTTTGGAGGGAATAGGATTCGAACCTATGTATTTATAAGATATAAATTTCACTTTAGCAAAGTGACGCTCTGGACCAACTAAGCGATCCCTTTACTTTACCCTTTAGAATTCAATACAATTCATCTTTCCAATATGACATTAACTTAACTTACAAAAAATATGCATCGTATATCACTATAGTGCACATTGTTTTTTTAATACATTTCTTATTTATAACATTTACAACTCTATCATATCACTTATATATAATACACTTTATTATACACCTAAATGGAATTGAACCATTAACCCCTCGCTTATCAAGCGAGTGCTCTAACCAATTAAGCTATAGGTTTTTTATTTACACATATAGATTTTTAATATTATTAAAATATTGATGTTTTTTTATCTATAAAAGTTACACTTGTCAATCTATTATATATACCATTGCTACAATACTTATCTGGTATTCTATATGATTGTATTTTGTTTATTAACATATTAAGACTCTTATCTGAGATACTTCCTAT
>Ga0210036_1006050_pt1 | contig 10164 bp, 11 predicted proteins | sample CryGeymeta201515_FD_185469 | JGI IMG/M metagenome (GOLD analysis project Ga0210036, IMG submission 185469) | Groundwater microbial communities from Crystal Geyser aquifers in Utah, USA - Crystal Geyser metaG 2015-15 (SPAdes) (version 2) | ecosystem: Environmental > Aquatic > Deep subsurface >... | reverse complement strand
ATCGAGGTGACCGCTTCGGAGGTATCGGACTGAATCGTCTGCACCAGGGTCTCGATTCGACGGGTCGCGTTGGTGGCGCGTTCGGCGAGGCGCTGCACTTCGTCGGCAACCACCGCGAAGCCACGCCCGGCACCGCCAGCAGAGGCCGCCTGGATGGCAGCATTGAGCGCCAGTACGTTGGTCTGCTCCGAAATGCCGTTGATCAGCTCGACGATGTCGCCGATCTCCTGGGAAGACTCGCCGAGACGCTTGATGCGCTTCGAGGTTTCCTGGATCTGATCGCGGATCTGGTCCATGCCGGTGATGGTCTGACGCACCATGTCGGCACCGCGGTTGGCGATCTGAACCGAGCTTTGTGCCACTTCGGCCGACTCGCTGGAACGCTTGGCCATGTCGTCGAAGGAGCGCGCCATTTCGTTGATGGTGTCAGTCGCCGTCCGGATCTCGCTGGCCTGATGCTCGGAGGCCTCGGCCAGCTGGGTCGTTGTGGCCTCGGTTTCCTGCGCTTGCGCAGCCACCTGGCGGGCGGTCGAGTTGACCCCGGACACCAGGTCGCGCAGCGCTTCCACCGCAAAGTTCACCGAGTCGGCGATGGCGCCGGTCACATCCTCGGTAACCGTGGTTTCAACGGTCAGGTCACCATCGGCCAGCGAACTCATTTCATCCAGCAGTCGCAGGATAGCCTCCTGGTTGCGCTGGTTGACCTGTGCGGTGTCGAGCGCACGCCGTCGCTGGACGACATACAGGTTCAGACCGACGAAGAACAGCACCAGCAGCGCCGCCGCCGCCAACCCGATCCCGGCGGTCAGCGAAGGCCAAAGCTGGCTCTGGCCCAAGCCGGCGTATTCAACGGCGAGCGAGCGCGCCTGATCGGTCAACTCGGCCGAGTCGAGAATGATTTCATCGGATGCTTCGCGTACCTCGAACAGGTCGGAGGACCCGCTGAGAATGGTATCGACGTCAATCTTGACCTCTTCGAACACCGGCTGAATCTCGGCCAGAGCGGCCAGCACTTGCTGGTTGCGCACCGCGGGAATGTTGAGCTGGTCGTTGCCCAGGATCAGGCCCTGCAGCACCTGGTCGAACAATTCCGCTTCGCGGCTGAAGGCATCGGCGGCGGTGATCGAGCCACCGCCACCACCGAGAATTTCGCTGACTCGACGCAACATGCGGTCAGCCAGTACCAGCTGACGACTGGCGAGATAGATCTGCGAGGTTGGCGTGCCCGTGCGGATCATGGTCTGAACCGCCTCGTCCGACAACGCCTGCAGGCGCGGCACGTTGGTCGAGAATGCGATCGCCGCATCGGCTAGGTCAAGCACCAGTTGCGAGCGGCTCAGGATCCGTCCGGCCTGGCCGTCAATGCCCTGCCAGATCTGTTCCAGTGTTGACAGGCCGTCGTTGACCTGACCCGGCGACGGCGGCAGTGCGGTGGCAGGATTGCCGTTGCGCAGCTGGTTGATCGAGTCGGAAATGATGTTGCGAGTTTCGGCGAGCTCGTCGAAGGCGTCGAAGTTGCCGACCGCGGCTTCACCGGCAGCCTTCGCCAGCTGCTGAGCACGCACCTGGATTTCCGTGGTCAACGCCAGATACTGGGTTTCCTGCGCGTTGCGCTGGTTGAGCAGGAAGAAGTTCAGCGAAACCGCGCCGACCAGACCAACCAGAATCAGGAACAACAGAACCTGCGTTGGTGAAAGTCGGCGTTCGGTGATGGGGGTTGCTTTGCTACTCATGCCTCGGCCTCTCGCTAGGGTCGGTCAAACGCGTTTGCTTGGTGTGGGTGGTCTTCATTTTCGGGTTTCGGCCGGCACGCATCAGGCCGAACCATCCAGAAATTTCGGATCGGTCAGCAGCTGATTCATCCGGAACCGGGCCCAGCGCTCATCGCCCTGGGTGAAAATTCGCTCGATGCGATTGGTCAGGCTGTCGTCGTCCAGCGGCTGATCCAGCACATCCTGGATGTTGAAGTGGCGCTGGCCGAATACCTCATCGACGATCAAACCGAGGTAACGGCCTTGCAGGCGCGTCAGGATCAACCGGGTACGGGCCGTGATCGGGGTGCGTGAACCGAACAGGAACCAGCCCAGGTCGACGATGGTCACGAGGTTGCCGCGCACGTTGGCCAGCCCGAGCAGCCAGTCGGTCGCTCCGGGCACCGGCGTCGACTGAGGCAGGGGAAGTATTTCATCGACCTCGGTAATGCCCACCGTCAGTCGATGTGGTCCGAGCCGGAACACCACACCGTCCCAGGTGTTGTCGCGATCACGCTGACTCGAGCCGCTGGCATCGTGCGCCATGCTGCGGCGCTCGAAATCTGCCAGCAATCCGAAAAGCGACTTCGCCGTTCTGGTAGCCATGGGTTCGCTTCGATCCTCCCTTTCAATTTTCGACACGGACGACGGTCATGCATGTCGTCCACTCCCCTTTGATGCCCCGGTTGCGTTGCGTGTTCGCGACCGGATCAGTTCATGCGGCGCTTTTCATGCGGCGCTTCGTCCCGGTGCCTTTTCCCGAACCGCCTGCAGCAGTTCATCACGCGTGAACGGCTTGGTCAGGTAGTGATCCGAACCGACGATTCTTCCGCGCGCCTTGTCGAACAGGCCGTCCTTGCTGGTCAGCATGATCACCGGTGTATTCCGGAACTGCTCGTTGTTCTTGATGATTGCGCAGGTCTGATAGCCGTCCAGCCGCGGCATCATGATATCGACGAAGATCAGGTCCGGATGATGCTGCTGGATCAATGCCAGAGCCTCGAAGCCGTCGTCGGCAGTCAGGACTTCGCAGCCCTCCTTGCCCAGCATCGTCTCGGCCGATTTCCGGATCGTGCGGCTGTCATCAATGACCATGACCTTCAGGCCGTCGAGTCCCCCACGGCCGTCGGCAAGATCGGTATTGTGTGAATCGTCACTCATCTGATGATGTCGTCCGTGCTGGCGGAAGCTTATAGTACCTACTTGACGTCCGAAGTCTAAACCCTTGAAACAATTGAATCCAGTCCCTGTAATCTTTTTTTCCGAAGTTGTTCGCGGCGAGGTCTCTGGCCGCAACGTCCATGGCTGCGGTCAAAGTGTTAAGCCCGTCACGTTCAGCGACTGCCCGGAACAAGATGAAAATCAGGATCGGGATCAAGACCTGGAGTCCGCATGACGAATTCACTGGTTTGCGTGATGGACGACCTGGCGGCGATCAAGCCGGTCAAGGACACCAGCTTCGCCTTGCTGCTCGAAGGGCAGCGGCGCGGACTGCCGGTCTGGTACGCCAACGAACAGGATCTGTCGTTGCACGGGTCGCACTGCCTGGCGAAGCTGCGGCGGGTGCGGCTGCAGGATGACCCGGCCGAATGGTTCGAAGTCCTCGAGACCGTGCAACGCCCGCTCGGTCGCGGTGATCTGGTGCTGATGCGCAGCGACCCGCCGGTCGACGACAACTACATTTACGCCACCATGTTGCTGGATCGAGCCGCAGCCGACGGGGCACGCGTGGTCAACAACCCGAGCGCACTGCGCGATTTCAACGAGAAACTCGCCATTGCCCGTTTTCCGGAACTGATCCCGGAAACCGTGGTTGCCAGTGACCGTGAGCAACTGCGCCGCTTCGTCAGCAAACTCGGGCGCGCCGTGCTCAAGCCGCTGGACGGCATGGGTGGCCGTGGCATCTTCATGGCATCGGCCGAGGACTCGAACCTGAACGTGATCCTGGAAACCCTGACCGCCGACGGCACACGTCCGGCCATGGCCCAGCAGTTTCTGCCCGGGATTTCGCGCGGCGACAAGCGCGTACTGGTGGTGGCCGGGCAGGTCGTGCCCTACGTTCTGGCGCGTATTCCCGGCGGCTCGGATTTCCGCGGCAACCTGGCCCGTGGTGGGCGCGGCGAGGGCCAAGCGATCTCCGAGACCGAGCGACACATCGCCGAGACCGTCGCGCCGGTGCTGCTTGAACACGACATTCAGTTCGCTGGCCTCGACGTGATCGACGGCCACCTGACCGAAATCAACATCACCAGCCCGACCTGCGTGCGTGAACTCGACGCCCGGTTCGGACTCAATATCGCCGGAATCCTGTTCGACCAGCTGCTGGAATGAGCGTGGCCCGGACCCTCGTGCGACCCCGCGGCGACAGCGAAACCTTCAGCACCGCGCTGATCCTGGCCATCGTGCTGCATGTCGTTGTCGTCACCCAGCTGCATTTCAACTGGTTCGATCTCGATCGCGACGACAGCGCCCCCAGCCTGGACGTGATCCTGGTGGACAGCGCCAGCGAAAGACCACCCGATGAGGCCGACTTTCTGGCCCAGGCCAACCAGATCGGTGGCGGTGACAGCGAGCAGGCCGAACGACCGGGGGATCTGCCGCTGCCGGAATCGCTGCTTGACAACGATACCGGGCCCGACCCCGAGCTCAGTACGCCAACCGAGGTGGTCGAGACCGAGCTGATGCCGGAGCTGGTGGCTCCGGAGTCGGAGCAGGCACTGGCGAATCGTGTCGACCCCGAACCGGTCGAGTCCGAACCGCTGCCGAATCCGGCAGAGCTGCTGCGGCAGGCGCGTGCCCTGGCGCAAGCCGCACCCGACCCGATGGCCTACGAACGGGTGTTGCCGAAACGTCCGCGGCGCAAATTCGTGACCGCGAACACGCGCGAGCACCTGTACGCTGCCTACATGCGCGCCTGGGTCGCCAAGGTCGAGCGCGTCGGCAACATGAACTATCCAGAGCAGGCCCGACGCCGCAACCTGGAGGGCAGTCTGGTATTGAGCGTCGATGTCCTGCCCGATGGCTCGATCGAGCGGGTTCAGATCCTGCGCTCCTCGGGCTACGATCTGCTTGACGAGGCCGCGGTGCGCATCGTGCGCCTGGCCGCACCGTATGCCGAGCTGCCACCCGACATCCGTGCCGAAACCGACATCCTGACAATCACTCGGACCTGGCAATTCTCGGCGCGGCGGGGACTGAACTGAGCACCGCTTGCCTCCGGCAACGATCATCCCGATATCGTCTTCAGGCCCCTGCGTTATCATTACTTCCGTGAGCTACTTTGACCAGCAATTCCTGATCGCGATGCCCGGGTTGGAAGACCCCGACTTCGACCATGGCGTGACGCTGATGTGCCAGCACAACGAGCAGGGCGCACTCGGCATCACGATCAACCGCTATACCGATCTGACCCTGATCGATGTGCTGTCCCAGCTCGACATCCGCTGCGACGATTCGGAGCTGGCCAACCGGCCGGTGCTCCAGGGCGGGCCGGTCCAGCGCGAGCGCGGCTTCGTGCTGCACACGCCCGGCCTGGTGTTCGAGTCGACCACCGAGGTCGCACCGGGCATCATGATCACGACTTCACGCGACGTACTCGAAGCCATCGCCGCCCATCGTGGTCCGGAGAAATTCGTCATCGCGCTCGGCTATTCCGGCTGGGCCGCAGGCCAGCTGGAAGAGGAGATCAAGGACAACGCTTGGCTCAACGCAAGCGCCGATTCGGCAATCGTGTTCGACCTGCCGCTGGACCAGCGCTGGCAGCAAGCGGTGGCCTCGCTGGGCATCGACGTAGCGCGACTGCAGCCGGTTGGTGGTCATGCCTGAAACGCCCCCGACCGTGGTCCTCGGCCTCGACTTCGGTCTGCGGCGAATCGGGGTCGCCAGCGGCAACACGCTGACTGGCACGGCACGGCCACTGACAACCGTTCATCACCAGGGCGAGCCGTGGCCAGCTCTGGAACGCCTGATCCGCGAATGGCAGCCGCAACGGATCATCATCGGCCTGCCGCTGACCGCCGACGGAGGCGACAGTGCCATCAGCCGCGCCGCCCGTGAATTCGGCAGAAAGCTGGAGCAGCGCCACCCGGGGCTGAAGCTGCAGTTCCAGGACGAGCGCCATACCAGCCGTGCTGCCGGATCGCGCTTTGCCGAGGCCCGCCGCAGTGGCCAGGCCCGACGCAAGGATGCCGCCAATCTGGATTCAGTCGCTGCCGCACTGATTGTCGAATCCTGGCTCGCCGAACGGGCTGACGCCCGGGCATGAAGCGGCAGTTGCTCGATATCGATCAGCTCGATGACGGCCAGATCCGGTGGCTACTGGATCGCGCCCGCGCACTTGCTGCCGGCGCCGAGCCAGCGCGCCGTCGCGGCACCATCGCCAACCTGTTTCTGGAGCCCAGTACCCGGACCCGGGTTTCATTCGAGCTGGCCGCACGCCGGGTCGGGCTGGAGGTCGTCAATATCGAGCACGCCAGCTCCTCGTCGAGCAAGGGCGAGAGCCTGGTCGACACGGCCCGCACGCTGGCCGCAATGGGTGTTGCCGCGATCGTGCTGCGCCACCCCGACGATGGTGCCGCCGAACAGCTGGCGCGGGAGCTGGGCGGCGCCGGTGCAGCCATCGTCAATGCCGGTGACGGCAAGCACGCACATCCCAGTCAGGCCCTGCTCGATGCCGCCGTACTCGAAGCCTGCGACATCGACTGGGCGACGGCGCGAATCGCGATACTCGGCGATATTCGCCATTCGCGCGTGGCACGATCCGACCTGGCGCTGTTCCATCGGCTGGGCGCGCGCGAGCTACGCATCGTCGGGCCACCGGAGTTCATGCCCGAGCCCGACGCGCTGCCGATCGCCACGCGTCACGCCGCGCTGGATGGCGCACTTGAACATCTCGACGTGCTGATCTGCCTGCGCATCCAGCGTGAACGAATCGCTGCCGGTCAGTATCCCGATGGCGCGAGCTTTCATCAACATTGGGGCCTGACCGAGGCGCGTGCCGCTCGACTTCAACCGCAGACCCGGATCATGCACCCGGGCCCGGCCAATCGCGGCGTCGAGATCGCCTCGGCCGTGCTCGATTCGCCGCGCTCGCTGGTGCTCGAGCAGGTCCGCTTCGGCCTGCACCTGCGCACCGCGCTGTTCGAGTGGTTGCTTGACCCCAATGCAAACCCATCCAACGGAGAATCATGATCGACATCACCCTCAACGGCAGATCGCAGCAGGCCCCTTACGGCACAACGATTGCGGTTTTGCTGCAGCAGATCGGACTGGGCGACCGGCGAGTCGCAGTCGAGTGCAACGGTGAGATCGTGCCGAAGAGCCAACATGCCACCCAGGTCCTGGCGGCCGGCGACCGGATCGAGATCGTGCATGCGATCGGAGGAGGATGAAATGCAGCCGTCAACCGACACTTCCGAATCGAGGCGCGACGATGCGCTGGTGATTGCCGGGCGCAGCTATCGTTCCCGGCTGCTGACCGGCACCGGCAAGTACCGGGATCTGGAGCAGACGCGCCTTGCCACTGAAGCGGCCGGCGCCGAAATCGTGACTGTGGCAATCCGTCGCAGCAACATCGGTCAGGATCCGGACCAGCCGAACCTGCTCGACGTGCTGCCGCCGGATCACTACACCATTCTGCCCAACACCGCCGGCTGCTACAGCGCCGAGGACGCGATCCGGACCTGTCGCCTGGCGCGCGAACTGCTCGACGGCCAGCGCCTGGTCAAGCTCGAAGTGCTCGGCGACCAGAAGACCCTGTTCCCGGATGTCGTCGAAACGCTCAAGGCCGCCGAGGTCTTGATCGATGATGGCTTCGACGTGATGGTCTACACCAACGATGATCCGATCCTGGCGCGCCGCTTCGGCGAGATGGGCTGCTGCGCAGTCATGCCGCTGGCGGCCCCGATCGGCTCCGGGCTGGGCATCCAGAACTGCTGGAACATCCTGACCATCGTCGAGGAAGCGCGGGTGCCGATCCTGGTCGACGCCGGAGTCGGCACCGCCTCGGATGCCGCGATCGCGATGGAACTGGGCTGCGATGGGGTGTTGATGAACACGGCGATCGCCGGTGCCCGCGACCCGGTCGCAATGGCGCGCGCGATGCGCCTGGCGATCGAGGCCGGCCGGCTGGCCTTCAAGGCGGGACGGATCGCAAAGAAGCGTTTCGCCTCTGCATCTTCGCCGCTGGACGGAACCTTCTTTTGATCAACGATGCTACGGATCCATCCGACGCCCGGCGGCGTCGGGTTCGCAGCTTCGTGCGCCGACCCGGACGGCTGACCCCAGCCCAGGCCCGGGCGCTGGACGAATTGTTGCCGCACTATGCGCTCGATCCGGCGCTGACCGACCTGCGGGTTGCGTTTGACCGGCGCGCGCCGCTGATCGTCGAGATCGGCTGCGGCAATGGCGAGGCGCTGATCGAGATGGCCAGCGCCGAGCCCGACCGGAACTTCATCGGCATCGAAGTGCACGAACCCGGCGTCGGGCGACTATTGCGGGCGCTGCACGAACGTCAGCTCGGCAATGTGCGGGTGGCGATGCGCGATGCAGTCGAGGTGCTGCGCGAGCAGGCTGTACCCGCCTCGATCGATGGCCTGAGAATCTACTTTCCCGATCCCTGGCCGAAGAAGCGCCACCACAAGCGCCGTCTGATCCAGCCCGAATTCGTTGCGCTCGCAGCCGCCCGGCTGGCGCCAGACGGACTGCTGCACCTGGCCACAGACTGGGCACCGTATGCGGCCTGGATGGTCGAGGTGCTGGCTGGCGAGGCCACACTGCACAGCCTCGGCCAACCCTTTGTCGCCGTTCCCGAATGGCGGCCGCGGACTCATTTCGAACGCCGCGGCACACGCCGCGGTCACGCCATCTTCGATCTGCTCTACCGCAACATCGCGCTTTGACACGGGGCAGTCTTGGCCCCCTGCGAGGCAGTGGCGCCTGCCACAGCCGAATGTCTTTCCATGTCGCTCCTCCCAAGCACGAACGGCGCAGGGATTTCGGACCAGGGCTTGACGAGTGTGCGTCGGCTGAAGTATAACGACCTATAGTGCATACATAATTTTAACAATCAAGCACGAACGCTACTCGGGAACAACATCCGGTTTGGGGCAAAAGCGGTCTTCGGACCGCTTTTTTTTCGACCCGGTTCCGGCCCCACATTGACCCTGCCCGGGTCCGGCCCCATACTTTCACCCAGACCTTCAGACCTTGAGCCGTGTCCGAACCCATGAATGAATCCCCGCTCCTGTTTACCGAATCCGCCGCACGCAAGGTCCGTGAGCTGATTCTGGACGATGGCAACCCGGCGCTGAAGCTGCGCGTCTACATCACAGGTGGCGGCTGCTCCGGTTTCCAGTACGGCTTCACCTTCGATGAAAAGGCCGACCAGGACGATATCCGGGTCGAGCGCGATGGCGTCGAACTGATCGTCGATCCGCTCAGTTTCCAGTACCTGGAAGGCGCCGAAATCGATTACAGCGAATCGTTGCAGGGTGCCCGGTTCGTGATCCGCAATCCGAATGCCGCCACCACCTGCGGCTGCGGTTCATCGTTCGGCCTTGCCTGAATCCAGCGCGGCAGGTGGCAGTCTGGCTCGCCGCCGACAAAACGCGCCTGATACGTTCGCGCCCGGTATGACCGAGGTCTCGCTCACCGGCCGCAGTCACTCTTGATCTTCGGGAGCACACCATGAAGATTCTCGCTTTGCTGATCGGACTGTTCATCGCCCACCAGCAGCCCGGCGTTGCTGCCTGGCGCGCTGTCGATTGGATGCCGGCGGCTGCACGCCTCGGTACTGGAAAGGGATACGACTGGCTGCCTGCCGTGACGCTGGTCGCGCTGTCCCTGCTCATCGGTGGCGTGCTGACTGCACTGGCGGTTGCGCTGGCCGGAGATTTCGGCGCGCTGCTGATCGGAATCGCCGCCATTCTTTACACGATGGGACCGCGCGATCTGGACCGCGATCTCGCCGCTGCGGTCGATGAACGCGACCTGGTCCGGCGCGAAGTCGCCATGGAGCGGCTGATCGTCCAGCCCGCCGACGACGGCATACACGCCAGCGCGGCGGTGCTGCATGCCGCGCTGGCGCGCTGGTTCGGCGTGATTTTCTGGTTCATCGTTCTTGGCCTGCCGGGGGCGCTGGTCTATCGCGGCGTTCGCGAGGCCTTTCACCGCGCCGAACTGAACCTCGGTGAACGCCATGTGCTTGGCCGCTGCCTGGCCTGGCTGAACTGGCCGGTCATGCTGCTGCTGACCGGCGCGATCGGACTGATGAGCGATTTCGACCGGGTCCGCGCCACCTTCGCCGCTCGTGCCGATCGCTGGCAGTTCCCGTCGGCGCTGCTCGACGACCTGGCCGCTGCGCTGGGCTCTGGTGAAGTTTCGCTGGCCGAGGGCCTGGATCATGGCCGAGGCC
>Ga0210036_1006043_pt1 | contig 10175 bp, 8 predicted proteins | sample CryGeymeta201515_FD_185469 | JGI IMG/M metagenome (GOLD analysis project Ga0210036, IMG submission 185469) | Groundwater microbial communities from Crystal Geyser aquifers in Utah, USA - Crystal Geyser metaG 2015-15 (SPAdes) (version 2) | ecosystem: Environmental > Aquatic > Deep subsurface >... | reverse complement strand
TGTTTAGCAATTGCAGATGAGATTATTCAGCATATTGATACCTTATTTTAAATAATCAAGCCTGAGATTATTCAAAATTTATAGTTTTTTTAGTTTGACCAAGAAGTTTTTTTCAATCATACCTACAAGTTTCTTAAAAACCTTGCAGGTCTAAATTCAAACCTCAGACCTATAAGGTTTTGTTGCTTATTTTTAAAGCTCTGCAGATTTTGAATCAAACCTTATAGGTCTTATGAGAAAAACACTAAGCAAGTATTAAATGCCAAAATTTACAGAGAGCACCATATTGCGACCCATTTCGGGGATTGCTAAAGTTTTTAAGAAAGAAGTATGCGGAATATATGTAGTGTTAAACAGATTCGTAGCTGCTAGTGACACATTTAACTTACTTTTAAACAATAAAATATCGCCTCCTAAACTTAAATTTACCAATGTATAAGCATCACTTTTTGTTTCAAAAATATTCGGTTTATTTTGTTTAAGTGTATGATTTATATTTAAAGAAACATAGCCATTTTTTAACCAAGATGATTTATTAAATTCTATGCGGACATTATTTTTGAAGCTATTTGCAGGAATTAAAGGAATATAATCACCATTTTTTTCTTTTCCGGTAACGCTTTCAAAAGAACTTTCTAAATGAAACCAATCTAAGGGATGTGGATGTAAATGAAAGCCAATTTCACCACCGTATAAATAGGCATCTTTTTGACGGTAATTATAAACATCAGTTGATTCTAGCTGTGTTCCAGTGGGTGCAATAAAAATATATTGGTTAATGCGGTTATAAAAACTATTGATATAGAACTCAAAATGCGCATTTTGGTATGTTAAATCTATATCGGTTTGAAGATTTTGTTCATTTTTTAAATTTGCATTACCAACTTCAAATCGATTTGTGCCTTCGTGAATGCCATTTGAGGTTAGTTCGGCTAAGTTGGGTGATCTAAAACCCGATGCAATATTAAATCGAACCATTGTATGATTAGATAAATTAGTTTTATAACCAAGAGAAGCATTAAAACTTGTAAATTTTTTATCCAATGCACCAATGTGATGTAAATCACTTTCTGCCAAATGGGCAAGTGTATTTATTTTTCGGTTATCTAAGCGAATGCCACCCTGTAAGGCCTCTTTTTTCCAAGCAAAATTTGAGGTTGCAAAAATTCCGATATCATTAATGGTGGCATCTGGAATTAAAAATTCTTCGGCTTTATTGGTGTTGGTTTGGTGCATTCCCTGAACACCAATGATAGATTCGAGCTTTGTGGTTTTTGGCAGATAGTATTTTATATCAAAATCTAAAGTTTTTAATAACATCCGCAAATCTGGGATGGCATTATCAGCAAATTCATTTCGATCATTAAAAATGTAGCCAAAGTTAGCATCTAATTTTGAATCTTTAAAAAAGAAGTTATTGTGTAAACTCAACAAGTGATTTTCAACTTTTTGTTTGGGAAAATCTGGTTTTCTTTGGGTTGATTGGGCAGCAATTTCTTCGGGAATACCTGTTAAAAAATGGTTGTAATTATATCGTAATGTACTGTTTAATTTATCGGTATGAAAAGAAAGCCCCGTTTTAAGGTCATATTCATTGAAGCGCGAATTGGTAACGCGGGTTCCATTTGGAATTTTGTAATCTATATGCGAATTGAAAGTGTTGCGCAGCAAGAAGTTAACCTTGTTGGATGAGGTTTTAAAAACACCTGATACATTTGCGCCACGTGAATTGCTAAATTGCTTTTCTTCGATAATAAATTCGGTGCTATTAGCATCGCTAAAGCGTTCGGGATTAAGATAAATAACGCCACCAAGCGCATCAGAGCCATAAAGTAAGGAAGCTGGTCCCTTAATAATTTCAACGCTACCAACTCCGGCTTCGTTAACACCTAAACCATGGTCATTGCCAAATTGCTGATTTTCAAGGCGCACACCTTGTGCATAAACTAAAACCCGATTCCCACTAAGGCCTCTAATTACGGGCTTTCCAATGCTATTTCCCGACGACAATTGCGAAACACCCGGAATACTTGCCAAGCCATCTATGAGTGTGAGGCCTCCTTTTTCAAGCAATTGTTTGATGTTTTTATGTTCAACTTTTACAACATTTTCCGATTGAATTTTGTTGAATGGTGTTGAAACAATGACTTCATCCATCTCTAAAATAGAGGGATTTAGGGTGACATCTTGATTTATTTGTGCGTTTTTAAAAGCAATTGTCATTGTCATCTTTTTAAAACCAATATATTCAAAATTAATTTTATGAATTCCGGCTGGTATGTTATTGATGACATATTTACCATCAATATCCGAAGAAGTCCCAATTGGTAGGGTTTGAAAATAAATACTAACGCCAATAAGCGGTTCGTGAGTTGAAGCGTCAGTTATGATGCCCGAGAGTTTGTTTTGTGAAAATAAAATGCAGGAAGTGAATCCAAATATTAGTAAGAAAAAAGTATTTTTCATAAAAGATGATTTAAGATTAAAATTTGATGTGCTTTAAATTCAAATTTTAAAAAACAGGAGGGGCTCTTAAAGCATTTTCGTGAAAATCAATCTTATAAAGACTTACAGTGTTAAATATAAAAGGATTATGATATAAACTAAAAGTCTTAAAAGTAAACGTATTTGAAACTAAAGGCGCATTATAATTGACAATATAATGAAAAACTGCGCAACTTATTCTTTGCTGATGAAGGTGCTTAACACTTTTGGCATGACATTTAAAATTATCGTGTTTTTCGAAACTATGTCCAAAATTTACCCCGATTGGAAATAGCAAAACACCAAACAAAAACCAGGCAAATAGGCGATATTGAATTAGTTTCTTCATAAAAGCGATTGCAAATATAGAACAATCACTTTTTAGCAAAAGAAAAAAAGGATTAAAAAATTCTTAAAAGATGGACTTTTAATTTTTTGACCAACATTTTTTTTAATCATACCTGCAAGGTTTTCAAAAACTTGCAGGTCTAAATTCAAACCTCAGACCTATAAGGTTTTGTGGCTTATTTTTAAAGCTTTGCAGATTTTGAATCAAACCTTATAGGTCAAGTAAAAAATTATCAGTTTATTTAACGCCGAGTTTTTTTAATAACACTTCCATTAAGCACCATTTTGTAAAAGCCGATTGCAAAAGGTTTGCTCCTACAAACGCGGTAAACCACAACCAATTAATATTGATGTAAATGGCGAGAATAATACTAATTAAGATAAAAATTCCTGCAATGGCTCTAATTGTTCTTTCTAGCATAAGTTTATTGTATTTAAATAAATTGAGCGACATCTAACACGATGGCTCTCAAAGGGTTTATTAGATTTTTTTGTTGGTTAAACTGTTTGAATGCCTCCAATAAAACAGCAATTTTTTCTTTCTCCGTAAAGGTAAAAAATAGAGTTGAGCGTATTTTATCTGTTGAATTTGAAAACCAATTATCTATCAGATTTTCTGCTGAATTGGTTTTAAATCCGTTGATATCTACATCACTAAATGCGGTAATTTTTGCTTTTTTAAACAAATTTAATACATCCTTTTCGTGTTCTTTTACGGAGGTTATTATTAAAAATTTCATAATGCTTAGTTTTTAGGTTTGTTGGTGAAATAATAAATCAGCGGAATCATTAAAAGGGTTAAAAAAGTTGAAAATAAAGTTCCTCCTATAAGTGAAATGGCTAATCCTTGAAAAATTGGATCGAATAACATAACAACTGCGCCTATGGCAACCGCGCCTGCTGTTAATAATATTGGTGTAGTTCGCACTGCGCCAGCTTCAATTACGGCTTGCCTTAACGGGATGCCATCTTGTAACCTAAGATTGATAAAGTCGATGAGCAAAACCGAATTTCGAACCATAATTCCTGCTAAAGCAATTAACCCAATCATTGAAGTTGCCGTGAAATAAGCGCCTAAAAACAAGTGCCCAAAAACAATTCCTGTTAAAGATAACGGAATGGCAATCATCATTACAATCGGTGCCTTAAAACTTTGAAACCATCCTACCAAAAGCATATAAATGATGATGATTACCACGGCAAAAGCGCTTCCTAAATCCCTAAAAACGTCGTAAGTTATTTGCCATTCACCATCCCATTTAATGGTATAATGATCATTGTCAATGGGTTGACCGTTATATAATTCATTGATTTTTTCGCCTTTTGGCATGGCAATATTTTTAAGTTGTTTTGATAAATCTAAAATTGCATAAACCGGACTTTCAAGACTGCCCGCCATATCGGCAGTGATGTAAACCACGCGTTGCTGATTTTTTCTAAAAATAGACTTATCGGAGTTGGTTTTTACAATTTTTACCAGATTTGTCAAGGGTATTGAAACCCCAGATTGCGATAAAACTTTAAGTTGTAATATAGATTCGATTGACGATTTTTGATCTTCGCCCAATTGTAAAACAATGCCTATTTGCTGAATAGATTGCTCATCATACAATTTATCAATAGGCTGATTAGTCAATGCCAATTGCAGTGCCGACACAATTTGCTGCGGTGCAATGCCGTTTAGCATGGCTTTTTCTTTGTCAACTACCACATCAAATTTTTGTTGATTTGCTTCTACCATCCAATCCACATCAACAACATTTTTTGTGTTGCTAATCATGGTTTTTAATTGGTTTGCAATGTTTATTTGTGCTTCGTAATTTGGTCCATAAACTTCAGCAACAATGGTTGAAAGCACGGGAGGACCCGGTGGTACTTCAACTACTTTTACATTGGCATTAAAATGTTTTGCAATTTCAATGATGGCTGGTCTAACAGCTTTAACAATGTCGTGGCTTTGCTTTGAGCGTTCTGATTTATCTACCAAATTTACTTGGATATCGGCGCTATTTGAGCCACTTCGCAAATCATAATGACGCACTAATCCGTTAAAAGTTATGGGAGATGCAGTTCCTACATAAGTTTGATAATCTTTTACCAGAGGGTTTTTTGCGATGTATTGAGCGATTTCTTTAGTAACCACAGCGGTGCGTTCTAAAGTAGTACCTTCGGGCATATCAATGATGATTTGGAATTCATTTTTATTGTCAAAAGGCAACATTTTTACGGCGACCGATTTGGTAAAAAACAAAGACACGCTGATCAACAATAAAAAAATGTTGACGCCAAAAAAGGTATAGCGTATTTTTTTATTATCGATTAAGGGATTAATCAATTTTACATAGATTCTAAACAGTTTTGAATCTTCTAATTTTGTTGGTATTTCCGATTGATTGGCTTGGTGTTTTTCTTTTTCTTGTAAAAATTTGAATCCCAAAAAAGGCGTGATGGTAAGGGCTACTAAAAGCGAAAAAACCATCGCAATAGATGCGCCAATGGGCATCGGACTCATATAAGGGCCCATTAATCCGCTTACAAAGGCCATCGGTAAAATTGAGGCAACAACCGTAAACGTTGCTAAAATTGTTGGATTTCCAACTTCATTAATGGCAAATATAGCGGCTTGTTTAAAGGGCAAACGCTTTGATTTAAAGTGGCGGTGCATATTTTCGGCGATGATAATTGAATCGTCAACTACAATACCTGTTACAAAAACTAAGGCAAAAAGCGTGATTCTGTTAAGCGTATAATCCATAAAATAATAGCTAAACAAGGTCAATGCAAAGGTTACTGGGATTGATAAAAACACCACCAAAGCACCGCGCCAGCCCATTGCGAGCATCACCAATAAAGTTACGGCAATGATGGCAATCATTAAGTGCATGAGCAATTCAGACACCTTATCGGATGCGGTTTGACCGTAATTTCTAGTAACACTTAAGTGAACGTTATTCGGTATTAAGGTCTTTTTGAGCAATTCAATTTTTTGACTTACTTTTTTTGCCAGAAGCATAGCGTCACCGCCTTTTTGTTTTGAAATAGATAAGCTTACGGCAGCATATTCTGATTGATAGTTTGTTTTTTCTTTTTTATTGGCTAAGCCATAACCAAAACCCACATATTCTTTGGGTATTTCAGGTCCGTCGGTTACCGTTGCTACTTGTTTTAAATAGACGGGTTTTTGTTGGTAAATGCCAATGATTAAGTTATTTACATCATCTACAGTTTTTAAAAAGTTTCCAGCATCAACGAGTATTTCAGTGTCATTTACATCAAAATGACCAAGTTGTGATTGTTGGTTATTGGCGTTTATTTTTTGAGTAATTCCCAATAAATCAACCTTATTTTGAGCCATTTTAGCTTTGTCTAAAATCACACTAATTTCGCGACTACGACCGCCAATAATTTTTGTTGAGGCAATGCCTTTAATACTTTTTAGCTGGTTGTTGACTTCTTCGGCGAGTTGTTTTAACTCAAAATCATTATAATAATCGCTCCAAAAAGTGAGTGATTGCATTGGCACATCATCAACGGCGCGGGTTTTTATCAATGGCATCGAAACGCCTTGTGGCATTTGATCAAAATGTTTTAAAATTTCATTATACAGTTGTACAAATGAGCGTTCAACATCTTCTTTTACATAAAACTGAACAATAATCATTGCCTGACCACTCATTGAAGTTGAGTAAACATGCTCCACACCGGGGAGGTTTGAAATGATTTTTTCAAGTGGTGCGGCAATTTTAGTTTCCACTTCTTTAGGAGTAGCGCCTGGATATCTTAAAAAAATATCAGCCATAGGCACTTCTATTTGTGGTTCTTCCTCACGCGGTATTAAGTAGGAACTAAAAATTCCGACTAGCATAAAAGCTACCATCAACAAAATGGTGAGTTTTGATTCTAAAAAAGCTTGGGCTATTTTTCCTGAAATTCCTTTTTCCATTTTAGTTTATTTTAACGCTTGCCCCATTGAAAAGTACGCCATCGGCTTGGGTTATTATTTTTTCATCGGCAGTTAAACCGCTGAGAACTTCTACTTGATTGCCTTCAATTTTTCCGAGGCGTAGCCATCTTAAAATAGCGGTATTTTGCATACTCACCGTGTAAATACCTGTTAACTGTCCTTGATAAATTAGGGTTGATTTTGGTATGAATAAGCTTGCATTTTTTGTTTCGGAATTTGAAAAAATGATGGATGCAAACATGCCACTAAATACCTTTTCGGGTTTAGATAGTTTAATCTTTACCAAATATAATCCTCCCGAATCTTTTGATGAAATGCTAATTTCGGATACGATTCCCATAAGTTGTTGGTTGCTTGATTTGATGACCACATGTACCTTATCGCCATTTTTTATTTGACCGATTTGATTTTCGTTAACATAAGTTTTTACCAAATAATTTGAATTGTTTTCCATGCTTAGCAAGGGTATTCCAGGATTGGCTAAATCGCCGTTATTGATAAATTTTCCGGTAATAATGCCATCAAAAGGGGCCTTAATATCGGCGTAAGCCAAGTTAGCGCCCACTTCATTTTGCATTTGCTTGGCGGCTTCTAAACCAGCCTTTGCTTGTTCAAAATTGGTGGTAATATTGTCTAATTCTTTTTGAGTGGCGCTTTTTTCTTTAAACAATTGGGTAAAGCGTTCGTAGTCTTTTTTTGCATTGATAAAAGCGCTGTTTGCTTGGCTTATTTGAGCTTTCACTTGTGCTTTTTTTGCCTTTAAATCGGCACTATTGATGCTTAAAAGCAAGTCGCCTTGGCGGACTTTGTCCCCAATTTTGACAGATACTTTTAAAACTTCACCCATTAATCGGGTGCTGATGTTTGCATTTTTTTCGGCTTCAACAGTTCCGCTCACCTCAAATAAGGTGTTAGTAGCCGTTTTTTCAACTTGATAAACCGATACTTTAAGGATGGAATTTTCTTCGGCTTTTGTTGCCTTATCGCCACAGCTAAAAAGTAAAGCAAAGGTTAAAATAAGAATAAATGGTTTTAAATAAGAGGCTATTGATAATTTCATTTTGCGTTTATTTTAAAAGGTAGATTAAATAATTTAAAGCGTGGTTATAGTTAAATACCGCTTGATAATAGTCGAGTTGTTTGGTTTGAAATTGGGTTTCGGCTTGAAGTAAATCGCTGGTTTTTTCAAGTCCTTGTTTAAAGCGATTAGTTGTTATACGCAAAACTTCTTGACTTTGAGTTACGGCAATTTCGGCGCGATTCAAATTGGTTTTGGCATCGTTAAGTTGACGTTGTGTTTTTGAGAGTTCCACTTTTCCTAGAGCTAAATAATCCTTATAATTTAGGGTAGCTTTATCTAAAGTGGCTTTTTGTTGTGCTATTTTGCCAATTGTTTTGCCTCCATTAAAAAGATCCCAACGCAGTTGCAAGCCAATAAAGTAATTACCGGCTTTCATACCTAAAAAATTAGCGGTATTCCATTCAAAATTAGAAAAGGCGTTTGCTCTTGGTAAAAACTGATATTTTGTGGCGTTTAACAAATGTTCTTGCGATTTTATTTGCGATTGATAAGCCAAAAAGTCAGGGCGATTGGTGCTGAGGTTTTTGGTAATTAGGTCGTCGTTAGGGGCGAGCACTAATGAATCTTTTGGTTTTAGTATGGCTGATTCGTTGCTGTTTAAAAGATAAGACAATTCATTTGAAGTGTTTGCGATAAAACTTTTAGCCAATTGCATCTGGTTTTGCACTTGGGCTACATTGACATCCACATTTAAAACATCCGATTTTTGTATTAAGCCTTGATTAAAAAGATGTTCGGACAAGGTTTTATTTGCCAATGCTGTTTTTAAAGCCTGTTCTAAAACACTAGCTGATTTATAGGCTAATTGCAACTGTAAATAAGTTGTTTTTACCTTAAAGTCAATGGCTTCTTTGGTGCGTTTTAAAATTGAATTTGATGCGTCAACTTGTGCTTTTACAGCTTTTCTTTGCTGAAAAGCATCAAAATTGAGTAAGGGTTGTTCAAGCTGAATGGCGGTGTTAAAATTTTTAATTTCTGTTGGATTATTCAAAACAGCAGGATTAAAATCGGAAGCAATGGTAGTTTCTTGCAACAATTTAAATCCAAAATTATTGAGTGGGTTATTAGTAATTGAAGCGGTATTTGTAACCGAAATATGTGGCAAAAAGGCTGCCGAAGTTTGATTGTAAACCGCTTTTACAATAGTGAGGTTCTTATCGGATAATTTTATGGTGGCGTTATTTAAGGAGGCTTTTGTCAATGCTTCTTCTAAACTGATTTGTTTAACTTCTTGTGCAAAAGCACTTGTTGCCAAAATCAAAAATAGCGCGCTGAATGTTAATATTTTAAAACTTTTGTTTGTCCTCATTTTAATTTATGGGTTTAAAAACTGAGGCAAAAGTAAGGACTACATCTAGTTTGCTGTGTAACTAGAAGCACACACCATAAACTAGGGTGAATTTAAAAATGAATTAAGTGTTTAGAGATTTTTTTTACGAACCTTCATATTTAAAGCCTCAACACCCAATGAAAAGGCAATAGCAAAATATAAATAACCTTTTGGAATGGCACCAATTTCATTGTTAAAAATTAAGGTATTCGATAAATGTGCCGCTTCGGTTATTAACATAAATCCGATAAGGATTAAAAATGAGAGCGCCAGCATTTGAATGGTAGGATGGGTATTTACAAATTTTCCGATTTGTACGGCGAACAGCATCATAATTAAAATGGAGATAATAACGGCGATAATCATAATGCTAAGCGCGCCATGAATGCCATTGGTCATACCAACAGCGGTTAAAACAGAGTCGAATGAAAAAACCAAATCGATTAAAATAATTTGAATGACCACATGAAAAATTGATGATACCGCTTTTTTTTGTTTTGGCTGTTCATTTTCAATAGGATTTGAACTTATTGTATCAACTTTGTGGTGAATTTCACGGGTACTTTTGTAGAGTAAAAATAAACCACCACCCAATAAAATAAGGCTTTGACCGGTAATATCGGCTTTAAGCCATGACAAATCAAAGCTAAAAAAAGGATTTTTAAGAGAAATGAGATACGAAACACCCATTAATAATATAATTCTGAAAACCATGGCGAATAGGAGTCCGATTCGGGTGGTTTTTTTATGTAAATTTTCGGGAATTTTACCAACCGTAATTGATATAAAGATGATGTTGTCAATACCCAAAACAATTTCTAAAAAGGTTAGCGTTAAAAGGGCAATCCAGGTTTCGGAATGTAAAAATAAGTCGAACATAAGTTTAGTTTAGTTTAGTGGCGGTTCCTTCTTGTTTAAAATTTGAATCTTTATAAAAGGCTTTAAACTGATAAGTTGCGCCGTCAAAT
>Ga0210036_1006020_pt1 | contig 10210 bp, 6 predicted proteins | sample CryGeymeta201515_FD_185469 | JGI IMG/M metagenome (GOLD analysis project Ga0210036, IMG submission 185469) | Groundwater microbial communities from Crystal Geyser aquifers in Utah, USA - Crystal Geyser metaG 2015-15 (SPAdes) (version 2) | ecosystem: Environmental > Aquatic > Deep subsurface >... | reverse complement strand
GTCTCACAGCTGTGGAATTCAGTGCAAGTAATAGACCTAGATTTGCTCCTTGATCTACTGCACAAGAACCGCATGGCAGGAGAAGCTATAGAGGACCAGGATGTGGTCATGTTTTGTGGCGCTGCAAGATCTGGTAAGACCACCACGCTGCATTATTTAGCGGGTACTATGTTTGAAGAGACCGAAGTCGATGGCTTTCAGCACATTCAACCTAAATGCGTTGCTGATCCTATCCTGGCTACGTATGAAACATCGAATGGGCGAGATACTATCACGCGAACGCTGCAAACTGCTCAAATCGAATATCATGGACACACTTTAGTACTCTGTGATACTCCGAGTCTCAATGACGCAGAGGGGTACGAGGAAAACATTGCGCATGGACTAGGCTTAGTCCGGGCTCTGCAAAAAGCCAAGAGCGTACGACCCGTTCTGGTGATCAGCCGCGACAGTATCGGCTCCCGTAGCGGAGACAGCATATTTTCAGAGACACTTTCTTCGTTGACTGATCTAATGAGCAATGGAGCTGATGACATGGATTTTACCCCCTTTCAGTATGTTTTTACAAAATACGAAGAAAAGCACAAGACCTCCATTCACAAACAATTTCAAGCCATTTGGAAGCACCCGCATGCCGAGCCCGGAAAGACTCGCATGGTCCGATCCTGCATTGATTGTATCCTAAAGCAGACGACACCCTATGCCAACATAGTGCTACCCTTGGGCCAAAAACCAGTGGAGCTTCTGAATACCTTGGTATTACCTACTCAACCAGTGATACACGATCCACATGACAAATTTCGCTACTTTGCAAGTACCGAAGCCCTCGAAAGGCTGGACATTCAACTTCAAATTACATTAGGAGACATGACAAAAGCGCTGCTACGATCGGATTACACAATAGCTCTTCATCGACTTAAACAAATGAAACAGCTTGCCGAGCTTTTGCCTGAAGCTGGCGAGTATGCAAAGTTGGGAGAATCTGCCATGCTTAGGCACGCAATTGTTTTGCAAGAGCAGGCAACAGCCACGCTTCGGTTGGAAGATTACGACTTAGTCATTGAAAAGCTTCGAGCTCTGTACAAATTCGCTCAAGAAGTACCAGAAGCTTCAGCCAGTGCACAGCATGGATTGGAATTGGCCGTCAAACACGTCATAAAACCAAGAGAAAATATATTGCACACATTGGAGGAACTTCAAGTGGCAGTGGATGACAATGAATTTACAAGATTACTGCTCCAACTAAAAAAGGACATTCTAGGAGTTCTCAAAAGCGAAGCATTACGAGAAGAAATTCGGGGCATTCAGGAGCGAATTCTATATTCGGATCCATCAAACGTCGGAACATCTGAATTGATGAATTTACCATGCATGCCACAACGAAGCGGAGAAGCGTTTTGCGAAGATCAAGTTTCGAGCCTCACAGATATGATACTGGCAGATGTCCCTCACTTTGAGGAGAATTGGGCCAAAATGGACACACTGGTAAAAAACCGGTCGGTCTTTTTGGTCGCGTTGGCTAGGTTAAAAGAGATTGGAACTAGGCTTCGGAAACTTCCTGGGGGAGACAAGGCGGAAGAAGTATGTGATACAGCCTTTGAAAAATTCTATGAAGTTGTTGATAGAGTCCTGACCCGGGAAAACATCACATGCCGATCAACAGAAGACTTGAAACTGTTTGAACATCAAGCTTGGTTCCTTATTTTACTGAAAGAAGCCAGCGAAGTCTACGAGAACAGTCTCGAAGGGGCACGCTCGTTCTTACAGTATCAACAAGCATTTCAAAAGTTCTATGGAGCAATAGAGCATATCTTATCCAATGCAGAAAAGAATTTCTTGGCGTCGGCCAATGACTTGGAGGCGTTTGAGCGACAAGCACGCTTTCTCGGACTTTTGCGAGACATCAGTGAAACACTACAAAATAGCCCTGGAAGTGCTCGTGCTGCTTCTACCTATGAGCAAGCTTTCACTTTGTTCTATGCGGTAGTTGCGAGCGTTCTATCGGAGGCCGAGAAATCTTTCCAGTCAAAGGATCAAAGTATACCAGCGCTAGAGAAAAAGGCTCGATTTTTGGCTCTCCTTCAAAATGTCAGTGCAATTCTTCGCAATAGTCCGGGCAGCGAGCGAGCTGTCAAAGCATACAAACATTCTTTTGGTCGTTTCATCGCGTCTCTTGGTAGTATATTGAAAAACGTTGAGCAAAATTACTTGTCTGATGTTCAAGATTGGGACGAAATTGAATCGACTTGCTGGTTCTTGGCTCTGTTGATTCAAGGAAAACTCAATTTTAAGCCCGAATTGGGTTCCAAGGAAGAGAGACAATTAAAGGAACTGGAACAGCGTCTCTTGACGCTGATGTTGCGAACAGAATTGGAACTGATGGATACCATGAAGCTCATTCAAGAGAAGAAAATACTTAGTTTTGTAAAGAAAAGTGGCAACGACAAGGATGAAATCATGACAGACATTCAATTTCTGAATCTGACAGAACTTGATACTCGCCGCAAGCTTTTGATGTCGCTTTTCGAGAAACCGAAAGTAAGAAAGCTACTCCCTAGTATGATCGAACCAAGCGAAATTACCGAGGCTCTTTCAAATCTAGATAAGCAGCTTGTCAAATTTTTCGCGGGTCAAGTTTTGAATGCGGTCCAAGAGTATAATATGGTCGTGGAATTGCAAAAGAAAGGTAAAAAGCTTCTCGCCACGAAGCAAATTGCTGTTTCTTTACGCAGCAACATTGTTCTCGCGAAAGAAGACTTTGCTGTCGTCCGAAGTTGGTCCCCAGAACTGGCAGGTCGGACAGAATCAAATTGGAGGCGGTTGGGAGCTCTGAAAAAATGTGTCGAGTTGGGAATATCAAAACTTGACAAAATGATTGCCAAGGATCAAAGTGCCTATAATTTTTCTTGTGGGGTACCAGGAACAACTGTTTTCCAGGCTATGTGTAGGTAGATTCCGTAATGTAAGCAAAATAAAGCACGGATTTTCTGGTCATTGTCCGCGATTTTGATCTAGAATTTCGTTCCGCGGCGATCTTGCTGCAGAACAAGTAGTCTAGTAGTCATAAAAGAGACGTTATGGTATTGTGCAATTGCGCGCAAATTGATCGATTGACAGCAATAATAGCAGGAGTAGGGAGAGTATCACTACTACTACTACTAGTAGTAGTCTACTACTACTAGTAGCTACTAGTAGAAGAATTCCAGAGTAGATTACTAGTAGCACTACTACTAGTAGTAGTAGCTACTCTACTAGCTAGACTACTGCCTCTAGCTAGGACTAGCTAGTAGCTACTACAGTATTATGCTAATGCCTGTCTACTAGTAGTAGGCACTAGCTACTACTACCTAGTAGTATGAACCCTACTACTACTACTACTACCATACCACACTACTCACAAAATTAATCTTCGGACGAGGACAGACAACCAAACATCCAATGACAAGCACTTGCCCATCAAACGATTTTAATAAAAGTGAGATATCGGCGGCAGAAGGACGTTACGACGTTATACAGTAATATCGTAATTATGACGATACACCACAAAATCATTGTCAATTAAATTTGTCGACAAGTAAAACAACACTACGTATCAAAAACAACGCAGATTGATTATAAAACAAACATTGCAAGAGGGAAAACACCCAGATAATAATGCCATCATCATCTCCCGTAGCCAGCCAAAAGCCCAACGATGCTGCTGCCACCACTCCCTCCACAACCACCACGACACCTAGTAGTAGTGCTGAAGCTACAGCCGTCACAGACAAAGGTACCAGCCCATGTCGCTACTCCATGTCCAATTTAAATACATCGGTAAAACATGAACTACTGCGTGATGTGGACATGGCAGATGCTACGGCCAATCCGAAAAGTCAGGAGCAAGCAGGGACAGCCGAGACAGATACCACAGATACGTGTTCTCGCCGCAGTAGCAAACGCCGATGCTGTGCGTTTCGATCGAACCACAGTAACAGTGCAGATCATCAGACCAGCAAAAAGTCCAAGACTTGCAAGTCAAAGCCAGTGGTATCCAAAAAGGATCAAGAGCAATCGGACATGGCCTGGATCTGCGTAGCGTGTCGAGAGGCAGAATGTGCTATTGACCCTAATTCTGATCTGTTATTTTGCGAAGGACCCTGCCGTCGCCTGTTTCATTCGGCCTGTGCAGGCTTGGCGCAGGTGCCGTCGGACGATGAAATTTGGCAGTGCCACAATTGCGTTATCAAGAAACATCACTGCTCTTTTTGCCAAGACTTAGGACAAGATAACGAGGACGTCTTTAAATGCCAAAAGCCAGACTGCGGCATGTTCTTTCACGAAGGATGTTTGGAGATGCAAAATATTCCTATCATGGAGACGGATAAGGGAATCACGGCGGTTTCTACTATTGATGCACCTGCGAGCCCTGATGACAATGATGAAGGTTACACAGAAGGTGGACTGTTGTCAACAGCGACCGGCGAGGCACCCAAAACGCTGAAATTTACTTGTCCAGCGCATTGGTGTTGGACGTGCACACAAGATGACATGTTCCACGATGCAGCTGCACCGAACGACGGAAGCAGCAAAATCAAATCGAAGGGGCGTCGAAAGAAGAAGAAAATGACCAATGCATTTGCCTCCAAGAAAGGGAGCCGGCTGTTTCCATGCTTGGAATGTCCCCTGAGCTACCATTTAACTTGTATCCCTCCTTCGGCAAAATTTCATGAACTAGCGCTCCTATGTCACGAGCATGCAAGTACCAAGGAATTGCCAGCTTTGAATGTAGCGTCCTCGTTGCAAGGGAATATGGAAGCTGCCGCGGACGAGAAGTTGCAAAAGATGCAGAATCGAGACAATCTATTAGCCAAGCGTGCTGTGGTGCAGCATTTAGTGTACAACAAATCTCGTGGGAAAGGGTCTCGCAATCCATTTTTCCCTTCTGGTGTTGTGGCAGATCGTAGAACCGACAACGAGCAAATGGTCCACTTGAAGATTTCGGAACAGTTCACCGACACAACTACTACTGACGCCGTCTCATCAGCGTCCCTGCAAGGTACAATTAATGAATTTGAGAAGAGTTCCAATATTTTAGCTGCGACCAATATGCTTCTCGGTGAAGGTAGTAGAAATGATCGGCTGTTGTTTTGTTTGCCAGCAGACGTACAGGAAGAAGTTCACGCGAAGCCTCCTCCATACAAACACATTCACTCCCTCAAGTACTATTCTGAGAATCGTCCAAAGAAGATTCCTATGCCCGAAGATATCTGCAATTGTGTCGATTTTTGCGACGATCACTGTATTAATCGACTACTTTACGTGGAGTGTTTTGGAAGCAAAGAAGGAAACTCCGGGGAAGCTAGCTGCCGAACCACGAACTGTCGCGTGGGTCCCAATTGCGGGAATCGCCGTTTGGGAATGCGACAACATGTGAAGAAGTGCAAGCCCAAAACAGAAAAGGGTAAAGGCTGGGGACTCATGACCATGGAAAACATCAGCAAGGACAACCTCGTGCAAGAGTACCTAGGTGACGTAATTGACGAAAAGACTAAAGAGCAGCGCTTGAAAGATTGGAGTATTGAGCACCCCAACGACCCCAATTTCTACATTATGTGTCTTTCTCAAGGGTGGTATATCGACGCACGAGAACATGCCAATTTGAGTCGTTTCATCAATCACTCCTGTGACCCGAACTGCATTTTAACTCGCTTGAATGTGAACGGATACATGCGAGACGGCATCTTTGCTCTCCGTGATATCAAAGCTGGGGAATTTTTGAGTTATGATTACCACTTTGACACCAAGCTAGGTGACAAGTTTATCTGCCGCTGCGGGAGCAACAATTGCCGAGGCACCATGATGGAGACGCACCTGAAGAAGGACACAGCCAAGAAGACCAAATCAGAGCTCTGGAGCGAGGCCAAACAACGATTGGAAAAGGACAAGGATTTCTTGCGAGATTTTGAAGCACGGGAATTGCGTAATTTGACTGTGCAAGAAGTTGTGCCTGGTGCTACCAAAGCTGCACCGCCTACGGGATCGGCCACCAAAGAAACTGCTCGCCAAAGGAATGGAGAAGGCACTGCCAAAAAACAGGAATGGGTTTCGAATGGTATCCAAGATAAGGATCGAACAAATGTTATTCGCAGTAGAATCTTTCTGTGGCGGAATGCGGTTGTTGGCTCGGACTTTGCAGCTCGCTGGGGACGCTACTCGGTTGCTGGAAAGGATCAATCTGATCGGGATTTTGTGGTTCGCACAAAATCGACACGCCGTAATGAAGTTGCAACTTCCTCTCCTGCCAAAGCCGTCGATATAGTCTCTTTCTTGGCAATGAATTAAAGGCTTAGCTGTGAAAAGACTTTCCAAGTGAGACAGTAACAATATATTACGCAAAACAACGGAATGCAATAGTCATGTGTTGACAAATTCATTTGGCGTACATTAAGATAATGTTAAGATATTATTCATTGATAAATTCGGCCTATGTAAGTAAGTCTTTAGCTCAGGATATTGTTGTGACCACAACTTTATTTGACAGTAGGCTCTGATAGATTCATGATAGCTTCATGAAGGGTGCTATTTCGATGAAAAACTAATCCGAGTCCGAATCGAATGCGAGAGCTGCAAAGCCATTGGATGCACGCTTTGGCGGTTCTGCCTTCTTTTCCGGAACGACGACAGCAGGAGAAACCACCGGAGTAGATTCCTTGAACTTTTTCTTATCATCTTTCTTGGCAGTATTCTTGTGACCACCGCGTCCCTTGTTCGTATTATCCTTATTCTTTCCACCGGAGCCGCCACCACCACCGCCAGCTCCAGCACCGCCAGCTCCAGCACCGCCGCCTCGTCCAGCTCGATGACTTTGACCTCCTCGACGGTTGTTGTTATGATCGTGTCCTGCATGGGTGCCTGCTCGGCCGCCACCTCCTCTTCCAGAAGTGCGACGATCGTTGCGTTCTGTACCTTGGTTGCTGGAATCTTTATCATCACTCTTGTTGACTGCGGGTGGGTGTATTTTAATCGGATCTTTGGCCTGCCACGGATTGGTATCTTTAGGCTTGGCTCCACCAAAAATATCGGACTGAGAAGATCCAGCCGTATCTTCCACTGGCTTGCTTCTAGGCTTCAACTTGAGCGACGGACGCTGCGAGGCAGGTGGTGGAGGTCCTTGTGGTTGTTCATTTGCTCCCGCAGTATGTCGCTGACTGCCTCCTCCTCTTCCTCCTCCGCCGCCGCCACCAGCATTGTTGTTTTTGTTGTTGTTTTTGTCGTCACCGTTGTCTTTCGTATTTTGAAATTTTCCTCCCCGGAATTGTCGACCATCAATTTCTGGAGCAGTCGAACGACGAGATCCACGATTGTTATTATTCGTACTACTAGTATTGCTGTTGTATCCCCCACCACCTCCACCGCGACCTGATTTTGTAGTGTGATTCGCCGTGTCCACTTGAACGTTTCGACCGGCTAGGCGAGCTCCCGCATCCATGTTCAATTCCAGGGCCAACTTCAACTGTAACGTACAGAACAGGTTCACAGATATATTTTTGTGTTGAGTAGTGAGATAACACACCATCATTTTTTCCCTTGCATACTAGTATACACAGTTCGAATTTCCAATGTTATTAAAAATCGATTGCCCCAACCAAACACAAAAACTTACTTCCTCCAATGTTGCCACTTCCACATAACCGAATCCTTTGTGGGGTTGTTGTTGCTGTTGCTGCTGTTGCTGTCCATGATTCCCTCGGTTGTTACCTCCACTAACACGACCTTTGACAACCGTAATATCTTTGTGGAGTCGATCATGGACCAACTTTGCGATGGCATCACCCAATTGTTGACCATCCTTAATACTGTAGGACAGATTGCCCACAAAAAGCGTAAAGGGAGGACCAGTGGGCAAATCATACGTACGGGGTGGTGGTGGTGGTAATGATGATGACGATGTCTCTTCTTCTTTGACATGATCGCGATGGTTCTTATCATCGTTCACTTGCAATTTTTTATCCATGTCCTTGGTCACATTGGCGCCTTCATCGTCGCTATCGTCAAAGGTATCCATCGGCGTATCCTCGTTAAAAGACTCCTCGTCAGAACTGCAATGATCGGCCCAGCTCTTCATGGTGATGATTCTTTGTATTTACTTTTATACTGATGATTTCAGGTGCACCTTTTTGCCTTTTTGTGAAGAATGCAGAATATCTTTTGCTGGTATGTTTTCACTTTGTACCTTGTAGCGTAAATGCAACGCGATTGAGGTGCGCAGTTGCAGGTTTGTACGAATGGATCTGTTCTACTAGTCTATTCTAATGCTTACTATTTGACGAGATAAACGATATTCCGGAGAATGAATGATTGAAATGAATGAATGATTGAAATGAATGAATGAATGGTTGCTGCTGATTGCTGCTGCTGATTGCTGCTGCTGATAGACTAGTTGGATGTTGGATGTTGGATGCGAATGTTCAAATCAAATGAAAGCTAAGGTAAGTTCTTTCTGTTTTGGTTTTTCTTTAAATTCTTCTATGAATGTAGAAAATGATGGCTTGTGAAACAGGTGACTTGTTGATACCTTTTGTTGCTGTAGCTTTAGTTATTGTGTCGTTGCTGTTGTGGGGTTGATATGAGAGAGGTAATCTAGCTAGTAGAGTAGTAGAGAGAGACTCTTGTTCAGCTAGAAAGTATGGCGGGCAGTCGACGACCTCATGCTGACAAAAATACTCTTCAGCGGGAATGGTGATTTGAATAAAATTAGTACCAGGTATTGAATGGTTTGGATAATGTCTCTGCTAAGGGAGAACAGTCTGTCCATCATCGGAACCTCCGAGAAGCAGAATCTCATTCCCGAATCGGTCAAGGCGTGACTCCTTGTAAAACAGCGACGAGGTAGACTACTAGTAGTAGCTAGTAGACTAGTTTAGTGGAACTGCCCGCTATTACAGCACAAGATTGTACCCTGGTACTGTAGCGTTTCTAGCTAGGAGTCATCGAGACAGACAACAACTGTAGTACTACTGCCGCGCAGCAGGCGAAAAGCCGCTTGGCCCTCAGTCCAATGCTTAGGACGGCTTTTCCAGGACAACGAGAGTCATCGAGTCCTCGCTTTCTTCTGATAATTCAAAGAACTTGTCTGCTTTTTGTGAAGTGGTACCACGTACAGTACTTAATTATTATTTTGGTCGCCTATCCATCAGCTATATCCTACCATACAATCCTACCCGCAAGATATTGAGGCAAAACACCATTGCTGGACTACTTCTTGTCTTCAGTCCCGAACTGATCTTTCAACAATCATCATGGATTCAACAGGCTCCTAAAAAAAAATCAACCGCTCCGCTAATGAATGAAGTCGCGGCGCATAGGCTTCGTCGAATTCATAATTAAAATTGTTTTCTGGCCGCTCTCAAAAAATAATACTGTACATATCAATGATCTGGTACTCTCTTTAATTTCTCCATCAAGTTTACGAGGCAGAGATCATCACATCGTTCTTGGTGACGGCTACGGTGCTACTACTGGTAGTCTAGTAATTGTTGTCTCGATCCAAGTACCTACTGCTACTGCTAGTACCGTGGTACTGCAAGTAATAAATTCTGGTAGTAGTAGACTTACTGCTAGCTACTTGTACTATTACTGGTACTGTACCTGGGGGTACTCTGGGTACCAGTACTAAGTAGGTACTGTGGTAGCTAGCATTCAATTTTTTTTTTGAGTACTACCAGGTACCAGGTACCAGGAGGTACCTAGTAGGAGCACCAAGCAGACTGACAACATGGTAGTGGTACCTGGTACTAGTAGTACCGTACACCAGTGTGAAGATATGTTTTAGCAACTTCTTGAGGATTGTGGGCGACCACTGTGATCTGCTGGAAACAGTGACAATGGCGTCAGCACGTTGGAAAGCTATGGGGCCAGGTGGAGTAGTTAAGATTCTACTGGAAACATACCAACTTGAAGCAACTCTAATACTGCTACCTGGTACAGTACTTGGTACGTGCTCTACGGTAACTAGTACTAAGTACAAGCACTGGTACTAGTACTACCAGGTACTACTAGGTATCAAAGGGTTACTAGTATATTACTGGAAAGTGTTGAATAGACACTTCAATTCAAACACTATGTCTATACTTTAGTATGGTCTTCACTTGATGATACTCTGTATTTATTATTAGATAATACTGTTAAAGTGAGAGGACTCTGATATCACTACTTGATATCAGTCCTA
>Ga0210036_1006018_pt1 | contig 10215 bp, 5 predicted proteins | sample CryGeymeta201515_FD_185469 | JGI IMG/M metagenome (GOLD analysis project Ga0210036, IMG submission 185469) | Groundwater microbial communities from Crystal Geyser aquifers in Utah, USA - Crystal Geyser metaG 2015-15 (SPAdes) (version 2) | ecosystem: Environmental > Aquatic > Deep subsurface >... | reverse complement strand
TACCACTACTACTACTACTACTACTACTACTACTACTACTACTACTACTACTACTAGCTAGTAGAGCAGTAGCTACTACTACTACTACCTGGTACTACTACTAGTAGCAGTAGTAGAAGCTACTACTAGTACTACTAGCTAGCTACTACTACTACTACTACTACTACTACTACTACTACTACTACTACTACTACTACTACTACTGTAGCTACGACTACTACTACTGCTACTACTACTACTACTACTACTACTACTAGAGTATTAGGGTCTACTCAGTACTCTCAGTAGTTTTAACCGTTGAATATTGTCGTTATCGACTTCCGAGAAGCAACATTCAAAATAAATGATGGACTTCATCTTTCACTGAACCTCGCTTATTCGTCCTTATCATCACCCCAACAGCTGTGCGAGTAGTACTATAATAAGTAAGTACTAGTAGTGTCAATATCTAGACAAGAAAAAGAGTCTCAGTGACAAAAGTAGATTATTTTAAAAGGAGAGATTGACCTGCTGAGATCGTTTCCGTTCAAATTCAAACATATTAGAAGAAAGAATCTCCATCCACCGTGGTGGGATTGTCATTGGTATTTGGTATTCCACCTCTAGTATTCTTAAGCTGGACGGGCAGACTGTTGACTGTTCAGCTAGCTCTACCCAGCAACGTAATAGAAGACAATGAGCAGCATTGACAACGAAACAACCAGTCCCGATCCCGCCGCCAACGATCATTCAGTGACAGTATTACCTACTTTGGCAGCTGCCACTGCAACTACTACTAGCACTGCTGCAGCTGCTGCTGCTGCTTTCATTGGTAGTGAAGAGCATCAAAAAGTAGTAGTAACAGAAGGCCAACTAAAATGGGCTCAATTTCACTACCATAAGCGCGCCCAGCAGGTACGCGAAGCTGTGGAACATTTATGGCAAACGCCGGCATCAGTGACCGATGTAGAAGGAGCTTTGTCCGATGATGGCAATACGACGGAAGATGACAGTACCAGCAGCGTGACTCCTCCTGGCAGTAATAGTAATGATGATGATGATGAGTCGGAAAAGGAGCGAAAACAGCTCAAGGCAGTTCTTGACCGACGGAAGGAAAGAGATGTCGTTGCAGGGAGGAATGCAAGAAAACCAACCATTTCTCGTGGCCGTCGAGCCATGCTGCGAGTTTCCAAGAGAGCCTATGCGGAGCGACAGGAAGAAATCCAAATGTACGGATTTCGGTGCAGCGATACAGGAAATGACTTTTGTAGCGACGGTGGTGTTGACGACGACGACGACGATAAAGCTGGTGAAGCACTGGCAGCTCAGTATGCGGACGAAACTGCTTGGAAGAAGGCACGACGAAACAGACGAAAATCACGTCGACGAAAGGTAAACAAAAAGTTTCGTTCTGCTACTGCTGCTGATGACGACGACGACAACGACGATAATGATGACCGTTTACGACGGTTTGAAAACGCATTTCGGGCCATGTTAATGAGTCTAGCCGCCTCACAGCAACCACAGCATCCAGAAATTGAGGCTCCTACCAAAGTTTGGAGCAGACCAGAGGATGCACCTGCCATGATGAGTATCGATGGCCGACAGTATCAAGATCTCAAATGGGGTGTTTCTACAAACCATGAAAAAGTCGGTCAAGTCAATGTCACTACTGATTTCCCTATGGACCGAGGAGCATCGTGGCTGGTCCATATTCCACCAAAACAACAAACGCATCAAGATTACACTGCCCTGATGGCCAGTCGGTTCCCGACCAATGCAGCCGGAGAATTTTTGGTGCCTGAAAATAACAGTCATGGACAACAAGAAAGATTGGTACCCGTGGCTTTGGGATCGGAGAAATTTCACGAGATTGTGGAAACTCTGCAGCAGCAAGCGACCTTGTCGCAACAGCAAAAAAGTGCGGAAAAGGCGGAGCAATCGAAAAAAAGCACTGCTGGCAATTTTCAATGGCAAAGCAGTAGCCCTCCTGGTACCAGGACTAAGGCTCACAAAGACCAATCTAACGACCAGCAGGACCAATTGGATCCTGATCAACTTCGTACCATTGCAACACAATATCTGTCTGAATTCGTTGCCAATGCAGATGAAGAGCATCTTATTGCAGCTTTGGGTGAAAAATATCGAGACGATGTCGAGACACTCATGGGAGCAGCTTTGGATGGAGGAGGAAACCAAGGTGTCCCTGATGCTTCCTCTTCCCAGACATCTGACTCGCAAGAAGTTGTTCGCCACTATTTGAAAGACCTGAAATCACGACGATCCGAAGACAATTTTGACGCAACAAATTCTGAAAGCGATAGCGACGATGACGAGGATGAAGAACGAAAGAGCATTCATAGGGATCAAATGGCGTCCTTTGCGGGCATCGCTGCTCGGTACCTGACAGAACTCGCACGTCAAAAGCCAATCAAACGTACGGTCATTACCTGTCGCCGAGAGCAAGCGATAGCCGTAGATAAAATGAAGGCATTTCTTGACAACCTTGAAATGGAATCTGCCAATGTTGAAGATGATGGCTCACCTCAGATGCTCGACCGAGACCTTCAGGGTAGATTGGAGTCTATCATTGCAAACTTCATTCATTGCAACACAAAGGTCGAAACTAATGTTGCTACAATTGTTGCCGAGCTTCAAAGACGAGAAGGGAAAGATTTCTCCAAGGTAATCACCAAATATCTCACAAATGTTAAAAGATCCCTCGTCAAGAAAAATAGAAAATGTCACGTTCCTTCAGCCGGTACGAAGTCTGTGTCGACCGGCAATACCGCCAATCGATACATGACATCACTGGAAAAGGGAGACGCCACGTGCGAGACGAATGCTGGACAAGGAAATACAATCGTTGCACAAGAAAAGAGTATCACTGCGGGCCAGCGGCTTTTCGAAGAATTTGCGTTGGACTATATTGCAGAACTCTGTTTTGCTGATCAACAAGAAGAACAGCTACAGGGGCCGGATATCGTTGCAGAACTCAGAGAAGGAAACGGAAATAATTTTTCATGTTTCGTAAACGAATATCTCCAGGCTTTCGACAGCACTATCGAATTGTTGGGACCCAAAACCGACACTCCCGTAACCGGAGGACTGGTGTCTCCTGAGAAGCGATCTCGGGCGAAACAGAACATCTTTGCTAAGTCCCAGCCAATTTTTGCTGAGCTGGGTCACGCAACTGAAAAGGAAATAAACAACCAAAAAATATTTGAAGCCGTTGCCTCGCGATACCTTGCCAATTGCAGTGCCAGAAATCTCGCAAACGCAAGCAGATGCGATGAGAATACGATATTTGCGGAGCTCGGCAGAGATGAACGTCAAGGCTTTTCTAGAATTATGACGCGATATCTTGAGGAAGCCATGATGCCCGAGAAAGCGCCCTGCAATATGGCAGTTACTCGATATCTGGAAAACGCACAGTCCTCGTTTGTTGGATACTCAGCATCAGCAGCGGCGACTCGAATTGTCGGTAGTAGTGCTATCGACAGTATCATTCGCCAATATATGACAATAGCCTTTTCGGATTTTTCTGTCGAGGAGATCAAGACACCCTTGGAAAGCGAAGTTGGTATTTCAATCGTCAAAGCTGCTGCCGCATTTCTAGCGTCAGTGAGTGATTGTGTGGCAGCAAATAAGCAAAAGTTCGTTCTCGATGGTCGGCAGAATCAAGGTGCGGTACAGAGTTTTCTCAACTCTCATTCTGACAGCTTGGTACCCGACAACGACGCCGGAGTATCGGTTCTCGATTTCAAAGGCCCAACTGTGGAATCCAAGCAAGACAGCGAAAGCCTTTCTAATCACAGTGTCACGTCCTCGACCTTGGAGATTTATAAAGACTATCGCAGGTCAGCCGCATCGAAATCCAGGAGTGCCGCGACTTTTCCCTCCGACGGCAGGAACTCAGGAGGCATTGCATCTCGTTACCTGTCAACAGTGGCCGATGACTGCGACGAAGATGATATCTTTGCGGAGCTTAGAAAGCAGGAGAGTCCGAGGTTTTTGGTTGGTTCTCTTCCACAAACACAGAAAGTTGAGAAAGAAGAGTCCGAGGAAAATATCGCTTGCAAATATGCATCGCCCATGCACAGTCATATACTGAGCCATCTCTCTAAACTTCGGACGGATTGCGACGATGTCCATATACTGGCCACTATTGGTAGTCTAGGCGAGAGAAACCAAGACCGATTTCATTTTGCTGACGGAGTTTCTCGCCTCTTACTTGGTGTCAACAACAGCACAATTTCGGCGAGATTGGCTTCTGGTACGAAGAGCTCCCGTGCTTCAGCATCGAGACATCTGGCATTCATGCGAGGAGAGGACGTGGAACCTGAGAACTCTCCTGCTATCTCGTGTTTTGAAAGTGCAGTGGTAGAAAGGGCTGCTGCTTTACTTGTGATGGCTTCTGCCTCGGCGCAGTCAAACCATGAAATATTCTCTGCATCGATGAAAAAACTAGGGAAGCAAGAAAGCGAAAGTTTTGCAAAATTGATTAGCGACTACTTGAGCGGTTCGTTCGCTCTATCATTGATGCCCTCCGCGGAGTATACGTCGAATGGAATCGAAAGCGACGTGCGCAATCAAACATATAGTCCAAGAGTTCTGAAAAGTACAATCGATTCCAAATCTAATAAGCGAGAATTGTTCCGAGATGATTTTAATGAGGAGAAGAAAATGCCGGAGGGAACTTCTCCTGCTCAAAGCGCGGAAATTCTTCGCGCCCTTCCAATGACTCCAGACGCAGAGAACACCCCCTTGGAAGGTCCCCCAGAGGGCTTCCCTGATTGCGATATCCAAGAATGTCATTCTCCAAGCCGGTCCACCTTTTCAAAATCCTCACTCTGTCGCCCCCATTTGTCTTCTGAGATTTCCCCTGAGACTCTGCGGGACTTCCACAAAAATGTTAGAGATCAATCAGCTCTGATTGGTGATGGTGAGGCTGAACAGACAATCATTGATACGGATGATACGACAAGTGAAGCAGGTAACTCGGCGATGGGCCCAAGGAATGTTGCTGGCTTGATGCTTTCTCCTACAATTTTAACAAAGAGACACCGACAAGCCATTTTAGCCATAGAAAACAAAAAATGGGATCAAATTTCTTATCTCTTGAATGCGAACCCATGGCTTGCAGAAATGCCGGAAATCAGGACTAGCCAATACTTGCTGCACAAACTGTCAAAATATGGCGTCGGCGACTCCCTAAACCCGTCAGCACCGGAGCAACTCTGCAATGATTTGGTTAAAATGTACGCTGCGGCCCAAAAGTTTGACCGAGATGGCAACCTCCCACTACACATGGCGTGTACTTCCGGGAATATGAAAATGATTGCCATACTGGGGGAACGTTTTCCTGGTGGAGCTTCGGTTCGGAACGAAGAAGGCATGCTTCCGCTCCATCTTGCCATTGCGTCATCGGCGTCATCACGCAGAGGCGAGGAGTCATTGGTGGACGTGGTACGAGCTGTCTTGGCTTACTTTCCAGGTGCTCTAGCTGTTGCTGACAATGCAGGAAACTTACCCTTGCATGTTGCAGCGGGATGCCTGGAAGATGATGCTGTGGATGTCATCAACTTGCTACTCGACGAGGCTGAAAGGCAACTAGATAACCCGATCGGCATACGGTTCCGCAACAAGATGAAGGCTGAAGACACGGAAAATGCTTCCATGTCAAGTGCAACTGTTGCAACAACCGATGTTCCCGATGGAGTGGACGAGGACAACGACAAATTACCCCCTAGTATGGTATTGAATGACGCAGGCGACACGCCTTTTCTGGTTGCCATTAAAAGAAACGCGGGACCGGAAATAGTCGAGGCGCTGTCTGTGGGTCCTGGTGGGAGAAAAGCTGCGGTCAAACCTGACTTGAACAACATCAGCCCTTTGCACCTGCTGCTTCAACAGTACCGACCCTCTTCAGCTGCAATTCAGAGCATTCTCAAGACTGCACCAGAAGCTGCTCTAGAATATAATTCGGATCGAATGCTTCCCGTTGAGGTAGGTAAAATTGCCAAAGTGAAATGCGCAGCGCTGAAAGAATGTAAAGCGAAATGCATTCAAAAAATTTAACCTCAGGTTTCCTTACCGCTGCTTCCTTGTCTTGGCTAATTGTTTCTTTAGGTTGCCTGCATGAAACGCCTCCCACTCGAGATAATACTGGAGCTTGTCATCGCGGACCTTCCTTTCCACTTGGACGACAAGGCGTGCGCAAATTTAAAGAATGGGGGGCACAGCTGGTGGTTTCTAGCGTGCGAGTGCAATGATCGGTATCTTGATGTTGTTGAAGAGCTTGTTGCTATTTGCACCTACCAACAAGTGCACGCTCTTTGCTTCATGACGCAGTCCGATTCCCGTGCCACTTTAGTATCCAGCGCGTCTCCCGAATGCAAAGAGTTCCTCACAGTTTCGCTCTTGTTTGTGGGTCGCTTCGAATTTCTGGATAGTGCCTATTCATCTGAGTATACAGTCAGCGATGATATCAAGAGGTTTGAGGCCCTTGACTACGGGCAAGAAGACTCACCAAACGAGAAGGGACGACGAGTTACGCTATATTGCTACACTCAGGAAGAAATGTACAAAAAGCAGGTACGTGTGTGCGCCTTTATTTATTTTTCGGTGTAATGTGTGCATTGCCGCAAGTGCTTTTGCTTTGTTTTGTGGGATACTGTTCTTACTAAGATTATGGTCCGCTCACTTCATTCCACCTTCGTCAAATTCTTAATTGCAGATTTCTGCTCTCAAAGGTTTAGAGTTAGATTTTAATTTCGTGGAACAGGTTTCTGGCTTTGTAGTTGGCGAACGTGATAGTTTTGAAAGTGGTGGACGCCAGCAATTCTGCATTTCCATTGAGCAACCAAGTCTGACACTAGATCGGGTGGTGGCGGGGATGTTAAAGAACGATGCTTGCAAAGAAAATTCGCAGCTGCGCCAAAAATACAATATCAAAGTATTTGCGGTCCTGAGGACAGTGGCTCAGTCGCTTGCCAGACTTCACTCCTCTGGAGTGGTACATGGAAATGTTACACCAGAGGCTTGTGGAAAGTTTGGTGACAGTTGGAAGCTTCTTGGTGCCATGGGCTTTCAAAAAGTCGGCGACAAGGTTGATGCAATGGCTTTTGGCGAGTCTATTCCTCCTGAAGCACTCGAGCCACAAAGCGGTGGAATGGGACTGGAACGCCAAGCTGCCATTCGCACCAACGTCAAAGTGGATCAAGCGATTGATATATGGGGTTTTGGCAAACTGGCTTACGATGTGTTGGTTGGTGAACCCTTGGTGGAGTTTGATGCACGAAAAGACCTACAAAATGACCATAGAGGACTGTTGAAAATCTTGCAATGGAGTACATTGGATTTGGTCGAAGTACGACGCTGCCTTCGACGATCTGGTGTTCCTGATGGAGGCGTGGATATGATTACGCGGTGCCTCTCTCAGGACCCCAGAAACCGCCCTACCAGCCTGAACGAAATTCTCCACTGTGAAGTGTGGAACAACCTGCATCGGTCAATACCTGCACGTGCACCTGCGGAAGAAGTGGATTTGCACGAATGTTAACTGCGTACCATTAGTGTCGCTTGGATTGTGACAATAGCAAAGTTCCAGTATTGTTTTTGATTTCAAGATTTTAGGAAAGATCTTGGCCATGCTTGCTATTCCATATCTAGTAGTAGTACTAAGGCACCAGTGGGCGTCTTTGAAAGTAACCATTTTGATAAAATCTTCATCTTGGTCGATTGAGGCCTGTATGTGTTATCACCAAACCCAGGGGATGGCTACCCCGGGAAGGAATTAGAAAAAAATCCCAGAGTAGTCTCAAAATATTTCCCGGAAGAATCTCGGTACTCTTGCCTCTCTATTGAGGACAGTTATTTTAATTGCTTTTAGCTGCAGCAGTTACTAAATGGCACTAATTGTCTATTGTTAATTATTCAATTAAAATAAAATCATGGCCAAGCACTTTTAAGCTAGTATTTAATAATAGGTAGCTGCTGAACCACTTTAATTTAATTTGAATAGAATATTTATTTGTATAAAATATTATTCGTGGTAAAAATTACTGTGTAATAAAATAAAATGAAATAAAATGGCCAAGCACTTTTAAGCTAGTACAGTATTTAATAGTTAGCTGCTGCACCACTTGAATTTAATTGGAATAAAACATTATTTGTGGTAAATTTACCATGGTGTATTTTTTCTCAATACCATGTAACATTAAATTATTCATTCTGAATATGACCATAGCGGACATCCCAAAAAGTAGATACATCCTGGAAATGGTGTTACAGTGAGTCGTCAAGCAGCCCCAGGATATTGAAATCCCGGAAAATAGACAGTACAGCCCAGGGGTGCTGATCCCTGCCCCGGGAATGGTGGTAACATGTCGTGTTTGGTTGGTGAGCAGCATACTTTCATGCAGGTTAGTACTCTAGAGTAGCTAGGACTAGTAGTAGTTGGTCTACTAGTTTACTCCTGCAGATTTACTAAACTACTGTAGTAGCTATCAGTAGCTACAACATGAGGATTTGCTTGTAGACGAAGTCCCACCATTTAGCTCGAAGAATTTCGCAATATTATTTACAGTAATTTTTGTGACTGTATCTTTTGTCTGCATGCACGTTTCAAGGCTATCCGACATCTTACTGGAATTCATTCTGTTTTTCTCCAATGACATCCTTGCGGCCATCATTGACCTCTTCAGCAAGAAAAAAAACGAAGCATGCTGCGGTAGTTGCACATGAAAGCACAAGGACGGAGGTAAGTTTTCTCGAGCTGAAAGAAAGACAAGGAAGGAGACAATCATAATTAGTTGGGCCTTTTCCATCGTGATCAGAATGTATTATTATTTGTTTGCCTTCCAAATTCGACCATGAACTTCAATTTTTCACTTACCTTTGTCGTGCTCGTGTCCGTCTTAGCAAGTGCAGAGGTTGCCAGGACAACTCATCTCAGAGGATCTGTCGTTGGAGTGATCACAGAGAGCGTCAATCGCATTTCATGGCTACCTTCTTGGTCGGTCTTTGTTCCAAACTTTTCGTCGGGCGAAAGCCAATCTAGGGGCTTTCTGGAAAGTAAGCTTGACTCGCCGATTGATGCTACTTCTGATCCTACCCTTCCCAACAGCAGCCGAGAACTTTGGCGCAAGTCCTCTCGCTCAGGAGGGGGAAGGAGCAGTCGCAAGTACAGGAGCCGCAATAGGAGCAGCCGCAGCAATAGATCTAGGAGGGACCGCCGCAGGTCCAACGGTCGCAATGGGAGCAGCAGCCGCAAGTCCAACGGTCGCAATGGGAGCAGTAGCCACAGGTCCAAGGATCGTAATGGGAGCAGCAGACGCAGGCCCAACAGATCCGGCGGCAACAACAAAGGAAGGTCCAGCAGTCGCAGATCCGGCGGCAACAGCAGAAGGTCTGCTGGTGGCAGGAGCAGAAAGTCTAGATACACTGGTAGTAACGATTTTTGGGGCAGAACGGCCCATTCTGCTCGAAGCGACAGTAACAGTTATGGCCACAAATCGAGATCTTGGGCCTGGTAATGCTCGGGCAGGGAGCTACACAGAACAGAAATTGCCAAACAGAGGATTGACAAAAAAGAACGCTCCTACTCCATTTTCTGCATACTTTTAGAAGAGAGCACCGAGCGCTATAGTAGGATGCATACAAATACTGTAATACAATCGTGCTGCATTTAGTTGTTGCCGCCGATCTAGGTACTGTACTGGAACACTATGTACTGAAATTCTTAGCAGTGCCGTTTTGCCGTTCGAGTGACTGTAGTATGTCTACTACTAGCTAGACTACTAGTAGTAGTAGCTACTACTCGAGTACTAGCTAGGAGTAGCTACTGTAGTGGCGATTGGGGACAGAAGGTCGCGAAGAAAGTCAGTAGGGTTAGGGCACCGTACAGATATCTTTCCGAGCGAACGCTACCGCGTTCTCTCGACTATGCCAGCTCTCTAGGGCTACGTTCGGCTAGGTAGGGTGGTTTGGAGAAACTCGGCAATTTACTAGGGCCGACCTTTTCTCCGTTCCGAGGCGCCCGGGTGAGAGGGCAGACCGCTAGGGTTGCTCTCACACTCGGGTAGCCAATCGGGCGGGAGGGCGCGGTTAAGAAACTATTTTAGGTATATAAAGTTGCTTTCGTATTCGACGAAAAGGCAAATTTATGATGAAATTTTCTGCTCTTTTCGGTCTCTTCAATTGCTGGATCCAGGTCTAGGCCCTTCCTTGTTT
>Ga0210036_1006013_pt1 | contig 10230 bp, 6 predicted proteins | sample CryGeymeta201515_FD_185469 | JGI IMG/M metagenome (GOLD analysis project Ga0210036, IMG submission 185469) | Groundwater microbial communities from Crystal Geyser aquifers in Utah, USA - Crystal Geyser metaG 2015-15 (SPAdes) (version 2) | ecosystem: Environmental > Aquatic > Deep subsurface >... | reverse complement strand
CCGCCCGATTGGCTACCCGAGTGTGAGAGCAACCCTAGCGGTCTGCCCTCTCACCCGGGCGCCTCGGAACGGAGAAAAGGTCGGCCCTAGTAAATTGCCGAGTTTCTCCAAACCACCCTACCTAGCCGAACGTAGCCCTAGAGAGCTGGCATAGTCGAGAGAACGCGGTAGCGTTCGCTCGCGAGTAACGAGACGCTGAGCCCATAACCTTAAACGAACAGCTTTTCGTCCAAACCTCTACTCTCTACTCTAGAGTAGTAGTAGTCTCAGAAACCTTACGACTAGTAGTAGTAGTAGCTACGAGTACCCAGTAGTAGGCAGCCATTACTGAAATCACTATCATGATGCTCCTTGAAGGTACCAGTAGTCTTTTTGTCATTTTCTAAGTTTAGTTGGTTGCGTGGTCGCATTCTGCGAGAACCTCACTTACTCACACGGACGTTTGATTCTTAGTACGCAACCCGGGCTGGTGCTAAAAACCGGCGAAGCTTCTGAATAGTAGATGCCTTAGACCTCCAAAACACAGAGCGCAACTTTGAAACCTGAACAGAAATTGGCGGTTCCTGCAGTAATCGATTTTCGCCGGGAGAAAGAATGAATTTGCTGGTGCTACTGCTGTACGAAATGTGAAAGTATGTATACTGCAAGTATAACTAGAAGGGCTTTGACAAGCAGAAATATCGCTTTAGGCGTCACTTACTATCGCATTATTTAATTCTTTCAAGCAACAATTCTCTTAAGTTTATCTACCTACTGTCGGCACACCCTAATGGCGCTTCACGTATCAGTCTAATGGCGCAACCTAATGAAGCTTCACGTAACAGTCGAATCCACGTTTGGTCTCAAAACGCTCGGGCTTGGTGTACCAGATCTCGCAACGGCCGTACCCGTTGGTGTTGGAGTACTCCCAACCCTTGCATTTGTAGTCGTCCGAGCAGTACTTCTCACACTGGTCGCGACTAGCTTTGTAAACGACAAAGTCCTTTCCACCGTCAGAACCGGATCCACCATTCGAAGTGCGGCAGGCCTTACCATCCTTTTCGTCGTAAGCAGCCTCTTTGTAAAAGAGAATCTTATTCATATATTCCGCGTCGTTGTACTTGACGTCCTTCAAAGAACGCGTCGTGAGATAGTATTCGTCAGTAGCCGAGTACTCCATAACATACCCATAATAGGCATTCGAAACCGTGTAGTAGTGACCGTACTCTTTGGGAGCTTCTGAAATGAGCCACTTCTGCTTGACGTCTTCATAATCGCAATCACGAAGATTCACATAGTAGGTGTCGTCCATCTCGTAGCACTTCCCTGTCTTTCCGGTGTCGTCATACTTCTCCAAGTGGTAGTTGTGATAAACGAACTTTGCCTTGTCCTGGTCAATACGAGCACGTTCATTAGAATGATAGCCGAGGTAATAACCTGCACCCCATCCCTTGCTCTCCAAGAGAAAGGCGTAGTTATCATACTCGGTCAAAGCCCGCGTATCAGGGGTATTTTCGGCGGTGGTGGAGCTCTGAGAACGAAGCTGTCCCGCTTCGGCGACACCAGAGAAGGCAGTCAAAGTGAAAAATAGGATTTTGAAAAGCATGGTAAATGTTGTTGTTTGGTGTTTTCTTTTGTAAAGGTTCAATGATTAAATTATGAACTCAAGTTTTTTGCCCTTTTCTTGGAGCCCAGTTGAATCGGAACACTTTAAAATCTTGCAAGATTAGTAGTAATCGTAACCATCGAGTTTCTGGAGTGTTTTTTGGACGTCTTATGTAGGTTCTAGCTCCTTCATTGCAAAACTAAGCTCATGTGTGTTCCTCTTTTTATTCACGGGGTGTCGCGTTTGCAGCGATAATAGAGAAGCGTCAAATACTCACAGTACTGCTTAAATGCACGACTGACATTTCGGGGTTTGTGGGACAAGTAGGTTGCAGTCGTGGAACGTGAATGGTTATAGTACTACAATCCGGAACGCGAATAACAGCACTCCCATATTGGCTAGCGTCCGACTTTTCTTATCGTATTGGCTATTGCGCGTCTTCGTTTTCGTCTCTGGATTTACTTTGATAGTCCCTTTGAGGATCAGCTACACCAATACTCCGGAGTCCTACTCACATAGCCTCGCGTCACCGTTTCTCGAATCCAGGATCTCGTCGAAATAAAGCCCCATAGTATTTGATTTCAAAAGCCCTTGATGGTGATTATTTTATCTGCACCACATCATGATGTTGGTCGGGGAATTAGGCCTATAAAGGCGTTGCTGCGTGATCAATTCTGCCTTGGCGTCTCGTGTCCTCGTAAGAGACAGGATATTACGGTCCAGACCGAAGCTACTTTTTTGACAACAGCAGCTTGTGATTGTCACGTGTTCTCTACTGGGTTAACGTTGAGAAATAAATAAAAATGCAATGAGTTTCGAAGAAAATATTGATGCCACGCATGACAAATTCTACGTGCGAGCGGTCCTCCGATAAGAAAATTAAACGAGTTCAATATGCTACAGCTACCTTTTACTGTACAGTAAAATATAACTACTAGTTAGCACAGATCGCAATTGCTGTTACGTATATATCGAGTACTGTAGTCATGTTGTTTTGGTCGTTTGCTATTGAAGTACTGGAAGTTTCATTCATGCTATCATCTGTGTATTATGAACCTGTCTCTGCCTCGCTTCACGCGAAGGGAGAAAAATGTAATCAGCGTATTTAATCCTTGGTCATACCTCTATAAATATACATACTTGATAATGATACGTACAGTGGTCTTCCAAAGCACCGAGCATACCTTAAAATATCGTAGATTCTCTCTCAAACCCCTCAGACTCCTTCGTTCGATGCTGCCAATCGCAGAGCACACAAGAGAGAATTTCGTCGTTTCATGCGCAACCATTTGGTGGGTGCCGAACGTTGACACTGCTGCTGCTGAGAATCCAAACTACTCGTAGATGCAAGTCGGCCCGCAGGTGCCGTCGTCGTGGCACCTTCTTCCGGCAAGGAAAAGTCGTCGTATCGGGGCACAAAAGCCATCAGTGGTTCCGTAGGTTCCATCAACACAGGAGAATAGCATGGTGTCTGAATTCGATGGGCTATATTAAACTTGTCTTCGAGATCGGGACTCGTGGGCAACATGGGAGCATTGTTAAGCAATGTCCTGTAGTACTGGCTCTTAGCTCGCTTGCGGAGATTCAACCCCCGTGAGCGGTGTTCTTGGTTATTACTGCTACTGACATCTCCACAGCCCTCATCATGACTAAGACGGTAGTTGGGAAAGACGGGAGCATTGCACACGGTATTCAACGAAGGCAAGATGAGAGGACGATTTCCAGCAACCGGTGTTTCGTGAATCATGGGAGACTTGCGCTTCTGGCAAGTCATGTGAACTGCTTGGGGAGTTGTGAGAAGCGTCTTGGTGGTCTCGGGTGTCGTCAGGGACCAGTCCGCTTCGATCGGCAAACTGGTAAATCCAACAACGCTAGAAGCACGGACTCGTCGTTTGTTCTTGTTGCTCCTGGAAAGAGAGGAGTCCACAACGCTAGTGGAAGAATCACAAATCTCCATGGCTCGTTGTGACACATCAAATGCGTCCTTCGCTTCCTCTTGATCATCTTGCTGTTGCTGTTGTCTGTTCCTACTGTACTCTGGCAAGCCATTCGGTGCCATTTGATCATCTCTCAGAGACATGTGAGAGACAAAGTGCAACAAACAGCCGGCTCCTAGAGAGCTAGAAGACTGTTTCCTGTCCGAGATGGAGGATGCACTGATAGATGATGCCTGGCTGACTGTAGCTTTTGGCATGACTCGTCGAGGCTCCAGGGTGGGTAAATCTGGAAAACCCGACATGTCGATGCTGCGAGTTGCTCCTGATGACGATGATGCCGTTGCAGCACTATGGCCACAACTTTTTGAACCATTTTGAAATTGTGAAGTTGTAAGTGCCGTTGCCGCAGAAGATAGAGGAGGGGGCAATGGCATCAGTGACCGATGATGAGTACGAAGATGATGGCGCGGAGCCAGGGAAACTCTCGTTTTGGTGACATTGGCGGATGTTTCGTCGTCTATCATCATTTCAAGCGCATCCAGTGTTGGAGGAGGCGCTCTGTTGGAAGAAGGCGGAGTGGAAGAGACAGTCATTGTACTTGTTGGTCTTATTTAATCCCGATTTTCCAGCGTTTTAAAACTGCTGTATCGGGAAAATGCGAGATTTTTGTCGATTTCGAAATGAGTTGAAGCTGAGAGAAGTATGCCGACAAAAAGCTCTGGGGCAGACGAAGCCCTGATGATGATATGGTACCGGTACTAGCTAGTAGTATAGTAGACACCAATGACAACCGATCCGGCGGAGCAGGATTTCCAATGGATGAGAGAAGTGACAAAGCCGGGCGTCAAACTTGCCTGTTAAATACAGCTCACTAAATAAAATATTTTCCCGTTTATTTCTACTTCAGCTGAATTAACGATTACACTGCTGTCTTAATAGTCAAGGAAAGCAGATTTAACATACGGAACATATCGAGTGCACCAGTGAAATTTCATCGATTTACTACGATAATACCTGGTCTTCTAGCTAGAGGACCCTACAGGAGACTATGTAGATACCAGGTACTAGTACCAGTACCTGGTACCACTACCAGGTAAGGTCTCTAGCACCAGTACCAAGTACTCGAGTACTACTGTAGTACCTGGTACCCTGGTACCTGGTACCTGGTATGGTACCTCGTAATACTACTGGTAGTATCAGATAGTGCTGCAGAAGTTGTGGCCACGAACTTTGAAATCATCACGCTGCGCCGAACCCATCGCGGCCAACCTAGAATATGTTATTTAATTTTTTATTAAATGAATCTGGCCAGAAAGCAGGATTGCGCGGTTCCTTATCTCATGAATAAAGGTTCCAGTGATGATTACGAGTACTACCGTACAACTCTGACTACTAATAGTACCTACTCTAACTACCTGGTACCAGGTATTAGAAGTAGCAAGGCTGTAAAGCAATTGGTTCGAAGTTCTACCAGGTACCTGATATCTGGTATCTGGTACCAGGTACCAGGTACCATTTACTCTGGTAAACAGTGCATATGGTACCTGGTAGCTGTTCCTGAAAGTTTTGAATCAATGTTCCGCGCATCCGAAATCCGAAATAGCACGATACTACACTTCCCGAGTTGAGGGAACGCTTCTCAAACGAGGATCCTTCTTGGAAGCACGGGTTTAGCACTGCAGTATATTTCGGCGCTTACAATAATTCGGTGAACTTTCATAATACTCTACAGTATTATGGTATATCGCTACTCGGATACCAGGTACGGTACTCGGTTCTAGTACGCAACAAAAATAATTACAGTACTCTTTAAAGTAAGGACGACTCCACTAGCCAGTATAGATGGTCGATCCCGCAATTCACAATTATAATTCCATTTATTTTATGCAGCTCCTCTTAATTATCCGAAGAATTGCTCTATCAAACGTAGGCAACGGCTAACTTTGCTACTCCTACTCCTCGAAAAGTCGAACTGAATATTCTTCCGGCCTCCTTGGACGAGGAATCAAATACCTCGCCTCTCATCACCCAGCGATCAACTACGTAAAGTAAAACTCTAGTAGTAGACTAATACTAGACCTTGTAGCATTCTATATACTGCTCGAATGAATGCATATACATTTCATTCCAGATTACAGATATGCTGAAAGCATTCCAGGGTAGGGACTGCGAGATTCCAAAATTCGTCTTCACAATTATTACGGAGTACTGGTAGACCCTAGTAGTAGACCACCAGGTACTCGAGGACTGCTGTTTATCATTATTACTACTCTAGTACGGTAGTACAGTATTAGACTAGCTAGCTAGACTCCACTCTATTAGAGTATTTTATTGTGAGTCCATTGTGAAAGTGTGCGATCCTTTTGATCAGTGCAACAGCATCATCCATGCCGACTGGATGGTGTGCTACCGACAAGCTACGCTCCTTTGATGTTGTTGCGAATGCTTACGGCTTCGGTGGGTGGGCTCGTCGTACGGACGAGCTTGATAATTATTTGTTTTATTCTTATTAATAATATTTTTGCACTCTTCTGGTAGCAGCGATTCTTCATACGCCTACACAGAATCCAGCCAGGCAATATTTTACTATCGAATACACGACTATGGCCGAGTAAAATACCAGTTAGTTCTTTTCTACTATCACTCTACCCACGTAAAAAAACGAGGCCCGTTATTTCTAAGCAGGCGTTGCTCAGTCGCGAAAGTCGAAATATACATAACATGTTTATACCTCACATGTCTCTTTTACAACGGCGATCCATCTTTACTACTAGAGGCAGCCAATTATTACTTGTTACAACGGTGACGACGATTTTGACATCCACAAGTCAGTTTTGCATTTTTCAACCCGTTCAGGGCTTTTTATCGTCTCTTGGTAGCAACAGAATAGTAGAGTACCAGCGATATCATTCCAGCAGCAGCAACAACAACAATAACGACGTCGACGTTGACGAAACTGATTTGACTCGTTGGGATCAACTCTACCAACAGGGGTCAGTGTACGTAGAGACTTTTGTGTGTGCTTGTATGTGCGCGAACATTGAATGTCTCAACTGTTATATCCTCAATCTCTTATCGGCTACTGACTCCTTTGATTATGCCCCGCTTCTTTGTTATGAACTCATCCAAAATTCGACTAGAATAGTCGTCGCAATCGCATTACGGAAATTATGAATCCGCCTCTCGAAAATGATGAGGACAGTGTCGCTTTCTCGTCCAAACCTTCACCGGTCCGAGTCATTACCTTTGATTTGGATAATACCCTGTGGAATACCGGCGCTACCATTTCGGCCGCCAACGACGCTGTGGCACAATACTTGAACGATTCTCATATCCAACAATCCAAACGTACGGAAGTTATCATGGGAGAATTGTTTCAAGCCTCTAAAGCCAAATATTGTCCCCTGGACGGTGTCGACGGGAAATCACCCGTCCTACTGACTCAATTGCGCAAAGATGCGCTCGCACAAATATTGATTCACGACAATGGGTACAGCGAGGAAGATGCGAAAACGTTTGCCGAGCAAGCATTTCAAAAAGTGAGTGTCTCACGTGTTGCATTGGTTTGCTATGGGAGGGTGACACGATTATTATTTGATGTAAGTCAGTACTGATATCTCCTCTCATTTTCTGCTCGTTATCTTTCTGCAGTGGATTGATGCGCGATATGCTGCCATTCCGTATCATTGTTCCACCAATGTCTTTGAGGTTTTGGAGGTTGTTTCTAAACTTCGCGAACGCAGCACGATTGAAAACAATAGTTCCCAACAAGCTCAACTCCTGATTGGTGCCATTACGGATGGAAATTCAGATCCCCGCAATATTCCACAGCTTGCACCGTATTTTGATTTTTGCGTCAATGCGGAACAGGTGGGAGTGTCAAAACCCGACAAGCGCGTGTACTTGCAAGCGGCTATTGAACACGTATTTTCTGCCAGCGGAAAACTACAGGATATGGGTCTGTCCACCATCGCGACACACGAACAAGCCGAAAATGCCATTGGACCGTGGTGGATTCATATTGGGGATGACTTTACCAAAGATATTGTAGCCGCCAAGAATCTCAATATGCGAACCGTTTGGGCCCGGGAATTAATTCTCGATAAAATTCGACCAAAACCTAGCCAGGACGATGTTGCCTCGCAGAATACAGACAGCGACCAACCTAAGCTATCGCCGGAGAAGGAACTGATCGAGTTTCAAAAGAAAATTAATAGTAAGACTGTTGTGAAAATGGCGGTGGGAGCCGAAGACTACTTGTCAACCTCCATTGAACGAGAATTTGCCGGTGCCATTATTGATTGTTTCGATGAATTACCGAGCGTATTACAACAATGGCATGACCAAAGTTTCGTCACCTCAGGAGAAGAAATGGACGTTACAACAATCTTAGCGATAAATCAAGCACCAGTAGCACCAGCTAATCCTGCTGACTCTACCGATGACAGCACCAACGGGAGCATAAATGGCGAAGAAGGGGTCATGTCGGCAACCAAATTTTGTGTCTTTTGTGGAACAAAGGTCCCAATGGTTGCAAAGTTTTGCTCCGCCTGTAGTAAAGAGCAGCCGCAAGTATAGGATTAAAAAATGGGCTTATTTGAAGAGTAAAACTACTATCAGCGTAATTTTTAGTGCTATGGTAAGTGACAAAACTTGGTTTCGTACTCGGTGGATCTCTAGGGCGGTTCCCTCAGATGCCTACCTTTAACGGAAATTGTGTCACACCCGGGCAAGACGGAAGGAACTGCATTTGTTTTTGTGACTTTGGAATATAGGCTATTCAACGTTCTGCGTACAAATTCCATTTGCGGCCGCTTTGTCACGGTCTCCTGCGTAGGAAGGACATCCACGCATGCCTCGAGCAGAGAGATAGACATGGCGCCTGCATGTATATTCATGTTTTAGCTCTTCGTAACTACAAGCCAACGAATTCATCTAGGTGGAATTATGCGTTGGTAGCTAGATTACCCACGTATTCCTCCCCCCCCCCTTCGTCTCCTACTCTGAAATGCAATTTGACAATAGTGACAACGTTGCCTAGATACTACAGACAGCGTTCTGGACCAGTAGTTGCCCGGGATAACCAGTCAAGAAAAATTTGTGCTATTACCATTGTCACGGGTCCTCCACATCCATGTGCACAAGGTAAGGTGGGTGGTTTGGTTCCCACAATGATATCTTTGCGGATCAGGATTGCGTCTTGTGACGAATGCGACAGTGCTTCTGAGGATGCATCTTGGTTGCTATTTTCTTTTGTGCTGGTGCTATACATAGTTCGATGCAGCAAGCGTGGAAGCAGGATTTGTTTCAAGGATTCTCCATCCACTCCCGACTCATAGACGTAGACAATTTTGCTGTGAGGAAATGTGGTTTCTAACCAGTTCAAATAGTAATCAGCTTCTTGCGTGGCAGTCAGTGCCGTTTGTGTCCGAGTAAAGTTCAAGCTGAAACGATTTCCTCGGGTCCCCCAAATACCGATAGCTACTACCAGAACCGATGGATGCCGCAACTTGGACGATTGTTGTTCCAAAAACTGAACAAATAACTCATCGGCATCGGGAGTGTGCAGAAAGGTCTTGAATCCAATAGCAACATTTGCAGCAGTATTATTGTTGTTGTTGTTGTTGTTGTTGTTGCTGTAGAGGAGTGGCGACGAAAGTTCCGGTGCCAATTTGTACGTGGGCGGACCACACGCCTCAATGTCGATACCGTACAAGGCCGTGATCCATCCTGAATTGTCGGCATCACACCGCGGCAGTCGCTGTGCCTCCGGCAAACCACTCCGTAACGTCATGATCGCTGGTTCCAGGGGTGCATCATACTTGATGCCCCGCGACAAGCGCACGAGAGCAAAGTAAAGCTCACGTAGATGGGAGGATCCATAAAATACGACAGATAGATTTTTGGTATGGTTGTTGTAGTCATCACTGGTAGGAGTAGGGCTCAGTATCGACTGTAATTGCTTTTGTTGAAATGGAGCCTGTTGGGCCACTTTTACTTGATGGTACTGCGGTGGACTTGTATTACCGCTACTCCTAGTTGGGCTGGGAACAGCTGAGCGGTAATAATAGCTCCACCCTAACAAAGCCGGATCATGTTCTACAGTCCAAAAGGAATGTGGGCGATTCAGAATGTCGATTTGGGGACAACGAGCATGAATAGTTCCGGATGTAGACGATCGCACACCATTTATCCGTTGATGATCTTGTTGACTTGTTGGTAGTTTTGACTGAAGTGACGCTGTGAGTGCTGTTCGGGTGTATTGCACCACCAGCAGCAAGCCAAGTGCAACGCAAGGGACGATCCACCTGGCGACAATCAGGAACGATGATTTTGGGTTTGGGTTTTTCTGAGGCTGCACCATTCTCTGGCGTTATTTGAAGTCTAAAATACAATCAATAGAATCAGTGCTGCTGTGATCGTGTTACTAAAATGTTATATGTGGCAGCACTTCTCACATGATGGTAAGGAAAATAGTAGTCTAGTCTGCTGTTACTTTGGTCAAAGATTATTACAATTCTATCAAATTGTCAGATGGTCAAAATCTGTCGGAATATTTTAAAACATCTGTTGTCACCAATCGAGGGATATCCCTACCCCGGGATTTCCAAAACTGCCCCGGGATGGGGAAAAACACAATCCCGGGGTTGTTTTTGGAAGTAGCATTTGTTGGGCTTAAGTAATATGAACCGTTATTTTTAACAGCAT
>Ga0210036_1006002_pt1 | contig 10246 bp, 6 predicted proteins | sample CryGeymeta201515_FD_185469 | JGI IMG/M metagenome (GOLD analysis project Ga0210036, IMG submission 185469) | Groundwater microbial communities from Crystal Geyser aquifers in Utah, USA - Crystal Geyser metaG 2015-15 (SPAdes) (version 2) | ecosystem: Environmental > Aquatic > Deep subsurface >... | reverse complement strand
CTCTAAATTTTTGAGGTAGATTCTCGTAGTACTTGATTTCTGTAGATCCTACATAATAGCTACCGTTGAAATGAGACTTGGGTCTCATTTTCAGACTAATACTACAGTAGTTGGCTAATTCTCGGAGTAGTACTACCGCACTAGTAGTACTGTAGCTAGGCAGCAGTATTACTGGAGTACTACCTGGTATTCATCAACACCAAGATGAACTACTCCGGAGTACTATTTAGTAGACTACCTGGTAGTAGCTAGCAGTGGCTATTACTGCTGTACTACTAGACTATTACTACTACTAGCGGGCGTAGATCTTGTCGCAAAGTGAGATGATCCATACTCTAGCTTGACTACTGAAGGAGCTTGCCTACCTCCTGGTTCATCTGGTTCGTTTAACAGTTGCATTCTTTTTATTGTTTGATTTAATTCTCTGTTGCATAAGCAAGCACGAGGCTATCTCCTGTGGCAATGATTTACTAGTCTAGTTCTCTGTTGCAGAAGCAAGCAAGAGGCTATCTCGTGTGGCAATGATTTACCTCTTATTTGTGTCTCTTTTGATCTGGATTGATTTCGAAGCAAGAGCCATCATCTCCGAGCGGCGGATCAACTACCTTGCCTAGCTAGTGTAACGCTCAACAAGCCGGTACACAAGGTGCCTGGAAATTCACAACACCTAGCCATGGCCGACAATCACAGACTAATGTGTCTGCAGGTGGCTGCATGGGATGTTCTGCTGGATGCAACAGATTCATGAATGATCGTCCATCACGACGTATTTGTTGATGACGGATCATGATAGACAAGCAACAAATCCAGTAAATCCTTGATGCTGCCAGTTTTACCGCTATTTGGCCATTGCATACTTGAATAATAGAAATACAATAAATCTTTAATGTTGCTGGCAGTACTGCTCATCGACTACTGCTTTCTTAGATTGAACTTTTTCTCGAAATTGTCGGTGTGCTTCTTCCCAGGCATTTTGAAATGCTTCTGCTTTGTCACCGCCGTCGATGCCAGCATTAGGATTAGCCTCTGTGGCACTGATTTCTTCGAATATCGTCAAGGGTCGTCGCCACCAAATGACAACTCCTTCCATAGGAACCGCTTTAAAAATGGTCATGCACCAGTACACTTTTTCTTGTCCTGTGTTGCTTTTACCGTTGCGTTCTGTGACACGATCTAATGTCCAATCTAGTTCTGTACCATCACCACCGTCCTGATCGTCTTCTTCCATGTCACAATCTTCGGGAGTATGAATTGGATGAGGAAAATCTCCTTGTAGCAACGTTTCCACTACAGATGTGACAGGATTTTTCCATTCTACTACTAGAGACGCCACCCGATCATTGCTACCAACCGCGGAAAACCTCTCGGAATACCGATACGCACCCGTTAGCCGAACGTGAAGATCTTTACCCTTCACATTCCTACTGAGAGGCAAGGCAAGTCGTATTGTAATGGAATACCGGTCTTGGCCCCAATACAACTCCAAGTCGTTTTGCGGCACAATTAATCTCGCACCATTTTCCGTCCAAACTTCAATTTTTTGTTGTTGTAGAGCATTGACATTAGCAGGTCTAGTTGTAGTGGATGCTTCTGAAGCTGTTGTTTCATTGGATATTGTAGGATTGTTAGATGGCTGTTGTTGCCGCGGAGAAAACGGTTTTTGGGTTTTTTCTACCACAAGATTCCCATCAGCAGTCCGCGTAATGCGACTGGGGGCATCCAAACGAGTGACTCGAGGTTGAGATCCACCGCTACCTTTAATACCAACATCGTTCTCTTCCTCATCTTCACTACTGCTGCTGCTGCTGCAGTCAATTTTATCCCATTTCGAATAGTCAATTCCTGGCATTTCTTCAAGCCAAACACGAGTAACCCTTGCTGCCGTTAGCTGGGGGTAATCCAGGGAGACGAAAGAATGCGTTTTGTTATGCGACCACACACGTTTTGATATGTTTATCTGCTTTCAACTCATATTCTTGATTTTTGTGAATGAGTACTACAGGGAGTAGTAGACTACTAGTACTCTACTACTGCAACAATAATAAGTAGACTAGACTAGCTAGCTAGTAGTAGTAGACTAGCAGGTGGCTAGTACCTGGTAGTCTACTACCAGGTACCTGGTACTCGAGTACTACTAGCTACTAGAGTAGCTACTGTACTACTAGCTTTATTAGACTAAATTGAATGGATCATACTATGAATACCGTACGAATAATAGTCTAGCTAGTAGACTATTAGTATGAGACGTTCAGATACTATCCATCATTAGAGGAATTTTTAGGGGCAAGTGAGCTACTTCCAAATTAAATTTACTTTATTCATCCGGAGTATTATCCTCACTCCTTCCTTTAGTTAAGGTTCCTCTCTCTCTATTGTTGTTGGCTTCTGAAAATGAAGCGAAAACTCCTGATACCAGTGATACATCTGATCAGAGAACGCGTTTTGCTTAGTTTTGGCCTCTTCCAATTTTATCACTGTTTGCTCTTGAAGGTGTTTGGACGTCTTTTGCAGCTTGTCCCATAAAAAGGTTCCTTGGAACGAATGCGAGAGCTGGTTGGACGTGTGTTTGGATGATTGCTGGCTCTCAAACGTGGGCATGGGTAGCTCCCATATGGAATTCAATTCTTGATCACCCGCTGCATTATCTTCGTACAAGACTTGCGTCATTTGATTGAGCATTCTACGAAGCATCTATCACAAACAAAGTAAAGAAAAGTCAAGTGAGTTTATGCGTGCAATTTTACTGTCGAAAGAGCAATAAGTTGACTCGTTGGACGTGAATAGCAGAGCTTACTGGTCGTGTCCCTAGTTTCTTCTCAGCTTCTAGGAGTGGGTCGTTTTGCTTTAAGTCATTCAACAAGGCTCGCGATATCACTTGCTTTTCGCTCATGCATACGGAAGGAATCACAGCTCGTTTGGGCCAAATCATGGATTCGGAAATGCTTTTCTCGATTGAAGATACAAGTTCGGCCCGCAATCTGGGTACAATTTTGGTAACTTCACCTCCCGCCACTCGAATGTCGAAATTTATTTTAGGCATTGTCGGAAAACTCATGAGAGTGGCCCCAAATCCTGGTGATTCCTTGATCAGAGGCGTCAGGACGACTCGTACAGGGCCATGGAATTTGGCGTTTGTCAAGGTAACGGGCAGTCGTGCCAGTCCTCCAGCTGCGTGTACATGAATGGTCGCTTCTGCAGAACTGTCCCAGGCTATATCAAAATCAAACGCCATTGCATTGGATCCGAGATCATAGACTCGTGCCGATTCCAATTTCGGAGATTCATCTCCTGCCGAAAAAGAATAGAGGGTTGCCTTGTTCGCACCACTCCCATTGGCCTGTGTTGCCATGTGATCGAGTGCAGATTGTAACGATTCTTCCAGACCACTTGCAATTATGTACGGCATCATTCGATCTATCATATATTGCAACGGTATCAAACCAGGAGGACCAACAGCGGCTGCATACAATTTAGCCTCACGTCGCATGGCATTGACGCCCTCTACGGCTCGCAAGCGCGTTTCTCTCAGCTTTTCCAAAAATACTTTCCAAGCATCCTTCCATTGCAATTTTCGCCGCGTCGAAGGGTCGCTTTCCGCCAGTAGTGCGGCCTTTGTGGCACTGAGTCCTTGTGTAAAGGTCATCCAAATATTCTCCCAAACGACGCCTGCCATGGCCGACAATCGGTTCATATTGTCCCGACCAATAGCGTAACTTGCTGTGCACCAAGCCATGACAGACGAGAAAAAGAGACCACCCGCCGTGAACACCAGTAATAGCTTGATGAAACTAAACGTATGGGGAACAACCGTGGATGTGGCCATTACTTGAAGTGGCTGGATAGAGTGAAGGGATGTGCTGCTGGTGGCATGTGATACAATTGGCTGGTAAAGTTGGGATGGTACAGGTACAGGATTTCTTGAGTGAAAATACTTTGGCAATAATGGCGGTGGCAAGTACGATTGACATCTCGAATGGTATAGAAATATTCCCTCTGCAGGTGGAGATATTATTATTTTGGCGCCAGAGGTCGGCTGTTGTGCCGGTAGTAGCATTTCTTCTTTGAATAGTTCTGGGTTCTGGGTTCTGGGATCTATGTGAATGGGCTACCTGCTGAAGTAGGTACTGGTGAATGCGATGTGAGTTTGTAATCTAATCAGAGATTTGCTGGAGTTGCTCTTGCTGTATTATTGTATTACAGTTGTTTGATGCAGCAAACTTCGCCATTGTCATTATGTCGTGCCATGTCTTTGATGTGAAATCAAAAAGAGATTGTCACCAAAAAATGTCACTGCAGGAAGTGTTCGGATTGCCCAGGTGCTTTTCAGTACGAGTATGGTACTCTAGTAGTAGTCTACCTGGTACTATCTATTGTTACGATTATTGGGCGCGTTATTAATGATACAAATTCTAGCAGAAAGCAAACCAATGTGCGTCATTCTTGAGGTTTGTCCTCCACTAAATAAATGTACCAGTACAAAAATATGCAGCGAATGATACTGTAGTACTGTACTACTCCACCAGTAGTGCTGCTGCAGAGTACTACTACTAATAAATATTGGTACTACTCTAGTAGTAGTAGTAGTAGTAGTAGCAGTAGATCTACCACTACGTGCTCAGTAGTATGGTGCTACTAATGCCAACTAATGCCTACCTATGGTAGTAGTAGTAGTACTGTAGAGAGAGAGATGCTATAATCCGGTTCTTGCCAAGTATTTCTGTGCACGAGTGTTACTAGTAGTAGTACCACTAGAGTACTGGAAGTATTCCAGCCAGCATTTGGTTATTTCAGCATTAGTACCAGAACAAAGGTTTTGTGTTGTTTTGAATTCATGTTCTTGAAAATTTGTTGAATTAGCTATTTTGAATTCGTCTGCCGTTCTTGAATGGTGTTGAACTCATTATGTTGAATCTGAGTTGAATTGGTGTTGAATCCATGTTGAATTCTAGCTAATCCCTTGTTGACTTGTAACCATGAATGAAGTTTCTACAGTACCACTGCTAGTAGTAGTACTACATGTGCCTACCACTGTGGGAGTCACTCATGTTCCATTTCAGTCTTGTATTGAATTTGTGAATCCATGTTCAATTTCAGTTTTGTATTGAATTGGTGTTGAATTGGTGTTACATCATGATGTTGAATGATGTTGAATAGCGTTGAATAGACTACCAGGTACCGGTAGTGTTGAATTTTGTGTTGAATTCGTGTTGAACAGAAAGTCCTTTTTAGTGTTAAATTTAGGGTTACAATGGAGATTCGGCAGACCTTTCAGTGCCAGTAAAAACTTGCGGGTTGCATCTCAGGAATCTACTAGAACTTTCCAGATAATTTGGTACCACCAGGTAATACTATTAGTAGGAAGTAAATATGAGATCGCTTCTACTCGTGATAATGCACTTCAGAAAGTGACTATGGACAATTACTACTAGCTAGTAGTATTACTAGTATGGTAGATATCAGGTGTTCAGGTACTGGTATGGTAACAGGTAGAGACTACGATAGATAATAATAATTTAACCTTAATTGTTCGTAAATTACCAATAAAGAATTTTTTAAATCGAACAACGTCTCTTACCTCCGTACCGTACTACGGGATAGTAGTACAGTACTACTGTATCTGGTACCAGGTACGGTACGGTATCAGGTATGAAAGGCCTAATAACTCAACGATCGTGTCCCATAAATAGTCTGTCTTGACAATGTCCAGTGAAGTTTACCAGGAAGTCTTGCATTTATGGGCGATGGTCATAATATCTTCACCAGCCAAGAGAAACTAGACTAGATTCAGAACCAGGTATTTTCCACTTTTTAGGGTTTAATCAATAGCTACTAGTAGAGCAACGAGTCAAGTCTTTCAACTACCAGTACTACTGTACCAACAGTACGTACTAGTACCTGTAGGGAGTAGCAGGGATTTCTACTACTGTACCTGTTACCATACCCTGGTAGAAACTAGCAAGACTAGCTAGTAGTAGCTGTTATTACTACTCACACAATTACTTATAGTACTCCGTTGCTACTACTAGTAGGGTCTAGTAGTACTGCTGTAGTAGCTAGTACTGTACCTGGTACGGTACCCTGTTAATACAGAGCATGCTAGCTACAGTAGAGTACCTGGTAGCTACTACTACTAGCTAGTAGTATTTGTAGTTCTCGCTCCACAAAGTTTTTAATCAAATAAAAATACAGTAATACGGAGCTGTTTATTAGCTGTTACCAGTAGTTTTGAGTACTTACTTATAGTTGGCTGGTGGAGCACTAGCTAGTCTAGTAGTACCACTCAGAGTGGTACCTGGTACCTGGTACAATATCATATTCCTTCAGACTAAGAATCCCTCAAACCAAAACTTTCTCAAATAATTACCTTTCTTTTTACTATAATCAGATTGAGAATACACCGTAGCAGAAAGCTTGTCTTGTCACCTCGATACGATTGATTGCTACTGTAGCTATCAAATTTCAGGATGAATCTCTCCTTTGACGGCACCATTTCCAATTCGTTCAACAGCTTGCCTCCGCCCACGGCCAGCAAACGATCTACGGAAAATGCCAGTGGCAGTCCTACATCCCGTCAAAACAAACGGCAGCGAACATATACGGTTCCTTCCGAAGGTCTTCGTGTTGGAAATCATTTGAGTATTGGCAGTGGACCTCTCACGAATGAATCCATACTGGATGTCAGTATGAATGACAGCAGTATCTATAGCGTCGACCAACGACGGCGACGGTTCATATCATCTCAAGATGTAGACTACGATCTATCCCGCCAAGTCGATACCGCGTCCAACAACAGCCACAACAATATGGCCGATGATTCTTCCACCCTGAACGAGTTGTCCGAGCGACTGCGAGATGTTTCCCAAAGCAACCACAGTCGATTTTTGTTGGACTTTTCGCAACTTTCGGCGGGATCATCAGTTATTGGTGAAGCATCCACACGACGACAGCTTCCACCTCGGGCTTACAGCAACAGTTCTGCTGTCAGCAACACCGTAAGTTTTTCTTCTATGGGAGGCAGTAACAGCAGCTCCCTTTGGCCCAGCTTTGCCAGAGTTCATCGCCGAAGAGGTAGCCCAGAAAGGTTGTAGGTTGTAGTAGAAGCCGGGTTCTATATCTTCGCGCACTCTACGATGCGTTCATTGGAAGATTGGAAGCATAGACTACAGACTGCACATCGATATACATACATACATACATACATCATACAGTTATACATATAGTACATGGCTAATGGCTAATGGAATACTAGACGCGAAATAAAATGTATCATCAAATCTGATTGACTAGACTAGACTAGACTAGACTAAACTAGACTAGTGCGAAAAGATTAGCGATTGAAGTGTGACTTGCTTTTGTTGTTGCCTACTAGTACTAAAAGGAATGTACCTGACAGCCATGGCAAGAGCCTTTTTATTCAACCTGCCTACTGTAAAGACAGGCACCGCCAATACGTGGGATTACCATGCCGACCATACCCACCAATCCCTCGTTGTACTCTCGCCGTAGGGATCGTACATCGTACTGCACTTGGACTTCAGCAGGCTGACACTGTTGTTGAAACATTGTTTGTGCTACTAGAGCACTTGCTATGAAATAGCGATTACACACTTTCTACGTCGTCTTGAAATGTGCGCCATCCTTCCTATTCTCATAAACATGTAATAATAGTTGCTATGATGTGTGTACCATTAGGACTCTTTAAAGTAAGTTGTATTTAAAATTTGGGTTCCGAACACATGAACAAAAAGGAAATACGGTACACGTTAAAACACACTTGGATTTCGAGAGGTTGTCTCGTATCCACGATCCTTACTTCTTGGATTCTTGGATAGACTGTCACTTACAAATAGACATCAACAAAGTTCTTTACCTTCAACGGATTCGTTAGCAAGCATCGTTCAATAAGGGGCAAATGTTGCAACGTCTCCCATAATCAATCCTACGTCTTCATTTTTCAAACAAATGTTTCATTACTTCTTTCACGGTCTTTTCCAATTCTTTTTTATGATGCTTGTTGTTGGCCTTGCTTTCAAAAATAAGTGCCAAAACCCGAACGGCTCCAGACTGAAGAATGGGTTGTCTCATTCCCAAAAGGACCAAATTTTGAAGTACAGCACAAACATTCATGTAAATATTGAAATGGTGCGGTTTTTCCATTTCCTGCGGATAAGCAAAGGTTGTTAGCGTTTGAACGAGACTTTCGATTCCACCCAAATCCTGAAATCTTTGTGCCTCGGCTTTCATTTTTTTTGCCCTACCAGCAGCACCACCGCCACCAGCAGCAGCACTACGACGGCTGTTGTCACCCAAAAATAAATTGTGCAGTACATTACATGCATCCTCGTGCAGTTTCGGTTCTCCCGAAAAGGTCTTCATTGCATTTACCAGCAATTCCAATAGTCCCAAATCTAAAAATAAGATTCGTACTGGTTCCAAAAAGTATGTCATGTGCAAAACACACAAAATAGCAGCACTATTAATTTCTAACGATGTCGAATATTTCTTTAAAACAGTCACGAGAGAAAGAGGTGCACCCAATTCGGAAGCATGTTGACAATTGCTTTTGGAATTGTACCACAATTTTGCCAGCGTTCGAAGCGTCTCCTGAACGACCATAGGATCCTTTTCGTTGGATAAGCCATCGGTAAGCATTGACGCCATATCGGTGGTGGTAGTGGTAGTGGTGGTGGTAGTAATAGTAGTGGCAGTAGTATCAGTGATGGCAGACTTTGTATTCTTGCCTTCGGATTTGGCAGGCGGTGGTGTTGGTGGTACTTGCTTCTCCTCTGCCTTGTTTGGAGTAGACGGGTTCCTTGACGAACTTGTCATAGTAGTTGCTGTTGTCTCGTCCATTTTGAGGCGTTTGTTGGGATTCTCGTCAGACATGGTGGTGGAGGTTGATATTCTTGTTTGCTTCTTTCTTCTTATGATGTTTGAACGGCGACTTGCACCGGTCAAGAAGGTACTCGGAGTATTAGTCTACTTTATTTTAAAAAGCAATAAACGAGGTCTACCTGGTACTTTCAAACGTTTTTTGTTGCAACTGCATTTTTTACCTGTCTCATCTACTACTAGTCTACTAGACTATTCTACTAGGTCTACCACTCCGACGCGTAGAGAGTCTACTATTACTAGTACTAGTAGTACTCTACCAGTACTACTTAGTAGTAGTTTCATAGCAGCAGGGCGAGTAGACTACTACCAGGTACCAAACAACAAAATAGACTACAAATTAATAATGAAACCGTACAACAAGTACTAGAGTCTACGTAAACATACATGTAGTGTTAGTACAGTAGTAGACTACGTGGCGAATTTAAAAAACCAAAAACTGCCCGGGTGTTCTCTACAAAACAACGATTTTTTAAGATTTGGATACCAGTAGTCTACCAAGGTACCACGCTGGTTTTTACTACTTACTACTTTTAGTAGTCTACTACTACTAGTAGCTACTAGTGTTGGCGAAAGAACTGGTTATGGGTCCTATGAATCCTACGTTTCAAGGCACTACTAGTAGTATCTAGTAGGACTGATATCAAGTAGTGATATCAGAGTCCTCTCACTTCTTTTACAGTATTATCTAATAATAAATACAGAGTATCATCAAGTGACAATACCAAAGTATAGACATAGTGTTTGAATTGTCTATTCAACATAATACTGTTAAAGCCACCAGTAAAAGGACAGCAGTTGCAACAGGCAGTGACTCCAGGAGGATCCATCGCGCTCAACAATAAGCAGTGTGAATACAGCAAACTCAGCGCAGACACCAGCCACAGGAAGAAGTCCTTAAGCGCGAGACACACAGGAAGCTAGTGAAAGCCCCTATTAACAACAACCAGTGTCTCCAGTAGGAGTAGTACCAGTCTCTACAGTCTAAAGGAAAGTCAGCGGCTGAATTCCCATTGCATCGCGCTGTATTTAAAATACAGCATTAAAGGCAAAAAAAAGCAAGAAGGAAACGAAACGATTTCGCGAAGGAAATCTCTACTAGTAAAAAGCTAGTGTTTTAGCTTTTGCCCAAAAGACAGAGTCTCGCTTCTCAGTTGAAATTTACTAGTGGTAGCTACTACTAGTGAAAAGCGCGCAAAGACCAACAAGCAGAGTACTTTTTTAGCGAATGAAATCTCTGCTAGTTAAAAGCAAGGTAAATACTTTTTGCCCGTGATAAAAAAGCACTTTGCTCACTGGCAATTGAGCGCACGTCAGTTTTGACAAAAAGAAGGTGTTCTTCAAGGGATTCGAA
>Ga0210036_1005993_pt1 | contig 10261 bp, 9 predicted proteins | sample CryGeymeta201515_FD_185469 | JGI IMG/M metagenome (GOLD analysis project Ga0210036, IMG submission 185469) | Groundwater microbial communities from Crystal Geyser aquifers in Utah, USA - Crystal Geyser metaG 2015-15 (SPAdes) (version 2) | ecosystem: Environmental > Aquatic > Deep subsurface >... | reverse complement strand
AACGCCGGAATAAAAACAGAGGGAGTGGTGCGCGAAAAAACAGCTGACATATCTAACCTATTGATTTAAAATGGTTAAATTTTTTTCTTGACGGGGACAATATAGAATGTCCCTTCGCCTTTTGACAACCCACCCCAAGTCCCCTATAGTTGCGCTTGGTAGAGCAACCAACGGAGGGGCAAGATGACAGAGCTCAGCCCGCACCAGAAAAACTCTCAAGCCGCAGCCATCCGAAAAAAGATGACCTGCGGTTTTTTGTTTGTATACTTTTCTGACACAGGGGTGGAATAAGGTGAAGAACAAAGCAAAAAAGTGAGGGGACAAAAAAATAATGTGGGTTGTATTCGACACCGAAACCAGCGGGCTATGGCCGCAGGGCAACGATCAGATTATCGAAATCGGCGCGGTGAAACTAAACGAAAACGACATCGTTGACGAATTCAGCAGTCTGATCGACGCCGATGTGACCATTTCGCCTTACGCGCAAGCCGTTCACGGCATCAGTGCACAGATGCTGTGCGGTCAGCCACAACCCGCGCAGGTTTTTCGCGCCTTTCAGCAATTTGTCGCCACCTGCCCCTGATTGCGCACAACGCCCGCTTTGACCTTAACTTTCTGCACGCCGAATATGCGCGACTGGGATATCGGTTAACCAACAAAATAGAATGCACCCTGCAATTGAGCAGAAAACAACATCCACAGACGATTACCAGGCTACTCCACAATCCACAGGAAGCAGATGAACCTGCTGTTGTGGGTGTCGCTTTCTGTGGGAGTGGCTTTCTAGCCACGATCAATCTCTCCAATCATCACCCCAATGGGGGCGAAAGTTTGAAGTTGTGGGGATAATTAATCGCGGCTGAAAGCCGCTCCCACATTCAAGTGGGCGCCAGCGGAAGATTGCTATTCATCAGGGAGTTCCCTACCCCGTGGGGTTGCAAAGGCTCTACTCAATACGCCCGATCAAGACTTCACGGGCTTTGCCGCTGCCATCGGAGGGGCCGACAATACCTTCAGTTTCCATTTTTTCGATCATACGCGCGGCACGATTGTAGCCGACCCGCAGACGGCGCTGCAACATCGAGATCGAAGCCTGGCGGGTTTCTGAAACAATGCGCACCGCCTGATCCCAGTGCTCATCGTAACCTTCATCCTCGTCACCCTCGCCACCCTTGTCGGCAGGCGGGGCGGTGAGAATCGACTTGTCGTAATCGGGTTTGCCCTGTTTGGCGAGAAATTCCACCACGCGTTGCACTTCAAGCTCTGAAACAAAGGCGCCATGCACCCGCTGCAAATAACCGACACCGGGCGGCAGAAAGAGCATATCGCCCATTCCCAGCAGGGTTTCCGCCCCCATGGAATCGAGGATGGTGCGCGAATCGGTGCGTGAAAACACCTTAAATGAGATCCGAGTCGGAAAGTTGGCTTTGATCAGACCGGTAATGACATCGACACTGGGGCGCTGGGTAGCGAGAATCAAATGAATACCGGCGGCCCGCGCCATCTGCGCCAAACGGGCGATGGATTCTTCGATATCGCGCCCGGCGACCATCATCAAATCGGCGAGTTCGTCAACGATAATGACAATATAGGGCAAATGACCGTGCTCAAGCTCAACCTCCGGCGTGACTACCGTTTCCAGCTCGGTTTCGGCCGTGAGGATATCCTCTTCACTCAAGACCAGAGGTTCTTCGTGTTGCAATTTGGCGGTTAAATCTTGGGCCTCCTTGGCTTCTTTGACCAGCTTACGATTATAACCCTCGACATTGCGCACCCCCTTGTCGGCCATCAACTGATAACGCCGTTCCATTTCGCGCACCGCCCAACTGAGGGCCAGGTTGGCTTTTTTGGGGTCGGTTACTACCGGCAACAACAGGTGCGGAATCCCTTCATAAATGGAGAGTTCCAACATTTTCGGATCGACCATAATCAGCCGCACATCTTCCGGGGCGGCGCGATAGAGCAGTGACAGCACGATAGTGTTAATTGAAACCGATTTGCCGCTGCCGGTGGAGCCGGCGACGAGCAAATGCGGCATGCGGGCAAGGTCGGAAACCACAATCTGGCCAAAGATATCCTTGCCCAGGGCCATGGGCAACTTGCCGCCATTGCGACGAAAATCTTCTGAATCGATGATGTCCTTCAGATAAACAATCTGACGGTCTTTATTGGGGATTTCGATGCCGACGACGCCGCGACCAGGAATTGGCGCGACGATGCGGATGGAAACCGCCTGCATCGCCATGGCCAGATCATCTTGCAGATTGGCAATTTTATTGACCTTGACGCCAGCAGCCGGACAAAATTCGTACATGGTGACCACCGGGCCGGGCTTGACTTCGACAACTTCGCCCTCGACCCCGAAATCGAGCAGCTTGCGCTCCAGCAACCGGGCGGCCATCGCCAGACTTTCACGATCGATGGGCAGCGCCGCTTCGCCTTCGTGATCCAGCAGAGAAGGTGGCGGCTGATGGTAGCTGCCATCGGGCTCAAGAAAAGAGAAGGCTTCCTGGATGTCGTCGAGCTTGTCTTTCTTTTTCGATCCTTTGGCCGCTTTGCGTGGGGGAGCCGGCAACGCACGGGATTCGCTTGCAGCAATCACCGGTGTCCGTATCTCTGCTTCATGGCGCAGCACTTTTTTGCTGCGGGCCAAACGCGCCGCGCGGTTCTTTTCAATTCGCCGCCCGAAGCGCTCTAAAAAACCATCAACAAACAGCACCAGACTGAAGCGGGTCGAAGCAATGAGAAATACGACAAAAAAGACCACCAGCACCACGGCGGCACCGCTGAGATTCAGATAGGTCGATAACAGCCGTACCAGCACCCGCCCCACCGCGCCGCCAGCTTCACCAATGTGGGCACCAAAGAGTTCCACCTGGCTCAGTTGCAGAGCCAACAGGCCCGACAGAGAAATTTGCAGCATAAAAAATGCGCCACAGCGCTGCCAGCGCAAGCGCAGTTCACGGAATTTGAGACACCGCAGGGCAACAAACAGAAAAAATGCGGGGAAGAGCCAGGCGGTCAAGCCATAAATCTGATAGAGAAGATCCGCCAGATGGGCACCGAAAACTCCACCGAAATTGCGAATTGTTGTCGGATGCAGGCTGTTATTGAAGGACGGATCGTTATTATGGAAAGTACCAAGGCACAGCAACAGCAAAACGCCGACGGCCAGCCAGACAAAGCCGAACATTTCCTTACGCAGCAAGCGTTCTTTCGGGATATCGGTAATCTGCTGATTCATTGAGAAGTTTCCCGTTATGCCCCTGGAACGAATAATGACGCGGCAATAACCAGGGTGCCAAGCACCAGACAATAGAGCGCGAAAACCCCCAGACGCCGCCGCTGCAACACCCCCAACAACAGCCGAATGGCCAAGATACCGCTGATAAAAGCCACCAGCGAACCCGCCAGATAAGCGGGAATCTCGGCAGCTGTCACCTGATTTAAGTCCTTCAGTTGCAACAGCGCCGCGCCACCAACCGCGGGCAAGGCCAGCAGGAAGGAGAAACGCGCCGCCGCTGCGGCATCAATCCCGCGCAGGAGCAGACAGCCGATAGTGGCGCCAGACCGTGAAATTCCGGGCAGCACCGCAAACCCCTGGGCCACACCAACCAGCAGGGCATCGCGTCGGGTCAGCGCGGCAAGGGGGCGACCAATTTTTTGCACGCGACCAGCAATTGTCAGAAGCACACCGGTCACAAGGAGCATGGCACCGACAACCAGCATATTGTCGAATAATTGTTCCACCGCATCTTTCATTGCCAACCCGATGATCGCCGTCGGCACCGAAGCCAGCACCAACATCAGCAGCAAACGCCGATCTACGCTATTTCCACCGGGCAAACAAGCGCGCAGCAGGGCTAAAAGATCACGGCGAAAGTAAAGGACAACGGCCGCCATGGTCGCGGCATGGAGCAGCACATCGAACAACAACCCCGGCTGGGAAAAGCCCGGCAAAAAATGCTGGGCAATCGCCAGGTGGCCCGAAGAGGAGACCGGCAAAAATTCCGTGAGACCCTGGATTAAACCCAGAAAAATAGCGTAAATAATTGACATCTAGACTTCCTTTTAATTTTAAGCCTGCGCCGCGAGACAATTGCGCCTGTTTGCAAACGGAGCCATCAATTCCTGAGCTTTAACACCACCATTAAAGTTCCAGCACCAGGGGCAGAATCAAGGGGCGTCGCCCCAGACTGCGATTAAACAAGCGCCGCAGCACTTTGCGCAGATTGACCCGCAGTTCTTCCCAGTCGGCAATCGCGCCCAGACTCTGTTCCGCCAGAAATTCACGCAACTGGTAACGTGCCTCTTCAAGCAACTGCTCTCCCGACTGCTCATCTTCAGGAATAAACCCACGGGTAAAAATTTCGGGGCCGAAGACAATCTCTCCGGTGGCCTGATGAACCGCCAGCATGGCAATCACCAGCCCATGATTGGCCAGATGCCTCCGATCCCGCAGCTCGATAATCCCGACATCCCCCACCCCCTTGCCATCGACAAAGACCCGCCCCTGCTCAAAATTTCCCGCGCGCTCAAGACCTTGGTCACTCACCTTCAGAATCTCACCATTGCTGAGCACCAGGCTGTTTTGCGGCGGCAACCCCAGCTCAAGGGCGAGCTGACGATGTTTAACCAGATGACGATACTCGCCATGAATCGGTACAAAATACCGCGGCTTGACCAGATTGTGAAGCAGTTTCAATTCTTCGCGACTGGCATGACCGGAAACATGAATTTCGCTGGTTTTTTCGTAGTAAACTTCGGCCCCACGACGATAAAGATTGTTGATCAAATCGGAAATGGCCTTTTCGTTGCCGGGGATAAATTTTGACGACAGAATGACCCGGTCGCCCTCTTCCACATGAATCTGTTTGTGATCGCCCAGGGCGATACGCATAAGGGAACTCAGGGGTTCGCCCTGGCTGCCGGTGGTCAGAATCAGCACCTGGTCGGGGGGCAGTTCGCGCATTTCTTTTAATTCGACAAATTGTTCATCCTCTATTTGCAGGTACCCCAGCTGGCGCGCAATGGCAATATTAGAAACCATACTGCGACCATTGACCAGCATCCGCCGTCCACTGGCTTTGGCCGCATCGGCCACCTGCTGAATACGGTGAATGTTGGAGGAAAAAGTAGCGATGATCACCCGGCGCGGGCAAATGGGCAGAATTTCGGCAAAGGCCTTGCCGACAGTGCTTTCCGACAGGGTATAACCTTCATTTTCGACATTGGTCGAATCGGCCAGCAGCAACAACACGCCCTGCTCGCCCAATTCGGCCAGGCGGGCCAGATCGGTTTTCTGCCCATCGACCGGCGTCTGATCGAGCTTGAAATCGCCGGTATGCACCAGCACCCCGGCGGCGGTTTTAATGGCGTAACCCACTCCATCCACGATCGAGTGGGCGACGCGAAAGGGTTCAACCTTAAAGGGCCCGAGGACAACCGGCTGTCGCGGCACCAGGGTTTCAAGCTCAACGTGAGAATCGAGGGCGTATTCCTTGAGCTTGTTAGACAAAAGCCCCAGGGTCAGGCAGGTTGCATAAATCCGCGGCTGACCAAGTTTGTGCCACAAATAGGGCACTGCGCCAATATGATCTTCGTGACCATGGGTCAACACCAACCCCACAATATCGTCCCGGCGTTTTTCGAGCCAGGCAACCTCGGGCAGCACCAGATCTATTCCCATCATATAGGCTTCAGGGAACATCAGACCGCAATCAATAAGCAGAAGCTTACCCTCACTTTCGATCGCCAACATATTCATGCCGATTTCGCCCAATCCACCCAGGGGAAAAAGGCGGACAAAGGGACGATTTTCAGGGATAGCTTGTGGCTCTGACATTATTTTTTACTCCTCACCAAGCACAAATTAACGACCCTTCCCTGCCGTGCGGCAGCAGCAAGAGGTTCATCGCGCCGATAATCTCCAGAATTGTCCACGGAAAGAAACACAGAGAAAAGATGGCCGAACACAACACACCCACAGGAACCTTTTTTTGAAGAGAACCTAGACTACTGAAATTTAAGCATTTTAGTCAATATATTTTCACCACATCATCGCTCGCATTCACCTATTTTGTGAATTATGTGGTTTACTCGGTCTGCGCAATCCGCTACATTTTACGCTTGTTAAATAGTCACTCTTCAGCATACAGAGCTGAAGAGATAGGTTAAATATTTAGTGTCTGCCCAACATAAAGGAGAAGATCATGTCGGTAAATAAAGTTATTCTGGTGGGCAACCTGGGCAAAGATCCTGAGCTGCGCTATACGCCAGCGGGGGCAGCAGTGGCAAACTTCAGTCTTGCCACCACCGAGCGCTATAAGGATCGTGATGGCAATCGCCAGGAAAAAACCGAATGGCACAATATTGTTGCCTGGCGTCAATTGGCGGAAATTTGCGGCAAGTACCTGCACAAAGGCAAGCAAATTTACCTGGAAGGGAAAATCCAGACGCGGTCTTATGACGATCGTGACGGCAACAAGCGCTATATGACGGAAATCGTCATGGATCAAATGCACATGCTCGGCAACAAAAATGATTCCGGTGACAGCCAGTACCGCCCCGAAGACCAGACTTTTCGCCCCCAGAGCAGCCCGGCGCAACAACCGAAACCGGCAGCAGCTTCAACCGCCACCAATGACCCGGCACAGTTTTCTGATCCGGTTTACAATGATGACGATGAAATTCCATTTTAGCCATTTTGCCGTGAAAGCCCATAACTGATTATGCTGACAGATCGCATCAAGGCACTGAAACAGGTTTTGCATGATCCAGACCCGCAGGTTCGTGAAGCGGCCGCAGACAGCCTGGATCGCCTTGAGGGCTTGCGGTCTCTGCCTGAGCTGATTGAATTGCTCGCCGGAAATGATCGGCGCGCACGCATCGCAGCAGCTTATGCCCTGGCCAAAATTCGGTCGAACCAGGTTTACCTGCCCCTGTTACAAGCCCTCAAGGCCGAAGACCCCGATCTGCGTGCTGCGGCAGCCAGCGTTCTGGGAGACAAGCACCACCCCAAAACCCTGGGCGCCCTGGTCAAGGCACTTAACGACCCGGAACCCGGGGTTATCGCCGCCATTGCCACCGCCTTGGGCCAATTTCAAGATTTGCGGCTGCCCAAGGTTTTAGGCAGCTTGATCGGTGACAATGAACAAGTCAGCCTGGCGGCGATCAACGCTCTGGGGGAAATGGGTCTGGAAGCAGGCGAAGGCTTCCTGCTGTTTGCCCTACAGGATCAACGCGCCGCGCTGCGTCGCCAAGCGGCGCGCGCTCTTGCTTTGTTGCAGACAGGAGAATAACCGGCACAACGCATTTTCAACGCACCAGGTAAACCGAACAACGCGCCTTCATCGCAACCTGCATGGAAATCGAACCTTGCAAAACGCGGCGCAGGCGGCCTTTGCCTGAAGAACCAATGACAATCAGCTCACAATTTTCACGTTCGGCAAATTGCAACAACTGCTCTTCAACTTCGCCATATAAAATTTCCCGCTGGACATTCACCCCCAGATCCCGCGCCACCTTGTCAACAACGTAAAAAATCCGTTCCTCACGCTGAGCCCAGCTTTCGAGCTGCTGGCGGTGCTCGGGGTAAAGATCCCTCAGGGCCGGATCTTCTTTGGCGGCACGCACAATAACGGCAAAAACCTTGCTGCGAAAATATCCATCGCTGGTCGAGGCTGCCAACCGCACCGCTTCTTCAGCGGCCTTGTCCGAGGGTGGCGAGCCATCAATCGCCACGAGGATTTTTTTACTGAGATTCAGCATAGCTCTCCCCTTAAAGCGGATTCGTGACAATACATTAATCATACCCTGCCAGACTGTCAACCTGAGGACACAAAAAACACAGGCCCGCATTGACAAAAATAGAACGGCATTCTACAGTGTTCCCACTGACGCCAAATCGCACGATTCTTCTTGCTTTTGCGGCGTATACAACTTGACAGTCACTATGACCGGGTTTAGAATCACGCGAATTTTGTAAAATTTTAAAACAATCAAAATGATCCAGGAGAATGGGGCTAATCATGGTCAAAAAAGACAAGTCTGAATATATTATACAAGCTGTTTCTCACGCGCTTGATCTGCTTGAACAGTTTCATGATGATATTGATGAACTTGGGGTTACAGAATTAAGCAAACGCCTGAAGCTGCATAAAAATAATGTTTTCCGACTGCTGGCAACTCTTGAGTCACGCGGCTACATCGAACAGAATCGGGCAACCGAAAATTACCGCCTGGGGCTCAAAGCTTTGGAATTGGGGCAGACTTTCATTAAACAAATGGGGCTCTTGCGGCAGTCGCGGCCGATTCTGGAACGCATTGTTGAAGAATGCAATGAAACGGCCTATGTTGCCATTTTTAAGGAAAATCACATTGTTTACCTCGACGTTGTTGAAACCAGCCTGACGGTTCGGGTTGTTTCGCGCGTGGGTTCGCGGTTACCCGCTTACTGTACCGCCTCAGGCAAGGCGCATCTGGCTTTTATGTCTGAAGAAGAGCTCGACGCCACCCTCGAAACCCAGGATCTGGTACAGCACACTCCCACCACCCTGGCCACGGTTGCAATGATCAAAGCAGAGCTGGAACTCATTCGACAGCAAGGTTACGCCGTCGACAACGAAGAGCTTGACCCCGGGGTGCGCTGCATTGCTGCTCCGATTCGTGACTACACCCGGCGCATCGTCGGCGCGGTGAGCATTTCCGGCCCAAGCATGCGGTTGGACGATGCCCGCCTGGAAAATACCTTGATCCCCCTCATTTTACGTGCGGGCGAAGAACTTTCAACGCGCCTCGGCTACCCGGCCTAACCAGGGAATACAAATAACACAGAAATTAAAGGGTTTCGGCAACGGAACCCTTTATTATTTTGATGGCAGTTGACCCTATGCTCAACATAAACCAACTGATCAGCCAGGCCAAAAGCGAAGGGGTTCACCACCAAAGTGCCCTACCCTTCCTGCTTGAACCCGCACAGTTTAACGGTCGCTCGGCGTTACTGGTTCACGGATTCTCCGCCAGCCCCGAAGAAATGCGTATCCTGGCAGGTCATCTGTGCTCCTTGGGCTGGCGGGTTTTAGGTGTTCGCCTCAAAGGACATGGCACCAGCCCGCAAGATTTGCGTCACTGCCGCTGGCAAGATTGGCTGCAATCCCTGGAAGACGGCTACGAAGTTTTGGCTGACGGAAGCGCACCTATTGACCTGGTCGGCCAGAGTACCGGGGCCCTTTTGAGCCTGCTACTCTGTCGCAAACGCAACATCCACCGCCTGGTGCTGCTATCGCCCTTTATAAAGTTAGCCCACCGGCTGGCTGAACACACGGGCTGGCTCAAATATTTCCAGCCCTGGCAGCGACGACAACTCACCCCTGAACAGGCACAGCACTACTACGCCGACCGTCCACTGGCAGGCATAGCCCAGATTCTGCGCTTGCGCGATCAACTGTTACCGCAACTGGCCTTGATTGAAAACTCGACCCTGGTCATAGCCGCTGAGGGCGATCAGACCACCGCCCGCGGCAGCGCCGCGCAGCTGTTTTCTCGTCTGGGCAGCCGGGAAAAATATTTCCACCTCCTCGGCCCCGAAGTTCCTCACGTACTGACTACGGGCGAGAACCCTCAACTGGAAACAACCTGCCAACTGATTGGCGATTTCCTCCAGGGCCTCCACAAACTCTGAAGCTGAAAGTGTGAAAAACGGTTAAATCTCGCTTTCGATGAACGGCTGCTGACGGGTTCGCCTGATGGATTATTCCAGAGAATTGCAGTTCAGACGCGTCCAAAGCTGGTTGACGGCGGCTTCGAGATCGGCGAGGCTTCCAGAGTTGTCGATAAGATAATCGGCGCGCGCTGCTTTTTGCTCTTGCGGCATCTGGCTGCCAATCCGGCGCAGGGCGTCATCACGGCCAAAACCATCACGCGCCATCAAACGCTGCAACTGAATCACGGGATCAATGGTGACAACCAGAACCTGATCGACCCGTTTTTCGGCCGCCGCTTCAAAGAGCAGGGGCGCTTCATAAACGATCAGCTTGATGTTAGCGGCACGCAACGCCGCCAGGCGCTCGTCGGCCAGGCGGGCAATGGCCGGATGGGTCAAGCGGTTGAGAGCCGCAAGGGCTTGAGGATCGGCAAAGACGCGCTCAGCCAGCGCCCCACGATCGAGGGCCTGTTGCGCGTCAAGAATTTGGTCTCCAAATTGCTGCACCAGTTGCAGCAACACCGCAGAGCCGGGGGCAACCACCTCACGTGCCAAGGC
>Ga0210036_1005988_pt1 | contig 10265 bp, 8 predicted proteins | sample CryGeymeta201515_FD_185469 | JGI IMG/M metagenome (GOLD analysis project Ga0210036, IMG submission 185469) | Groundwater microbial communities from Crystal Geyser aquifers in Utah, USA - Crystal Geyser metaG 2015-15 (SPAdes) (version 2) | ecosystem: Environmental > Aquatic > Deep subsurface >... | reverse complement strand
TGATGGCTGACAAACACTGGTGCCGCCGCAGGCATTACATGATATAGGTGGATAAGCCGAGTCTCCAAATATACAAGGAGTTCCGCCACCGCCGCTCCCGCCGGTAGCATTCCATAAATTATTTACCACATAAGAGGCAATAGCCCAGGAGGATAAAATTATCAATAAGCCGATTAAAGCGCCAATGAGCATCTTTTTAGCTTTATCAATTTTATCCGCACTGCCGCCTGATGTCATCCAAAGCCAGCCGGCATAAACCATAATAATGACGGCAATAATCCCCAAGAACCCCAATGACACGTTGATTATTTTAGCCGCGACAATTCTAAAATCGTTGTTGCCCAAACCAATGGCGTTAGACACGTTTCCTTCCTGACCGCCCCAAAGAATATTACTGGCCTGCGCGCTAACCGATTCAATTCCAATCAAGCCGAAAAAACCGGCAACTAAGCCGAAAATAAACAAGCTGATTAATAATTTTTTATTAAATTTTTTCAACATTTTTATAAATTAAAAACAAGGGTTGGCTTGCGGCGTGCCGTCGCAACAAGAAGGAGTGGCCCCGCCAGCGCCGCATCCTAAACCATCTGAAGGCGTAAAACAATTTTGATATTTATCTTTAATCCCCGAAGTAAATTGCTGTTGATAATTATAATCTTTTTGCAAGCCATAATAATTTATTATTGCTGTCTGCTGGTTACCTTGAAGATTAATAGAATAATTAATAGGATTGATGTTGCCAAATTGATCAATCGCTTGTACGTTAACATTGGTGGAATTAAAAGTGGAGCTCATCATCGGCTTGCTGAAATCAGCCGTGGGGCTGGTGTTTAATGGAATATTATTAGCATTAGACACTGGATTTATCGCGGTAATGGTAGGCACGGTTATATTAATGGTATTATTGGTATTAAAATCCCAAAAAGCGTTATCGCCATCAACAACGCCGCCCGGGCAATTTATTGAATCCGGCAACGGCATATATTGAAGATCGCAGCCATTAGGAGGGTTAGGCCCGTCAGCCGCGCCGTCGGCATTGCCGTCCAAAGAATTATTAGCCATATCAACGATGCCGTCAGCCGGCGATTTAGCCGTCGGCTGACCGGCGGCCAATAAAGTAGCGGCTTTGATTAAAGTATTGATAGCGGCATTGCCCGGCAAACAATAGATTTTATTGCCGCAAGAATTAGTGCCGCAAGAATTATTGGACAAAAACTCCACTGTCTGATAATTATTGGATACATAGTAATTTCCGGGAATTGGAGTTGTCCCGACGTTTGCATTAATTTCTATGCTGGACGTATTTGTATTCGCGCCTAGGACATAAAGCGGATTAATCGGCTCACTGAAAACAACCGTAATCACCACGTTCATGGGCTCGGTTGAACTAGCCGCGGGAAAAATGCTGACAATTGTAGGCGGAGTTAAATCAACAAAGGTGCTCACTTCAAATTTCCAGCTATAGCCGACGGCAATTGCCCCGGGAAAAGCCGGGTTGCCGTTTTGCTTGATAATACCCGGCATTAAATCAACCGTATGCCAAATATTAGCGGAAGGGCTGCCTAAAAGGGCTTGCGGAATAAAAACAAAGGTCAGATTGTCGGTCGTGGAAGCAATGACATTTGTGGTTGAAGCGCTCGCTCCCATACTGCTCTGATAAAGAACCACATTACTAGTAATTAAATTCGTAACCGGATCAAAAATAGTATTGGGATTAATCGGCTCTTTAAAGGTAACCACGATAACCGTGTTGCGGGGAACGCCTGTCTGGTCGCGCCCGGGATAATGGGATTCAATAATGCCTGACCCCAAAGACGGCAGGCCATTGCCTCCGCCGCCCGGTCCGCCCGGTCCGCCGGCACCGCCATTAATTGATGAATAAAGCATATTTAAAACAAAAGTAGCCAGACTCCACGACAATAAAATAATTATCAGGCCGATTATAGCGTTTTTTAAAATGTCTTTGGCCTTATCAATCTGGTCCTGGCTACCGCCTGATGTCATCCAGAGCCAGCCGGCATAAATTACAATTAAAACGGCCAGAATCCCTAAAAATCCCAAGAAAATCCGGATAATTCTGGCAATAACAATTCTAAAATCCGTATTGCTTAGGCCGATAGCGTTGGATATATTTCCTTGCTGGCCTCCCCAGACAGTATTATCAGCTCCGCTTTGGGCAAATATAAAATTAGGCAATAAAAAAATCACCACCGCTAAAATTAAGATGCTGATCAACGCTAATTTTTTATATTTTTTTAATCTTAATTTCTCAAGCATGGAAAAAATTAAGTTATTATAAGTTATTATAAGAAAAAATACTAAATGAATAACCCCACCGCAAGCGGATGGGGTTTCCCGTCCAGTTGCCGTGGTAAGTGATTTAAAACAATTTTAACTGTGCAAAGCCTTTGTGGTCTGTCTCCTTCCCTTGGTTCACTATATACCGCTTGATTATATCCGTAGTTGTCCCGTCGCCCACCGTTCCGACATAATAGCCGTCACCCCAAAATTCACCGCCCCACAATCGTTTTTTCACCTCGGGAAATTGCTGAAATATCTGCCTGCCGGAAATGCTCTTCAAAATATTCACAATTTGCGAGGGTGAAAACCTTGGCGGAGCGGAAACAAAAACATGAATGTGGTTGCCGTCGGTGCCCAGAGAGATTATCGTAAAACCATACCTTTCAGCAATTTCCCTAATGATCTTGTTTACTGCATCGCTGATTGCCACATCCACCAGAATATCGTGCCGGTATTTTACAATCCAAACAATGTGATACTTTATTATATACCGCGTATGTGCGGCTATGGAATAACTTGGCATATGCCACGATTATACCACAACACGCTTACGCGCGCAGGGGGATATCCCCCTGCGAACCCCCTTAATATGTTCCCCGCCGCAAACGGACGGGGTAAATGACTAATCTACAATATTTTTTTATAATTTTAAGATTGACTAATCCACAGAATTGTAATATTATTATAACACAAAAAATAAAAAGAATACAACTAAAATGACTATAGAACAAATAATTAATAAAGTTAAAGAAAATGATCCTAAAGCCGATATTGATATTCTAAAATTAGCGTATGATTTCGCGAGTAAAGCGCATAAAGGGCAATTAAGAAAAACCGGGGAGTCATATCTGCAGCATTCTTTGCATACCTCTTTTATTTTAGCGCAGATGAAATCAGACCTAAATACTATTGTCGCTGGCCTGCTCCACGATGTGCCGGAAGATACGGAATATACGATTAAAGACATAGAAAAAAATTTCGGTACGTTGGTGGCCGAATTGGTTGAGGGCGTCACCAAGTTAAGCAAAATAAAATACCGAGGCATTGAAAGATACGTGGAAAGCCTACGTAAAATGATATTGGCCATGGCTGGCGATCTTAGGGTAATCTTAATTAAATTTGCCGACCGCTTGCATAATTTAAGAACCTTGGAAGCGCTTTCTCCGGACAAACAGCAGCGCATCGCTAAAGAAAGCCTGGAGATATACGCGCCTATTGCCGGCCTGCTGGGCATCTGGCGGCTTAGATGGCAGATGGAAGACATCTGCTTTAAATATCTTTATCCGGAAGATTATAAAAAAATAGAATATAAATACGAGGTGGAAAAAAAAGTTGAACGCACCCAATATATTAATAAAGTAAGGAATGTTTTAGATAAAAAATTAAATGAAGCCGGCATCAAGCATGAGATAACGGGACGCTTTAAGCATCTTTACAGCATCTATAAAAAAATGCAGGATAAAGGCAAAAGATTTGATGAAATTTTCGACGTTTTTGCCTTGCGCATTATTGTTAATGATATTGCCGATTGCTATAAAACTTTGGGAATAATCCACGCTGCCTGGAGGCCTAAAAGCGAACGTTTTAAGGATTATATCGCCATTCCCAAGCCGAACGGCTACCGCAGTCTGCACACCACTGTTTTCGGGCCGAATAATAAATCAACCGAATTTCAAATTAGAACCAAAGAAATGAATGAAGAGGCTCTGTATGGCATTGCCGCCTATTGGCGCTACAAAATGGAACCAGGAGAAAAAAATAAAAAAAATTATAAACAGCCGCGCTGGATAAAAGAAATTCTGGATCTCCAGCGCCAGGCGGAAAATACTTATGATTTCATCAACCAAGCCAAATTTGATATTTTTCGCGACCGCATTTTTGTCTTTACTCCCAAGGGGGATGTTTACGACCTGCCCGAGGACGCCACCCCGATTGATTTTGCTTACGCGGTCCATACTGATATCGGCAATCAATGCATCGGAGTGATAATTAATGACAAAATGTCCGCCCTGGACACTAAGCTTAATAATGGCGACTTGGTAGAAATAATAATTGATAAAAAACGCAAAGGGCCGAATAACGATTGGCTTAAATTTGTCAAAACCCAAAAAGCCCGCGGTAAAATAAAGCAATACGCCAATAAATCCAGATTGGAAAATTTAAAAAGATTCATACCCAAACTGCCTCATAAATAAATCACCCTGCCATAAGTGGACGAGGTATTATACAGACACCTCCGTCATTGCGAGGACCCAGCTCCAGTTTTTAAACTGGGGCTGGGGACGAAGCAATCTCGGTTAGCGCGCCTGATGAGATTGCTTCTCTTCACTTCGTTCCGCTCGCAATGACATTTCGATAAACCATGCCACAAACGGATTTTAGAATATGTTTCGCTGTTTGCTTATATTAAAAATCCGCCCCGATTAAATTCGGGGCGGATTTTTATAATTTTTTATTTATGAAGATAAAATTTTTTTTAATATCTCGCTGACTTTATCGCCGTTAGCCCGGCCTTTAAAGCGCGGCATAATTCGGCCCATTATCCGGCCAAAATTATTCAGTTCTTCCTTATTGGCAGAAGCTAAAACTTTTTTAATTTCATTGGCTATGGCTTCATCGGTTAATTGAACAGGCAAATATTTATTAAGTATGGCAATTTCTTCTTTTTCTTTTCCGGCTAAATCCCGGCGGCCGCCTTGTAAATAAGCATCAATGGCATCTTTTCTTTTCTTTACTTCTTTAATAATAACTGCCAAAACTTGTCCATCGGTTAATTCAATTTTCTCGCCCTGGCGCAAAGCTATGGCTTTTTCTCTCAAAGCGGCTATGGCCATTCGCAAAACAGACAAGGTCATGCTCTGCCTGCTCTTTAACGCTGCTTTCATATCTTGATTTATTTTTTCTTCAATATTTGGCATGAGTATTGGTTAAAATATATAAACGCCGCTTACCATCTTCTTGGGGACTCTTCTTTATACTTGCCGATTTTTTTTAAATACTCCCGATCGCTATGCAGTTTTCTTCCTACCAATGCCCTTTTTCTCTGAGCGGCTTTATTGATTTTCGGCTGCAAAAATTTATTTTTTCTGACTTCATTAAGTTTCCGGCTTTGCTGCAATCTCTTGGTGAAACGCCTTAAAAAACTTTCAAAACTTTCACCTTTTTTTCTTTTTGATTCTACCACTAGAATTCACCTCCGTCTAGAAAATATAATCCGAATCTGCGCCTGATTATCAGCGCGCTTGCGCAGGATAGGGCTTTAAGATTAAACAGTATTCGCATTATATTAGAATTATTAATTAATAGACCTGTTGCTTAATAATCTTTCTGCTGCAATTTGAAATTTCAGCTGCAAAATTATAAAAGCTCCTCTGCTTATATTAGCATATAAACATTGTCGCTTTTCTAATTTTTCGCTTGAAATTTCTTCATTTCGCCACAAAATCTTATTAAGGCCGTGTCGCCAATGTAAAAATTTTTCAAAAAATTATTTTTAAGATTAGCCAAATTTGACAAAAATCAAATAAAATTATTTTTGCTAATTTTAGATAAAAAAATTTAATTGGCGACAGTACCATTAAGCAACAGGTCTAATTTATCTGGCCGCTTTATATTTTTTTCTACTGCTAAAATTCAGTTGAAAAATTATCAAACAACCGGTCTAATGATTAGTTATGCCATTTAATTTTTTTTCAATTTCATTTTTAATTTTTTTGTAATCAATCACTTCTTGAATGCCAGACTCCATATCCCTGATTAAAATTGTTCCATCTATCATTTCTTTCTGCCCCAAAATTAAGGTAAATTTAGCGCCCAGGCGATTGGCTTCCTCCAATTGGGCTTTTAAGCTATCCTTAGTGAAAGATTGCCTGACATTGATGCCACCGCGGCGCAATTCTTCAAAAAGGCCAATCGCTTTTCTCCTGGATTGATCGCCTAATTGGGCGATAAAAACATAATTCTCTTCATCTCTTTTTAAAGGTATATTTTTTTCTTTTATTTTTAAAATTACCCTCTCCAAACCTATGCCGAAACCGCAAGCCGGGGTCGGCCTTCCTCCTAAATTTTCAACCAGCTCGTCAAAACGGCCGCCGCCGCCCAAGGAAGACTGCCGGGATAAATCATCTTCCGCCGGCAAAATTTCAAAAACAGTTTTAGTGTAATAATCCAGCCCTCTAACTAAAAATGAATTTAAATTATAAGGAATATCCAGCTCGTCCAAATATTCCAAGACCTTAATAAAGTGATTACGGCATTCATCGCATAAAAAATCGACAATCTGAGGCGCTTCCGCTCTTAACTCTATGCATTTTTCTTCTTTGCAGTCCAACAACCGCAAAGGGTTTTTAATTATTCTTTTCTTGCAATCAGGGCATAATTTGGAACGCTTGCCTCTTTCCCGGTAAAATTCAAGCAAACGGCTGATGTATTCTTTCCGGCATTCCCGGCAGCCAATACTATTAATTTGAATATGCACGTTAATCTGCAGCTCGCGAAAAAAATTAAAGGCAATTAAAATCAGCATAAAATCCGCCACCGGCGAAGCTTCACCGAATATTTCCAAATCAAACTGCGTATGCTGGCGCAAACGGCCGGATTGTGGTTTTTCATGGCGCAGAAGAGGGCCAAGCCAAAACATTTTTATCGGCTGGGGCAGATTAAACATGCCATGTTCTATATAAGCCCTGGCCATACCAGGCGTAGCCTCGGGCCTGATAGCTAATTTTTCCCCATTCTTATCAATAAAAGAATACATCTCCTTATTGACTATATCGGAACTTTTACCGCTGGAACGCTTATATAATTCTAAATTTTCCAGCAAGGGCGTACTAATCTGCTTGAAGCTATAGGTCTTGGCCAAATTGCCGGCTTTATTGACTACTAAATCCCAATACCTATATTCATCAAACAAAATATCCTTCATGCCCCTGATTCTCTTAAAGCCTCGACGCTTTCTGTTAATATCATGAAATTTTTTATCTTTATTTTTTTTAATATTTTTAAACATAAATATTTTCCTCAGTCAATTTATTAATATTGGTAATCTTGCCTGACTAAAAGCCCGAATCTGTTAAATGGCCAGCCGCGCAAAAGAACCCGGCCGATTAAAAAACTTTTGTTAACCGGCCCGAAGGTGCGGGAATCTTTGGAAACGTTTCGATTATCGCCTAAAACAAAATATTCATCTTGGCTAAGATTATAACTGCTTTCTCGCAGAGGATATGTTTTTATTCCCTCGGATAAATAAGGCTCTTTAATTGATTCATCTCCAGAATTATTGCCGCTTTTAATATAAATATTACCATTTTCAAAGTCAATAGTTTCTCCCGGTAAGCCGATTATTCTTTTAATGAAATATTCCTGGGGATCATTGGGATAGCGGAAAACAACTATATCTCCCCTTTTCGGCTCTGAAAATCGGTAAGTAATTTCATCAATAATTAAATATTCATTTTCAAAAAAATTCGGCTCCATTGACGCTCCTTTAACATAAAATGGCTGAATTAAAAAATACCTTATCGGAAATATGATAACCAAAGAAATAACCACAATTTTAATTAGTTCAAAAACAAATCTAAAAAAATTTTTCATCTTTTGTTATAAAATGAATTACCCCGTAGCAGAGTTGCGAGGTATCATCAAGGTAGTTAATTATTTTGAAAAATCAATGGTTTCTCAAACTCTTCCTTGTAAGGAATACCCCGGAGCAGAGCTCCGAGGAATACTTTGATTTAATAATTAAATTAATAGACTTGTTGCTTAATAAGATTTCGTGGCGAGATGAAGAAATTCTTGCCCGCCGGCAGGCAGGTTAAGCGAAAAATTAAAAAAGCGACGATGTTTATATGCTAATATAAGCAGAGGAGCTTTTATAATTTTGCAACTGAAATTTAAAATTGCAGCAGAAAGATTATTAAGCAACAAGTCTAATAATTCCTTATTTAAAAAAATAAAATAAGGTTATCAAAAAAAAGTAATATAGCTAATATTTGTATTCCGTTATATCGGCACTATAACACTAATTATAAAAAAAATCAAATGGTTGTCAAAATAATAAAATATCTGTATAATTAAATTTATAAACATCAGTAATTTATTAAAAAAATAAATAATTTAATAGATTATGCCGATAGCTTATAGAACTTGTTGAATTTTACGAAATTATTTTATGTTTAATAACAAAAATTTAAAAATTGACCTTAAAGAACAAGCAGAAAATACTGCCGATGTAAAAAATACAATTAAGCCAAATAAAATAAAAAAAATTATAAAAATATTTTTTTATTCCTTTATATTTGTTTTTATTATATTTATTTTTTTTGGCTTGAAAATTATTATACCGGGGCAGGAATCAACTTCCTGGATATTAAGACTGCCGATAATCAGCCAACTAAAACATCTGGTGGATAGCGCTGATAATAAATTAAAAGGCGAAGAAATGGATAGTATAAATATTTTACTATTAGGCATGGGCGGAATAAACCATGAAGGCGGAAATTTAACAGATACTATAATATTAGTCAGCTTGAAGCCATCAAGTAAAAAAATATCCATGCTTTCCATTCCGCGCGATTTAGCCGTGCCGGTGGAAAACGTGGGCTGGAGAAAAATAAATAACATTAATGCCTTTGCGGAAGCGACAGTTTCGGGAAGCGGCGGGCTCGCTGTCAGCCAAACCATCAGCGATACCTTAAATATGCCAATTGATTATTTTGTCAGAGTTGATTTTGCCGGTTTTGAAAAAATTATTGATGATTTGGGAGGAATAAAAGTATATGTTGACAACACTTTAGATGATTATAGCTACCCTCTGGACGGCAAAGAAGATGATCCCGTATACGAAAACAGATATGAATATTTACATATCGCCCAGGGCTGGCATAATATGGATGGAGCCGCGGCTTTAAAATATGCCCGCTCCCGCCATGCTAAAGGCGGAGAAGGCTCTGATTTTGCCCGAGCCCGACGGCAACAAAAAATTATTGAAGCTACTAAAGATAAAATTTTTTCTTTAAAAATTCTGCTTAAGCCAAAAATGATCTCCAGTATAATTGATAATCTGGAAAAGCATCTCAGCACTAATTTTAACATATGGGAAATGGTAAAAATATGGGACTTGTTTAATGGCGTGAAGTCAGATGATATTATTAACAGAGTATTGGACAATAGCCCCAATGGCCTGCTCACTGATATGATTGCCGAAGATGGGGCCTATATTTTAACTCCCCGTAGCGGCGATTTTACGGAAATCCAGTATTTAGTCAACAACCTGTTTGCCGATGCGCCGCCAGAATATAAATCCGAAGTAACCCAAGAAGAAACTACGGTGGAAGTAAGAAACGGCACCTGGATAAACGGTCTGGCCAGTAAAATAGCTTTGGATTTGGAAAAATACGGCTTTAACATCGCCCGCATCGGCAATAGCAAAAATCAAAATTTCCAAAAATCCGTCATTTACGATTTAACCTATGGGGCTAAAATGAAATCGCTGACTGTCTTAAAAAATAAAATGAACGCCGATGTTTATTTAGGCATGCCGGAATGGCTGATTGAAGATTTATCAGCGGAATTGGCTAAAGAAAAAAATCCCGTCCAGCCGGATTTTATTTTAATAATAGGACAGGACGCTGATGTTACTGAATCAGGAACGGAAAATATTATTAAATAGACTTGTTGTTTAATTATTATGAATTATAAAGAAAATTTGCCAACCGTGATTATTTTTGGCCGGACTAATGTCGGCAAATCCACTTTATTTAATTGTTTAACCGAAAAAAATAAAGCTCTGGTATCAAAAATAGAGGGCACTACCCGCGACAGCAATATAGGCGAAGTTGAATGGTGCGGACGGGCTTTTACATTAATTGATACCGGCGGCATTATAAACTTGCCCTATTTGATCGGTAAAAAAATTACGGCTGATAATATCAATAATATAGACGCTCAGGTGCAAAAACAAGCTC
>Ga0210036_1005986_pt1 | contig 10267 bp, 6 predicted proteins | sample CryGeymeta201515_FD_185469 | JGI IMG/M metagenome (GOLD analysis project Ga0210036, IMG submission 185469) | Groundwater microbial communities from Crystal Geyser aquifers in Utah, USA - Crystal Geyser metaG 2015-15 (SPAdes) (version 2) | ecosystem: Environmental > Aquatic > Deep subsurface >... | reverse complement strand
ACCCTCGGTCTTCAGGCGAACGGTCGGAGGCAGTTGGTCGAGCAGGGCTACCTTGTCGCCCGCTTGCGTCGCTCCGCTCACCTTGAAGCTGCGGAGCAAGGTGGCTCGGTCGAGCCGGTCGTTGGTTAACTCAACGACGACGCGTTCGTTCTCGATCAGTTGCAGGTCCGCGTGCGTCGCGAGCGGTTCGTCGGCGATCACCGACCAAGACATGACCAACGACCAGAGCAGAAGAGCTACCACTTTCATCGTGTGTTCCTCCTTCGGAATTAGCGATCAGCTTTCAGCTTGGCGAGAGGGATCGTCCCGGCTCCGCCGCAAGGGGTCCTCAACTTGGCTCTCGAGCCGCTTCGGTTCTCCCGGCGCTGAAGTAGTCACGGACGGTCTGCTTCACCAACTCCACCTCCCGCGCCGCCGCCCCGCAGTCGGGGCAGGCGGCGGCGTGTTGCCGGTCGCACTCATCCGCCGCCGCCGCCCACAGGCGCCGCTGCACTCGCTGGCACCGCGTATTGTGGGGCTTGGGCGGATCGGCCAAGTCCATGGCGCACCTCGCCTAAGGGGCTCGCGCGCGGGTTGCCGCTGTCCGGGGGGGGGGGGGGGGGGGGGGGGGGGGGGGGGCGGAAACCGGCTTCGCACAGCAGGGCGTGCAGTTGGCGGCGCCCTCGGGCAAGCCGTTTCCTGACGGCCCCCTTCGGCAACTCCAGCATGGCGGAAAGCTCCACGAGGCTGTACCCGTCGCCATCGTGCAGGACGAGCACGGTGCGGAGCTTCTCGGAAAGCCCCTCCAGGGCCTGACGAACAACGGCGCGGTCGGTGACGGCGGCGGCCAGGTCGCTCTCGATCGTTGGCGCGAGCCAGACCGCCTGAGCGCGCAGGCGCCGCCGGCGGCCGATGTCGCGGACTGCGTTCTCGACCAGGTGAGCGGCATAGTGCCGAAGCTCTTCCGCTGAGCCCCGGCAGCGGAAGGCCAGGCAAGCGGCGAGGCACACTTCGGCGGCCAGATTCTCGCGATCCTCTTCGGGACGGAGGTGGGCGCCAAGCTGTTCCCGCACAACCGGGAAGAGTTTGGCGTACAGCTTCGGGCAGCAGGGACACAAGCAAAGGAACGAATCGGCAGTCGACCGCCGCTGGGGCAGCCTGGAATCCGCCGCTCGCCCCCGCGCCACCTGAGGGCACGCCCTTGGGGCGCGAGGGCACCCCTCGCGTCGTTCGGGCGGACACAACTGCTGCGCCTGCTCACAGCTCGGGCCGACCATTCGCTTCTCCCTCTGCGCTGGAAGAAAGCCCAACCGCCGCTCTCTTCAAGCGCGCGAACTATCCTTATCTACGTTCGACGGCGGCAACAGGGGACATTCCGGGAGCGGGAAACTGCGCGAAAGGGGGAAGTTCACGTAACACACGAGGGGAGCCATGGCTGCTGCGACTCCATGGGTGGCAGGGGACGGAGGGGGCGCAGGACCGGAGGCGGTGGGGGGGGCGCAACCGAACCCACAGGGCACTGGAGTAATGGAGTGGTGCTGGACTGCCCCAACACTCCGCGCGGCCCGTGGCCGCGCGCACTCCCCTACTCCCTCACTCGGTCACGCAAAGGGGTCACATCTTTAATTCAAAGTATTGACAAGGCGGCCGTGAGAGGTTATGCTCGGCGGCTGGCGATCAACCAAGACGGCGAAGACGAGGAGAAGCAGCGATGGCCCGGCCGTTGCGAGTGGAGTATGCGGGAGCTTACTATCACGTCACCGGGAGGGGTGTGGCTCGACAGGAGATCTTCTACGGGGACGCGGATCGGCAGGAGTTCCTGGAGACAGTGGCGGAGACGCACGAGCGCTTTGGGCTGGTGTTCCACGGGTACTGTCTGATGCGCAATCACCTGGAAGTGGAGACGCCGGCGGGGGAATTGAGCCGGCCGCTGCAGTGGCTCAATCACAAGTACGCAAGCTACGTGAACCGGACCCAGGAGCGCGTAGGGCATTTGTTTCAGGGACGGTTCAAGAGCGCGGTTGTCGAAGCGTCGGGGCATCTGCGCGAGTTGACGAGGTACATTCACCTGAATCCGGTGCGGGCGGGGGTCGTGAGTCATCCCGGTGACTACCGGTGGTCGAGCTACCGAGCGTACCTGGGTGTCTGCAAGCGGCCGTCGTGGCTGACGGTTGACAAGACGCTGAAGCGGTTCGGCGCCACGCGAAAGGAGCAGCGCAGCCGGTACCGCGAGTTCGTTGAGCAGCCGGAGGAAGTGGTACAAGACCCGCTGCGGGAACTGGCGTTTGGCGCGGTGTTGGGGACGCGCGACTTCGTGGACTGGGTGCGTGTGAGTTTCTGGAACGTGGACACGAACGCGGAAGTCGCGCAGTTGACCAAAGCGCGCCCGCAGGTTAGCCTGGCAGCAGTGTGCGCAGCAGTGTGCGCCGGCTACGGCTGCGAGGAAGAGGTGCTGCGCCAAAAGCGTAAACACGCCAACCACGCCCGTGACGTGGCGGTGTACCTCGCTCGTCGCCACGGCCGCCACCGGCTGACCGAATTAGGTGAGTGGTTCGGTGGCGTGAGCACGCCGGCAGTGAGTTTGACCTGTCAGCGGGTTGAGAAGAAACTGCTCCAGGACCGGCAACTGCGCCGCCGTGTTGCAGACCTGGATCACCAACTTGCGTCCAGCTTCGCGTAAAGTTAGAACAAAAGATGTGACCCCCAATCGGCCCGCAACGGCCCCGCCGCCCACGTCGGCTATTGCAGGTTCGGCGTGATCCCCGCCTCTCCACCGACAGGCGACTGCCGGCCCTGCAGTCGGTGAGCAATGCGCTGGCAGGCCTTCTGCTGCTCCGGGGTGAGCACCTGCGCAATCTCGCGCGCCTGGAGTTGACGCTGCTGGTCGAGTTGCGGCTGGATCTGCTGCCGCGCTGCCTGTAGTTGCTGCTGGTGTCGCCTTGCCCTCTGCTCCTACCGCGAATTCGGTACAATGCGGCGGGCAACGCGAAGACCGGGGGCGCGCGTTCCCGTAGTGCGAGGTGTTCCGCTGTGAAATCCTGTCCCCGCTGCCAAGAGACCTTGCGAAGCGAATCGATTGACGGCGTCGAGATAGATGAGTGCCCCCAGTGCGCAGGCCTCTGGTTCGACGAGAAGGAGCTGAACCAAGTCGCCCGGTCGCATCAGGGCGCGCTCGTTGAGCTGGACGACCAGTTTGTCCCGGAGAAGGGGCACCGGCGGAACGGCGCCGCCCGCGGAGGGCTGTGCCCCAACTGCGGCAGTGCACTGTTCCCTTTCGAGCTGAAGCACTCGAAGGGCATCCTGCTGGGCGGCTGCCGGACGTGCAAGGGCATCTGGGTCGACGACGGCGAACTCCGGGCGATCTGGCGACAGGTCGAGGAGCAACGCAAGCGCGACGATCAAGGGCCGGCAAAGAGACGCGGCGTCTTCGCGGCTGCCAGCTTCCTGACCAAGCTGAGCTGTCCCGTCTGCAACGAGACCAACCCCGCTTCGGCACTGGTCTGTTGGCGTTGCCAGGCAGTATTGCGGGGGCGCCAGGGCGCGATGCTCTGCCCACAATGCAGCGGCCGCTTGCTCACCCAGGACTGGGGAGAGCTGACGCTGGACCGGTGCCAGTCGTGCGGCGGGCTGTGGCTGACCGACCAGTCGTTGTCGAAGCTGATTGCGCAGGGCCCGCCGCCCGTCGAGCCGCCGTCATCGTGCTCAATCGAGTCGAGCCGCTTCGCGCTGTTGGAGACGCCAGGTGCCCCCGCACCCCTGCCGGCACCGCCCCCGCCACCCAACCAGAAGCTCTGCCCGGTCTGCCAGTGGCCGCTTTTCCCCTACGAGTACGCCTACTCGTCCGGCATCCAGTTGGACAGGTGTCGCTCGTGCGAAGGCGTCTGGGTCGATGGCGGCGAGCTGGAGGGCTTCGCGCGGTTTGTGGCTGAGAACGGGGCGTAGCCGGCGGCCGCTACTCGACGGTGAGTTGCACCCGGAGCGCTTCCCCGAAGGTCACGTCTGGTGCGGCGCGCATGACGAAGGTCAAGGACAGCGGGCCGGTCGGCTTGGCGACGATTGCTCCTCCACCTTGCTTGTCCCCAGGAACGGCACGTCCTGCAGGATCGGCAGGAAGGCGGTTCCGGCAGCCAGCCCCACTTGACCGGCGCCGTTGGCCGCCAGCCACTTTGCTTCGCCCAGGTTGCCTACTGTGGCGCGGGCGACGATGGCTTGTTCGCGCTTCACGGCGACGGTGCCGCCGTCTGCCACCGCTTGCCATTCGCCTTTGGCGTTGCGGATCTCGAGACGGTCGAACTCGGCATCGAGATACTTGTGCGGATTCCTCCCTGGCTTGTAGGGCACGTTGCCGACGGCGGTGCGTGGCGCGGTTGCGGAGTCAAGCCCGCAGCCGTCGGTCCGCAGCCCCGGGTTCTTGCCCTGGTCGAGGAGTTGCCAGTAGCGCTCTTTGACTTGGTTGTAGACGCCGACGAGACCGCCGACGGTGGCGTCGCGGTCGATGGTGAGCCAGTTGTCCACTGGCTTGCGGTTGCGCGGGGTCGTGAACTTCTCCGCCCAGTCGTGAAGGGCGTGTGTGTTGGGTCGCCACGTGCCGTCGGGGTTGAGGATGCCGTAGTCGCTGTTTTCGCCGACGCGGTAGCCGCCCGGGTACCACCAGCAAACGGTGCCACTGGCGCCTGACTCGTACGCCATGCGGAGGAAGTCGTTGTAGAAGCCGCCGGTCCAATTCTCCAACTCCAAGTCCTGCTCCATCGCCTCGCGGTTCCAGGTTGAGCGGCCGAACTCCGCCCACATCACCGGCCGCCCGGGCGCCATGCAGCGGGCGTAGTCGGCAGTGAAGCGACCGGGCTTGACGCGCTCCCAGTCGCCGCTGCGACCGTAGCCTTCCGGCTCCATGATATCCACACTGCGGGCCAGCCCGCGGAAGTCGTAGCCGATCCACGCCGGTGAGATCGTCGGATCGCCGCCGATGGACATGCGGAAGCTGGTGAAGTGGTGCGGGTCAATGCTCTTCACCAGGCCGTTGGCCGTCGCGTGTGCCTTTGCCAGCAGGTCGTCCAGGAAGCGGCGGTAGGCGCACACCATCACGCGATGCGGACCTTCTTTCGAGCACTGCTCGTCGGACGGGCCGGTCACCTTGCCCTCGGTCCGGGGCACGGGCACGCCCCAGTCGGCTTCGGCGTTGGCGAGGCTGCCGTAGCGCTGGGTGATCCACTTCTCCCACGCGCCGTCCCAACGTTGGCGCATGTTGTGGTTGCCGAACGCCGGTTCCCACGCCAGGTCGTACGCGAAGACGGTGTCGTTCTCGGCCAGGCGATATGCCTCGATGAGCGCCTTCATCTCGTCCCATTGAAAGTCGAGCGGCGTGCCGGGACGCAGCGACAGGTTTACCATTAGCCCGTGTCGCCGGCAGCGCTCCAGAATGTCCAGCAGGTTGCGGCTCTGCAGCGACCGGTAATAGCAGAAGAGGCTGACCATGTTCAGCCCCATGGCCTTGACGTGCTTCAGGTCGCGTTCGGTGACGACCGGGTCGTAGGGTTGCTTGTCTACCCAGTACTCGAAGTACGGGCCGTCCTCGATGCCGATGCCGCTGGAGGGCATGTAGTTGACGCCGTGGGCGTACCACTTATTGCCGTGGAGGTAGAAGTCGCCGTCTTTGCTCGTCATGTAGTCCGGTTTGGGACTGGGCTCCCAGACGAGGAGTGAGTGGGTGAGGGCGTCGAGGCGTCTTCCCGACGAGTCCAAGAGGTCGCAGAGGACTTCGTAGGACTGGTGGGAGAAACGGCCGGGTTTCCACTGGCACTCGGCGCGTCCGTCCACGAGGGGGATGACCTGCTCGAACTGCTTGGCTCCGTCTGCGGTGACGGTCAGCCGCACGGAGCATTTCGGGACGGCGCCCTTGCCGAGGTTGATGGTCTGCGCGCCGAGGGTCACTGTCTCGCCCTGGAAGTAGGCGTAGTTCTCGGCGCCGCCCTCGAACAGGAAGAAGCCCTCATGCACGCGCTTGGCAAGGGCGGCGATCAGGTCGAGCACGCGCGGGTCACGGTAGGCCGCGTTGGGCAGGGCGAAGGACGCGACGGCCGACTTGGCGAAGCGCCCGACGCGGTTGACTACCAGGCACGCCGGGGTGCCGCAGACTTCGCCGTCCTTGTCGAATGCCTCCAGCAGCGGAATCCACCGCCGCTTGCGCTCCTTGTTGTAGCCCGTGCCTTGCGGGCGAGGTTGGGCCGACAGGAGCCCTTCGGGCACCGGCAGCTCGCCGGGCGGGAGCAGGCACTGCTTGTCGCTCACTCTCAGGCTGGCGGCGTTGGTCACCCGGTGGAACTTGTAGCCGGGCGTGAGCATCTCGACTGGCGTCAGCTCGATCTGCCCCGGGGTCACCAGCTTTCCGAACGGGTTCGGCGCGACGCCGACCTCGTCGATCCAGAACTCGTGCCGGCCGCCGGGCAGCGGCGTGTGCGTCTGGGCGAGGCCGACGGTGAGCTTGGCGGCGTTCTCGGGCCGGAAATGATCGTCCGGGCCGCCGCGACCTCTGCTGGGGTTGTCGTGCCAGTACCCGAACTCATACGGCGTCAGCGCGTAGCGCTGCCACTCGGTGGTGAGCGGAATGGTGGCGATCCACCGCGAGCCGTCCTTCTGCACCCACTCCAGGGCCAGGCGCGAGGTGTCCGGACCGCCTTTCGCCGCGAGACATGTCAGCTCGTCTTCCTGCGCAAGTGGCTGCCCGAGCGCCGGCCCGGAGAACGTGTTCCAGTTGCGGAAGTCGGGCACCACGCAGTGGAAGGCATGCCCCGTGCCCTCGGCGCCGGGCGCCGCAAACTCCCACGTCGCCTCTTCCCCCTTTGGCGCTCCCATGGTCCAGTCCTTCGGCGAGCCCGTCTCGAAGTCGAACAGCGGCTGGCTCGGCTTCTGCGCGGCCAACGCTTCCCGAATCTCCTTCGCCCCCATCCACTTCCCGTCGATCTTCTTCACCGGTGTCTGCATTCCGGGCGCGTTCAAGGCGATCAGGTCGCCGCCCTGCGCGAGAAACCGGTCCAGCGCCGGCCCGCCGTCCGCCGGGTAGACCTGCGAGCTGGTGAGCACGAAGGTGTGGAAGTTGTCAACGCTCAGGATGAACGGGTTGCACACTTGCTCACTGTCGAGCGCAAGCACCTTCAGCTCCGCCTTCTCCAGGCGCGCAGCAACCCGGTCCGCCAAGTCCCGGTCGAAGCCTGGCAGCGCATCGACGAGCATCGCCACTGCGCCCTCGGCGGGAATCACGCCTTTGCTCTCCTCGCGCCACCGCTCGCCCGTCGCTTGCTGCTGAGAACGCTTCTCAGCGTCTTCCTTGGACAAGACCGCAATTGAGTCTGTCGTCATGATCGGCACAATCGCCTCCGTCCACACCTCGCCATACCACACGGCGAATGTCAGCAAGTCCGTCCCATTGCGCGGTGGCACCGGAAAGGTGAACGCTTGCGCGCCCTTGCCGGCGACTTTGACGACCTGCGACTCCAGAACATCAGGCCCGCGCCCTTTCATCTCGACGTGGAGCTGGACGTCGCCCAAGGCACGGGCCACGTCGTGGTTGACCGTGAACGCCACTTCGCCTCCTTCGACGACTTCGAAGGGCACGCCGGTGAGGGTGGTAGTGATCTTCGGATTGGGCGCCGTCGTCTCAGCGGACGCGACGCCGCTTGTGCAGAACGCGAGCGCAAGCGGCAGGAACCAGCGGCAGGGGTTCGGCAGCATCTTCGGCATGTGTTCTTCTCCTGGGCCCCGGAGGCGTCAACCAAGTTCCTCTTCTGCGCCTCATTCGCCTTCTTTCGCGCTGCGTCCAATCCCGGCACCGGCTCACCTCAGCACGGATCCAACCTCGTCGAGCGGAATGGCTTCCACCGACTCGTCCACCGGGTAGCGTTTGACACCGGGATACACCAAGTATGCACGCTCGAGCCCCAGGTCCTCCAGCGCAATGTGCAGTGACCGGGTCATTGTCGGGGCGTTATGGCACTTGAACTCGAAGCCGTAGCGGCGGCCGCCGCGGATGAGCAGGAGGTCGAGCTCAGCGCCGCGTTGGGTCGCCCAGAAGTGGCTCTGCTTCTCACCGTGTGCGAGGAGCGTCTGCTCCAAGGCGAAACCCTCCCACGAGGCCCCGTACTTGGGGTGTGAACGGATCTGGGCCGGCGTTTCGAGGTCGAGCAAGGCGTGGTGGAGACCCGAGTCGCGCACATACACCTTGGGCGACTTGCGTTGTCGCTTGGCGAGGTTCTCAAACCAGGGCGGCAGCACCCGAACCACATAGGCGCCCTGCAGAATATCGAGGTAGTGCTTTGCAGTCTTCTGGTCCACGCCCAGCGAACGCGCCAGCTCCGACAGGTTCAGGACCTGGCCGTGATAGTGGGCAACCATGGTCCAGAACCGGCGGAGCGCCTCGGCGGGTACCCGAATGCCGAACTGAGGGAGGTCTCTCTGCAGAAAGGTAGCAACGAAGGCTTCTCGTCACCGGAGGCTCGCCTCGTCGGAGGCGGCAAGGAAGGACCGTGGGAACCCCCCGCGCAGCCAGAGCTGGTCAAGTGCCTCCGTACCCACCTCCCCAAGCGCGAACCCACCCACCTGCACGAACAGGCACCGCCCGGCCAGTGACTCGGACACGCCTTTCGCCAAGCCGGGGGCCGCACTGCCCAGGAGCAGAAACGACGCGCGATTCGCGGGCCGGTCGACCAGTGGCCTCAGCACCCGATACAGCTCGGGCATCTGCTGGACTTCATCCACCACCACGAGGCCCTCAAGGGAACCAAGCGTCCGCTCCGCTGTCTGTAGCCCGGCGCGATCTGCACCGACCTCGAGGTCGAAGTAGTGCGTTTAGCTTCGCTCAGCCGCCAGCATCCGTGCGAGCGTGGTCTTGCCTGTCTGTCGGGCTCCGAGCACCACAACCACGGGTGCCTCGTTCAGGGCTCTGCGGATACTCTCGAGCAGAGCGGGGCGCGGGACGATCAGAGACGATTGTTGCATATTCGGAACTTACCTCCGAAAATGCGACAATGCAACGCCGCTGTTTGGCCGAGCCTCGCCCGAACCAATGTGCGACACCGAGAGGACCCCTTGCGGTGTGGGATCTTCGCAGGACAGCAGTATTCTGACGGTTAGTGATGCAGGAAGGCGGGACCCTCACCCCGACTGCCTCTCGGCCTGCGCCAGCGTCCGCGCGACGAGGGAACTGGTGCGGCCGAGTCGGGCGCCGGCCGCCGCCACGTTGCGCTGATCCTGAGACGGCTCGGCGAACAGGCAATCGGCGTGGCGCCCGCGAGGGGAGGCCAGATGGGACGAGCATACCCGGGCAAGCGCGCAGGGACAGCGGGTTGGGGCGACGAACAACAGCCGCGACCGCGGCCAGGCTGCGGGGTGGATCGTCCATGCGCGTCTGCGCGCCACGGCCCGCAGAGACGCTTCCCCGGGACGCCCGAACTTGTTCGGGGACTGAAGGCGCAGAGTACCCCAACGAGTTGGGGCGTCCTGAGTTCACCCACACTGGAGTCCTCCCCCAATGCAACTGCTCTTGCTCGCACTCAGCGCGACCCTCGTCGCCGCCGACCAGGGCGGCGTTCCCACTGCCTCTTCGTGGATCTGGTACCCCGAATCCCCCGCGACCGAAGGCGCGGGCCAGTGGCGCTCCCTGCGGCGTGTCGTCAACCTGGCCAACGCGCCCGAAGCCGCCACGCTTCGTGTGCGCTCGGACGATTCCCACCGGGTTCGGGTCAACGGCAAACCGGTGCCGGCGCCGCGGCCGAGCGGGATCGGTGGGGAGGTGCACGACCTGGCTGGCGTGCTCACCAAAGGGGAGAACGTACTTGCCTTCGAGGTGTTCAATTCGGGCGGTCCTGGCGGACTGATCGTGACCGGGACGATCCGCGAGGTGGGCGGCGTCGAGCAGCAGATTCACTCGGACGCGTCGTTCCGCGCGTCAAAGGAACCGGTCGAGGGTTGGGATCGGCCCGGCTTCGATGACACTGCGTGGCCGGCCGCCGTCATTGTCGGCAGCGCCTTTGCGGCGCCGTGGTACCGGCACCCGGCGTTCGACCTGGAGCCGTTTCTGGAGCCGGCCGACCGTGCGCGTTGGGCTGCGTGGCGCGACCCGTTGGTGGCGCTGCCCAAGGGACTGGTGCAGGAGCGCGCTGCCAGGGCCAGGTTCGAGTATGTGAACGGCTCGTGCGCACTTGTCCTGAATGGCAAGCCGCGGCCGCCGATGATCTACCGCGGCACGGTGGATCCGTTGTCGGCGCACGGGCGGCGGCAGCTCGGGCTGTTCCGC
>Ga0210036_1005970_pt1 | contig 10287 bp, 5 predicted proteins | sample CryGeymeta201515_FD_185469 | JGI IMG/M metagenome (GOLD analysis project Ga0210036, IMG submission 185469) | Groundwater microbial communities from Crystal Geyser aquifers in Utah, USA - Crystal Geyser metaG 2015-15 (SPAdes) (version 2) | ecosystem: Environmental > Aquatic > Deep subsurface >... | reverse complement strand
ATTTTCAATAACAAAAATAAGAATTATACTGCTGAAATTCAAATAAATATGCTCCACATAGAACATTTTACACCACTGATAATCAGTAACTTAAAAGATTGTTCATAAATTTTTTAATTCACTGATAATGTGTTAATTACATAATCAACTTATGAACAGTCTCAAGCCTAATTTTTTATGCCTAATTTTGTTCCAAACCTTTTTAGACTGAACTCAAATGTGATTTATACAAAAAGAGCTGTATCAAGACTCAAAGAAAATATTCAATATCTTTGACAAAATTGTCCAAACAGAATAGTCAAATGACAAAAGAAACTTTTGGTGAATATATAAGACGATTAAGAGCAGAAAGAAATCTTCCACTTAGAAAAGTTGCAGCAGAACTCGATGTTGACACCTCAACGCTTAGCAAGGTTGAACGTGGGGAAAGACCTATGTCAATTAACTATCTCAAACCCTTATGCCAAATCCTGAAAATTGATTACAAGGAACTTCAAGTACGATTTTTGGCAGACAGCATTAATGCAAACTATGGCAACTTAGAGTATTTAGAAGATGGTTTGGACGAAATCATTAACCAATTAAAAAAGAACAAGAAGTAATGCCAACTAAATTTTTTACTAATCAGGACGATAATAGTTTACTCAAGAAGTTTGAGGGAGTATTTACAAATATTGATAGCATCCGTCATTTTGATGCATTGGTCGGCTATTTCAGGACTTCAGGGTATTTTAAAGTTCGTGCTTTTCTTGACAAAATTCCAAAAATCAGAATACTTGTAGGTATTAATGTTGACCAACTTATTAAAAAATATCACGACAAAGGACAGCTTTACCTTGAAAATCCTGATGAAACAAAAGCTGACTTCCTTAAAGAAATCATCAAAAATATACAGGAAGCCAATTATGATGAAGTTACAGAAAAAGGAATTCTGCAATTCATTGATGATTTGGTTAGTGGTAAAATAGAACTTAGGGCACATCCAAAAAAGAAAATCCATGCAAAGGTTTATATTTTCAGACCGGCAACATTTAATGAATATGCTCCTTGTGAGGTAATTACCGGTTCATCTAATCTGACTGATGCCGGACTGGGAGCAAATCCTGAATCAAACTACGAGTTTAATGTTAGTTTGCGCGAATATGAAGATGTAAAATTTGCAACAGAAGAATTTGAGCGACTATGGGCTGAATCAGTTCCAATTTTGCAAGCAGAAGCCGAAAGAATAAAGAACCAAACCTATTTGCGTGACGACTTTACACCTTTTGAGTTGTATGTAAAAATGCTCATTGAATATTTTGGCAAACGTGTAGATTACGACCCATATAATATTGATTTGCTTTTGCCTCCCAAATACTTTCGGCTAAAGTACCAATCGGATGCTGCCAATCAGGGCTATGCAATTATGATGAAACACAATGGTTTTGTTTTGGCTGATGTTGTAGGTTTGGGTAAAACAATTATTGCCTGTATGATTATTAAAAAGTTCATTTATGAAAATGGTACTCATACAAAAATTTTAGTTGTTGTTCCTCCTGCAATTGAAGATAGTTGGAGGCGAACAGTAAAAGATTTTGAATTGGATAATCATTTCACTTTCATTACGCTTGGCAGTTTACATAAAATACTCGACCGAAACAATTATTCTTATCCGAATCCTGAGGAGATTGATTTAATTGCAGTGGATGAGTCTCATAAATTCAGAAATGACTATACCGAAATGTATTTGGCTTTGCAGGAAATATGCAAAATGCCAAGGGCAAGAGCTGCCGAAAACGGAGATTCAAGAAAAAAAGTAATATTGATTTCTGCAACTCCTCTAAACAACAGACCACAGGATATTGAAAACCAACTTTATCTTTTTCAAGACAGAAGAAATAGCACCCTCGAAAACATCAGAAACCTGCAAGAGTATTTCAAGCCTATCAACGAGCAGTATAAAAAACTGGCTTACGATAAAAAACTCAACATCAAAAAACTGAAAGCTTTATTTCAGAAATTGCGTGATGATGTAGTTGAACCACTTGTAATTCGAAGGACAAGGACAGATATAGAGAGCAACAAGGAATATTTGGAAGATTTGGAAATTCAGGGCATTAAATTTCCCAAAGTGGGCGACCCTATTGCACTTTATTATGAATTAGATGGAAAACTGAGTAAATTGTTTTTCGATACTGTTTCTCTCATTACCAACCTTGATGAAGATGGAAATAAAATTGATGGTTTAGGATATTACCGTTACCGAGCCATTGAGTTTTTAGCCAAGGAAGAAGACAGGAAAATGTATGGTAATGTAGAATCCATATCAGGCAGGTTATCCGCAATAATGAAAACACTTTTGGTTAAACGCCTTGAAAGTAGTTTTTATGCCTTTACTCAATCCTTATCAAGATTTCAGAAGGCAATTAATAATATGCTTGGAATGTTTGATGATGACAGGGTATTTATCGCACCAGATTTAGACATAAACAAATTGCTGGAAGAAGGTTTAAGTTATGATGAAATTGAAGCTAAAATCAACGATAAGGGCGGCAATAACAAGGAGTATAAAAAAAATGCTTTTGATAAAAAGTTTGTTGCCCTTTTAGAGCATGATAAAGAAAAAGTTGATGATTTGATTGAACGTTGGAGCATGGTAAAGAAAGACCCGAAACTGATTGAATTTACAAGACAAATTCAGGAGGAATTTTTTAAATCAAACCAGAATATTAGTGGAAAGCTGATTATTTTTTCTGAATCAAAAGAAACGGCAGAAGAACTCACATCAAAACTTGCTAAGATTACAAAGAAAAAGGTACTTACTGTAAGTGCTGAAAACCGAAAATATGTTGAAAATACCATCAGGGATAATTTTGATGCAAACCTTGAAGAAGAAAAATGGCAGGATGATTACGATATTATCATTACAACGGAAGTATTGGCAGAAGGCATCAACCTTCACAGAAGTAATGTAATAGTAAACTATGATGTTCCCTGGAACTCAACCCGTTTAATGCAGCGTATTGGTCGCGTGAACCGTATCGGCTCAAGAGCCGACAGAATATACGTTTATAATTACTATCCTTCAGCACATGGTGATGCTCAAATTCACCTGGTAAATAATGCTTTACGTAAACTTCAGGCATTTCATACCGCTTTTGGTGAGGATAACAAAGTATTCTCCATTCTCGAAGAAAAAGGCGAGGGTGCTTTGTTCGGGAATAAGATTCAAAAAGAGGAAAGCGAAATTTTAAAATACCTGAATGAATTACGTGACTTCAGAAAGAAGCACCCCAAAATTTTCAATGATATTGCTAAAATTCCAAATAAAGCAAGGTGCGGTAGAAAACTGTCTGAAAGCAAACAACTTACTTTGCTTGATACCGAAACAGGAGAAGTCAATTATCCATTGCAAAACACATCGCTTACGTATCTTAAAAGCGAGAATCATCCGGGAGTATTTTGTTTGATTACACCCGAAATGAATATTATTGAGATGAACTTTTTACAGGCCATCAAACTGTTTAAAGCACCTGAAACCGAGAAGGCAATTACTTTGCACAAACTGCACCATAAACAAACGCTGGCAGGGCTTGAATACTTTAAATCGGAAAAAAATCAGGAAAATGTAAAGACAGTTTCCCGTAAAAATCTGAGTCCGGCTGAAAACAAAGCCATTTCAAATTTAAACGCAGTGGTAAAAATTGCACCTACTGAACAAAAAAGAATGGCTTTATTACGTGCTTTGGATATCATCAAAAAAGGAACCTTTGCATCCAAGGGGTTACCAAAATCTATCAATGACTATTTTACATCAAATGCAGGCTTGCTTAAAGAACCTGATAAATTTATTGACAATCTCTTTATTACCTTTCTCGACAGGTACGACCTTTCTCCCGTTCTGAAGAAGTAACCCAATCAGATAAAGCACACAGGGGAATTGTGAATCCTCAAATTGTAATCACTCAAAGTTATTCTTAAAAAGTGTTTTAATTACCCCGAATTCGGTATAATTACGAAAAAAATAAAGATGGCAAAGCAAAATAAAATAGATGTAAAAGGAACTGCAATAACAATTTTTACATCAAAGGACAATGATTTTATTTCGTTGACAGACATTGCACGATTTAGGGATACCGAAAGAAGCGACTATATTCTGCAAAACTGGATGCGAAACAGAAGCACCATTGAGTTTATTGGCTTATGGGAAATTTTTAATAATCCGGATTTTAATTCCATCGAATTCGATGGAATTAAAAATATGGCAGGGGCAAATAGTTTTTCATTAACCCCGAAAAGATGGATTGAAACTACCCATGCCATTGGGATAGTCGCCAAAACAGGTAGGTATGGAGGAACATTTGCTCACAAAGACATTGCCTTTGAGTTTGCCTCCTGGCTTAGTGCTGAGTTTAAGTTTTACCTTATTAAAGAATATCAACGACTTAAAGCAGATGAAAGCCATCGGCTGAAACTCGAATGGAGCCTGCATCGCACCTTAGCTAAAGTAAATTACCGCATTCATACTGATGCCATTAAGGATAACCTGATACCCAAAGAATTAAACAAAAATCAGATTAATTTTGTGTATGCAAATGAAGCCGATATGCTCAATATGGCGCTTTTTGGTAAAACTGCCCAGCAATGGCGAAACCAAAACCCCGATGCCATTGGAAATATCCGCGATATGGCAACCCTAGAGCAGTTGGTAGTTTTGAGTAATATAGAAAGCATCAATGCAGTGCTCATTCATCAGGGATTACCACAATCTCAAAGACTTCAACAACTCAATCAGGTGGCTATTACACAAATGAAATCTTTGACAGGAAATAACCAACTTAAAAAACTTAAATAGTATGCCAGCCAACAGAATTCAACTACAAAACGCATTACACAAACCTTACGACAGGGTTTTATTTTCACGCGAAGTGTTAAGCCCGGTTTTTGGTTCGGGATTTACACTTAATTCTGCTTTGGTTCCGGCTGGTGTTTTACCAAACAAATCAGAATCGACAGCCATTAATAAAGTATGGATTTATGGGAATATTCAGTTAGACGATAGCACTGAAATAACCTGCTATGAAGTGCTGCTTCAACCAAAAGTTCGTATTGAACAAAGTAAAGTAGCCATTCAGCAATATGTACGCAAATTGCTAACTGCCGGTCAAGCTGCATTAATCAATTTTGTTGCTCCTGCAAATAAAAATGTATGGAGGCTTACACTGGTTGCCAAAGACAGTGTGCTGACCGACAAGGGGGTTAAAGAAAAAACAACCAATGCCAAACGATACACTTTTTTATTAGGTCCTTCGGAAACCTGCAAAACGGCTGCTGAACGCTTTGAAGTGCTAAGTACCGAAAGGGAAATTACTTTTCAAACGCTTGTAAATGCTTTCTCTGTTGAAAAACTAAGTAAAGCATTCTTTGATGAATATACCTTGCATTACCAAAACTTTTGTGATTACCTGCAGGAATCCAATTATCGCAAATCGGTGTTCAATTTAACTTTCCCTGCCGAAGCCACAAAACAGGAAAAAGACAAAGCCGGCAAACCTATACGCGATTTTGTAAAAAAACTGCTTGGTCGTATTGTTTTCCTGTATTTCGTTCAGAAAAAGGGTTGGCTGGGCGCAAGTGATACCAATTACGCCGATGGCCTTGGCGATTTCATGAAACAACTCTTTAACAAATCGGGTGGAAATGAAACTTTTTACAGCAACTGGTTAACGGTACTTTTCTTTGATACCCTGAACAAGGAACGTACAAACGATGACTTCAAAATGCCGTATGGGAAAACCGTGAAAGTTCCTTTCCTGAATGGCGGTTTGTTCGATAAGGAAGAATTTGATGAACATTTACTTACTTTCCCGGCAAAACTCTTTCATCACTCCGATTTTGAAGATGCCATTCTCACTGCAAAAAGTATTGGCAATGCCCGTGGGTTTCTCGATTTTCTGGATGCCTTTAATTTTACCGTTTACGAAGACAGTCCCGATGACCATACCGTAGCTGTTGACCCCGAAATGCTGGGGCATATTTTTGAAAACCTGCTCGAAGATAACAAAGACAAAGGAGCATTTTATACTCCGAAAGAAATCGTGCACTACATGTGCCAGGAAAGTTTAACAGAATACCTGTGTACTACTTTGCAGATAAAAGACGAAGTTGCTGAACGGGAAGCTGTTAACCATTTGTTGAAAAATAAGGTGGTTGACGAAATTCTGAAACCCGAACTGGCAGAACTTGAAAAAGCTCTGTACCATGTAAAAATCTGCGACCCCGCCATTGGTTCAGGCGCTTTTCCCATGGGATTGCTGCAGGAAATTTTCAGCATTAAGGAACTCATTGCTTACGAAACCGGAAAGGACTGGAAAACGGCAGAAACCAAGTTGAACATTATCCAAAACTCCATTTATGGGGTGGATATTGAAAAAGGTGCGGTGGACATTGCCCGTTTGCGATTTTGGCTGAGTTTAGTAGTGGACGAAGAAAAGCCCAAAGCTTTACCCAACCTCGATTATAAAATTATGGTGGGCGATAGCCTGATAAGCAAATTCGATGGCGAAATTGTGGAAATTGACTGGGAGCGAAAACAAAGCGTAGGCAAAGCCGATGAATATGTAAAAAATGTGCAGCGTTTACTGATTGAAGTAGCCGACAAGCAAAAAAAATACTTTAACCCCAACAACATAAACAAGAAAAAACTACATGCCGAAATCCGCAACCTGAAAATTGAATTGCTGATAAACCAACTATCGTTTAACAAAGAGCTTTATGTAAGCAAAACCGAGCAAAAAGGCGGCTTTTTGCCTACGGCCAAAGATATTAAGCACAACACCGAACGGGAATTGCAAATTGCCGGTTTTAACAACCTGATTACCAAACTGAAAAACCTACTCAAAAACCCCGATGAACCTTTTAACCATTTCGATTGGAAACTCGATTTTCCCGAAGTGTTGAACCCTTATTTGGTGACCGGAAATGGGGGATTTGATATTGTGATTGGGAATCCGCCTTTCGTAAGTTATTATTCAAGACAGGCAGTAAAGGTTGATGAACAATACCTAAATGTATTAAAAAGTAAAGCCGATTTTGTTACAGATGCTTCAAAGAAAGGAAGGTATCATACGGTTCAATTCTTTCTAGACCAAGAAATAAAACTAATGAAGAATAAGGCTGTTCTATTCAACATTATTGACTTATCATTCTTTGAAACAGCTTTTACCTCCATTAGAAGATATTTGCTCAATGAAACTACAATTCACGAAATTATTGCGAACCTAAATGTATTTGAGAATGTCGCAAGTGGCCAATTGATTCTTAGTTTTAAAAACAAAAAGCCAATTGCTGAGCATCAAACAAAATGGAAAAACAATTTTGACAAAGCTCCAATTTATATTTTGCAAGGCTTGTGGAAAAAAGATTCATCGTTCATAATATCAGTTCCCAAAAACGGGCTGATAAATGAAATTGAGTCTGAATCAAAAAGATTTATCTCATACTGCGATGTCAAGGTAGGTGTAAACATAGGTGGTGTTAAGGATTATTTCATGAAAAATGAACCCAAATTCTACCCATTTATTAATGGGTCAAATAATGTACATCTTTATAAAATAATTTTTCCGTCAGAAAAACAGATAAAAGATGGATTTATGTATTTCGATTTTAATAAAAAAATAGAGAAGAAGATTTGGGATGAAGGTATCGGCACTCCATCTATCGGAGAAACAAATGAAAGATTCTTAAATCCAAAGATAGTTATTCGTCAAAGTGATACAAGATTAACCGCAACTTATGATGAGGAAGGCTATCATTGCGATTATAATTTATTCACAGCAAACAAGTTAAAGTCTTCAAATTTAGATTTGAAGTATATTCTTTCAATACTAAATTCCAAACTAATGACTTATTACGTTTTGGAAAAAGGCTATCTGAATATTAAGCCAGGTAAAACTCCCCAAATTAGGGTTACTGACGTTAAAGAACTTCCTATTAAAGAGGCTAAGAATCAAATTCCATTTATTCGCTTTGTGAACTATATACTTTTTCTTAAGCAACTTTTTTTATCGAATAGTTCCGACCAACTCATCCCCACCTATTTCGAGCAAATCATAAACGGCATGGTGTACGAGTTATATTTCCCCGAATTACTCAAAAAACACAACCGTGAAATCATCAAGCATCTGGGCGAGTTGCCGGAGTTTACGGATAATATGAGTGATGAACAAAAAATGGAGATTTGCAAAAAGGTATTTGAGCGGTTGAATGATAAAGAACATCCGGTAAGGGTAAACCTGGAGAAAATGAAAGAAGAAATTAAAGAAATTCGGATCATTGAAGGAATAGAAAACTGAAAAATAAAATGATACAATCCGCTGTAGAACAGACTGAATCGCCCTCCACGAAAGGTTAAAGCAAGATATCAGCAAGCCGGGCACAGTGGAGCATTGTTTCGGTAAAATGAATGCATCATCAAGTAACTCCGAATGAATAATGAACAACACTGAATCAAAAATCATCAATGATTTTGCCGAAAGTTATCTTTCAAAACTGATAGATCGCTTCATAGGCCAATTGGATGAATCGCCAAAAGATGCTGATCAAAAAAAATTAGCAGCTGATTTGGCAAGCGTCTGGGAGGCAATTTGTGTTCAGCTGCAAGGTGATTATTTTGACAATTGGGAGGATTATGAGATTTATATCAGCGAGATATGCTTCAACGAAATTAAAAAAGAAACACCGGAGTTAATCTCAATCTTGTCGTATTTTGTATTTCGGGAGCAAGAAATACCATTTAATCACACTGATAGCTATAGCTTTGAAATTGTTGAATTTATATACGAAGCCATCCTGGATAAAGCAGATGATGATAAAAGACCAGGCATTCAAAAATACCTCAAAGAACAAGCACAACGTGAAAATAATTTTTCTGCTTTTAAATTAAAATTTGAAGCAGAAGCTGAAAAAACAGCCAAAACAATCATCCAACAAATAGAAGATGGAGCCGGCGAATGGGAAATGCCCTGGCACAAGGGAATGCCATTTGCATTGAACCGATTTACCGGAAAGATGTATAGTGGCCAAAATCAATTAAGGTTGTGGGAAGAATGCACGAAAAATCGCTATAAACAAAACCATTGGGCTACGCTGTGGCAATGGAACAAAATGGGGGGCAAAGTGATCAGGGGGTCGAAATCGACCAAAATCATGGTGGTTTTTAAGAAAAAAATATTGAAGAATACCCAACAATTGGCTATTCAAAATATTCCCGCATCTTCCTATTATTATAAAACCGTTGTTCGATATTTTTCAGTGTTTAATCAAGCTCAGGTAACCGGACTGTTTTTCGATCAACCCAATCTGTTTAATCTACATTTAGAAAATATTGACGCACTCAAATTACTGATTGAAAGATCAGGTGCAGACATCCGACATGGCGGTGTAAAAGCATTTTACAGACCCTCGGAGGATTTTATTCAAATGCCTTACCCGGCATCATTTAAAAAAACGAATAATACTTCAGCTGAAGAATCCTATTACACAACTTTACTACATGAGTTAATCCATTGGACAGGCCATAGTACCAGGTGTTGCAGATTTGGCTCTAATTATGACAAAAAGACCGGTTATGCATTCGAGGAATTAGTGGCAGAGCTGGGGTGTGCCATGTTAAGCACCCACTTTCAACAGAAGGTTTCTCCACGTCCTGAACATGCGCAGTACATTAACAGCTGGCTGCAAGTTTTAAAAAAAGACTTCAGTTATTTCTATCAGGCACAAAATCAAGCGCTAATAGCAATAAATTGGTTGTTAAGGGAAACAGATGTATTGCCATTTAACATAAAAGAAAGACCTGTTTCACCAGTAAGTAGCAACCTTTTCGAAGCCTGGGAAACAATAGCAGATCAAAGCAACCAAGATACTGATACCGACTCATTTCAAAAATCTATTCTGGATGAAGTGTAGCAAACGGCTATAAATCAATTAATAAAAGTATTCTTTACCCCCAGCTGGCGCCGATTTGCCAGAGCTGAGCCTGCCGAAGTGCAATCGGTGTCCCTACATTTTTTTCTGGTCTCATGCTTTCGGTGTATGTTTCAAAACATAATCTATTCTCATCAATGAAATCATGTTTTTTAAGAGCAAATTATGGAGTGTAATTGAGTATTCCGGATATAGAATTGCACTTCCACAGGCTCAGTGCATGCAAATACGCACCAGCTGAGGGTTTTCGTAGTTGTTATTATTGTCAGGTTTTCAATGCTACGCATCAGGAACAACAAACGAAAACCTTGGATTAAATGTCAA
>Ga0210036_1005955_pt1 | contig 10310 bp, 8 predicted proteins | sample CryGeymeta201515_FD_185469 | JGI IMG/M metagenome (GOLD analysis project Ga0210036, IMG submission 185469) | Groundwater microbial communities from Crystal Geyser aquifers in Utah, USA - Crystal Geyser metaG 2015-15 (SPAdes) (version 2) | ecosystem: Environmental > Aquatic > Deep subsurface >... | reverse complement strand
ATTCCAGAACCATTACGGCGAGAGAACGCACCGAAAGCCAACGCCGACGCTGGAACTCGTAGGATCGCCCCCGCCGCGGTTGGCGGAGCGGACGACGCTCCCATTGACGTCCCACGAGCCGCCGCGCAGCACGCGAACCTCCCCGGAAGCCGGTCCGGTTGGGTTCGATGATGGCGATTGGCTGTAATAGGTCTCGCCGTACCAGTCCGCCACCCACTCCCAGACGTTCCCGGCCATATCCAATGCTCCATACGGGCTGGCTCCGGAGGGATATGACCCAACCGGTGCCGTGAATTCATACCCGTCATTCACGTTTTTATCTGCCCAATCCACATTGAGATTGACATCGGCAAAATTCAGCAGGTTTCCGGCAGGACTCTGATTGCCCCAAGGATAGGTGCGCCCATCTGTGCCGCGCGCCGCTTTCTCCCATTCCGCCTCGCTGGGCAGGCGCGCCCCCGCCCACCCGCAATAGGCTTCGGCGTCATTCCACGACACATGCACCAGCGGGTGATCATTCAAGCCGGCCAGACCCGAAGAGGGTCCCTGCGGGTGCTGCCAATCCGCTCCGGAGACATCGTTCCAGTTAGCGCCATCGAAAACATATGAACTACCTTTACCCTCTGCGTCGGTCTGGTAGCCTGTTCGTTCAACAAACAGGGAAAACATGGCGTTGGTCACTTCGGTCTGGTCTATCCAGAAAGCATCCAAATACACCGTATGAACAGGTTGTTCGTCTGAACTGCCATCATTGCTGCCCATCGTGAAGTTCCCTTCCGGCACGTAAACCATCAGCATCCCGTCCGCCGGGCGCGTCCAGGTGGAGCCGATGCCGAGGGCTGGAGGTTGGGTTGCCACTGGCGCTTCAGTTTCAACAGGCGCTTCCGTAGCAACCGGGGCTTCTGTGACAATGGGAGGCGCGGGAGCAACTGGAACCACGCCGCCGCCAGCCAGCGCGAAGATCAGGGCGATTGCCAACCCGCCTATAATTATCAAACCACCTGCCAGTGCAATCGGCCAGTAGCGAAGCAGGCCAGATGAACTGGATGGCGCAACCGTCTGTATGGAGGGCGCGCGCGGCGCGGGTTTGTCTTTGGCGGTCACATCATCCCATTGGTTGATGGTCGCCTGTGTATCCAGCGTGCGTTCGCGCGGGCGCGCGGGTTGCGGCTTCGCTGGCGCGGCAACTCCGCTGAGAATGGATTCCAGCGCGATAGCAAGGTCGCTCATGCTCTGGTAGCGGTCGCCCGGCTTCTTCGCCAGCGCTTTGAGCAATATCTGCTCGACGCGGTCGGGCAAATCCGGCACAAACTGCTTCGGGCGCGGCAAAGGCTCGCTGGCCTGTTTGATGATCACCCCCAGCGGAGTATCTGCCTCGAAGGGACGCCGCCCGGTCAGCATTTCATAGAAAACGATGCCCAGGGCGTAAATATCGGCGCGGTTATCGGCGGTTTTGGCGGAGGCCTGTTCGGGAGCCATGTACTCCGGCGTGCCCACCGCCATGGCCGTGCCGGTCAAGTCCACTGTGGCCTCCTCTTCGATGACTTTGGCCACACCGAAGTCGGTCAGCATATATTCGCCGGACTGGGTGATGAGAATGTTGGAGGGCTTCACGTCGCGGTGGATGACACCCTGGCTGTGGGCATACTCCAGGGCATGCGCCAAGGGGATGAGGGTGCGAGCCGCTTCCTGCCAGTTCAACCGTCCGCGCTCTTTGAGCAGTCCTTTCAGGTTGCCGCCCGGCAAGAAGGGCATAACCAGGTAGGGACGGCCTTCGTACTCGCCGTAGTCGGTCACCTTGACGATGTTGGGGTGGGTCAGCCGCGCCAGGGCCTTGGCTTCACGCTCGAAGCGTTTCAGGGCGCGCGCCAGCACCTCCGGGGTGAACTTCTCGGTGCGGATAACCTTGACCGCCACGTCGGTTTCGAGGCGGGTATCAAAGGCTTTATAGACCACCGCCATCCCGCCCTCGCCGAGCGGCTCGAGGATGTGGTAGCGACCGAGGGATTGACCGATGAGGTTGGTCATAATATTCTCCTGCTGTTGCGGATGGTTTCGGTTGGGAGGTGGATGATGTGTATGGTTGTCATTTGTGTTTTTGCCTGAATTCCTGTATACTTGGCTCGAGGATTGAAGGATTGAATGATGAGCGCCGCTCCTGAAAACAAGAACGAAGTATTCATTTACATAGAGCACGCAAAAGAGATGCTGGCGGTAGCCGAACAAAATTTGCGCAACGATTTCTATACCTCAGCCGTCAACCGCGCTTATTATGCCATCTTTTATGCGGCCAACGCAATGCTGGCAACCATTGGCGAAGCGCGCAGCAAGCACAGCGGCGTGATCAGCCTGTTTCGTAACCGATTCGTCAAAACCGGCGATCTTCCCGTGGAGTTGAGCGACATTTATGGCCGGGTTCTGGATAACCGCCAGCGCGGTGATTACGATTTGGGTTTGCAGATGGATGAGGAACAGGCCAAAACCGACATCGAAGACGCCCGCCGCTTTGTTGACGAGGTAGAGCAATGGCTAAAAGAGAAAAACTGGCTTTAGATCGCCTGTCCATTTCAGAAGCGGAGGCTGTCAGGACATTTGTCCGGGCAGTCAATGAACGTTTTCCAGGCATGGCGACCCGCATCGTTTTGTTCGGCTCGAAGGCACGCGCAGACAGCCAGGCCGAATCGGACATCGATGTACTGGTGGTTGTGCGCCAGGAAGATTGGCGGATCAGTAATGCGATCAGTACGCTGGCGGCGCGTATCTCTCTGGAGCAGGGTGTATTGCTTGGACCGATTGTCATCGGGCAGGAACGCTGGGAGCGGATGGGACGCGAGAAATTTTCGTTGTATCGTAACGTTGCCAGGGAGGGGCTTGTTTTGGAAGAAGGCGGCGCCATTTCAACAGCGGCTTGAGGATTGAGTATCAGGTTTCGCCTTAACTTCAAACTTCCGAAATCTCCGCCCCTACGGGGTGCTTCGCGAAGGCTTCGGAAGTTTTGCTATCCATCCCGCCCTCGCCGAGCGGCTCGAGGATGTGGTAGCGGCCTAAATCTCTCCCGATCAAATTGTCCATGCTTGCCTCCGGGTCAATTCTACACCATTTCCTTCACTCGCCTCGCGGCATCCTTCCAGGAACAGGGGACGAATTTTCCAGATACACTTACCCACAGGGCTGGCCCGTCGCTGCACAGGAAGAGCGGCTCCTTTTTTTCCAGCGGAACAGGGTTGAACGTGATGACGATTTTCAGGGATTGGATCCACGCCAGGGCGGTCGCAGCCTCCCGTTTCGAGAGGCCGGCGCGGAGCAAGGCGCGGCGGGCAGGATTGGGGTCCTGCCACGCGGCCCGGATGAGTTCCCGCGGCTGGGGCAGGGTGAACTCTCCCTCGCCGCGGCGAACCGGTTCAGGGTCCAGCCAAGCCGCGAGTTTGTCCGCGAGAGAATTCTCGTCCGGCAGGAAGGAAAACTCGACCTGCTCCGGGGCGCAGTCTGCCAGCAAAACCAATCCCGGCCGGGCATAGAGGCCTGCCCGGCAAGATTTCCCCTCGCGGCGATTCACATCCAGCTGTATGTATCGTTCGACCGCGCCGAGCCACTGGACGAGAAATGCTGCCAACTGGTCGACCTTCCAGCCCACACCCGGGTCACGTTGGATGAGGCCGCGCCTGGCGAGCGCCTCCTGCGCCTGGCGCAGCGCACCCTCGGAGGGCAGCGAAACCGCGACGGGCAGCGCCAGGCGGGTCAGGCCGAACGCCCCGGCCAGCCAGCCCAGTTCGGTTGTGGAAAGAGTAAACGTGAAGGGCGATGTTTTTACGGGCATACGCACCTACGGGCGGATGGCGTACAAGCCGTTGCTGCCACTCGACCACATCTGGTTGAAGGTTTCGACGGGAATCTGCATCTCGCTCCCAGACCAGGGATCGTTGACCAGCACGGTATCAGCGCTGATGCCCTTGACCACCATGGCGTGCATCACGCTGCCCGGACCGGTGACGGCGCGCGGCACATCGCTGGTGACACTCCCCGGCCCGACGATCTTGACGCCGGCTGTGACAATGACCGGGCCGGACTGGAGCTGGTTTTTCAAGTCAGCCAGGCTGGCGTTGACCTGCGTGGTGATATGGTTATAGCCAAGGCCGTTCAATTCGTCGGTCAGGTTGGAGAGGGAGACGCCCTGACCGGGTGTGCCGTCGCCTTTGTCCATCATGGAAATCAACTTGTCCGGCGCGATGGCCTGGTGCCTGGGATCCTGGTTGTGGAAATAATCCAGCACCATGCTGGCGGAGGTAGGGGAACAAGCTGCGCTGCCATACAGGCTGCCCTGCGATTCAGTTGGCACGTCATAGAGGAGATCGAATTTCTTTTCTGGCGGAGTCTGCGGCGGAACGACCGGTTTGGCAGACGCGCTGGCTGCCGGGGCGGATGGTTCTGCTGCGGGGGGGAATTTTTTATCAATCAGGTCGTGCAGCGCGCCGGGCGTCACTCCGCTCGAGGGTTCGTCAGGGACAGGCGAGAGAATGGGCGCGGGAGGAAAAAGCCGGTCGAGGATGCTTTGCAGCCAGGCGGGAATACCCGCGAAGAAGGAACCAACCGAGACGGCGGTCATCAGGGGCAGGATGGCGGCGAGTCCCTGCCCGCCAAAGCCGGAGCCTCCCGCCGCCGACGGCAGTTGACGGGCCAGCCAGGCCGCGCTCCACTGGCCGGACTGCCAGCCGGATGCGCCGCGCTGGTCGGTCTCTTCCCATTCGGCGATCTCGCGCTCGAGGCGCGCGGCGAGCACGGTCAGTTCTTCCTGCCGGGCATCGAGGCTACTGAGCAGGGAGTCCATCTCGGCGGAGAACGAGGCCTTGCCTCCGCCCTGCCAGGCGGAATCGAGGCTGCGGACAGCACTATTCAATTCCTGCACATGCGCGGCTAGCGTGGAGTCGGAGATTTTCAGCGCTTGCACCGCGGAGTGGGCAGGATCAGGGAGGAGGTGGAGGGTGGTCATGGGTGTGATACGCTACTTGAACAAGATTTGCCAAATTCGGATGGTACTGTCTTGCCCAGCGGAAACCAAGAAACTCATGTCCGGTGCAAAAGCAATGCCATTAACTCCTTGAATACTTGCAACCAAGTTGATGAGAAGTTCTCCATCCGAGACGCGCCATAAATAAATTGAATTCCCGCTGCTTCCTGCAGCCAGTATTGTGCCATCATTTGAAAATGTGATGGCATTGATCCACTCTTCAGCATTTATATCAAAACTTCTTATCAAACTTCCATTCTGGGTTGAATGCAATTCTATTTTATGAGTTACTACATCATTGTTGATTTCTTCGGTAGGAAAAACAATCATTGCCCCATCAGGGGAAAAGACGATATCTTTACCCAAGGGAGAATATCTTTCAAAGACCTGGATAATACTCCCCTCAAGTATATTCCACAATTTAACAAGATTCGTTTGGGTAATTTCATCATATGATCCCGTCGCCACCATGTTCCCTGTGGGTGAGAAAGCGACAGTCTCAACAGCAGCATCATTCTGCAGAGTTAAGATTTGCTCCCTGTTGGAAATGTTCCAAACAATGGCCGTATTGTTGTAATAACCTGCGACAAGGCGAGCGCCATCTTGTGAAAACGCGACACTGTACACCCCCTCTGTTGGCCCCTGGAGTTCTCCAACCAAATTTCCTGATGGCATATCCACCAGAGAAATTTTTCCATCCTTATCTGTAACAGCCAATAAATTATTCGAGGTCAAATCCATACCCCATATCTCATCGCCAACAAAAGCCCCTACCTCATTTCCCTGAACATCAAAGATATGAACCTTGTTGTCATCTGATGAAGCCACAATGTAAGCACTATCACTCATCACCTGTACAAAGTTAGCGATTGGAGTAAATTCAATAGTATGGAGCAGAGTACCATTTTGTGCATTCCATATCTTGACTGTGCCATCCCATGAGGCTGTGGCAATTTGGTTACGACTATCTGAATAGCGAACGCTCCCGATTCCGCTTTGATGTCCATTGATATTCAATGTTTCTTTGCCTGTGCTGATATCCCAAATGCTAAATGTACGGTCCCATGAACTGGAAATTATTCGGTTGTTATCTGAAAGGAAGTGAATGTCAATAATAGCGTCAGAATTCCCGATAAAAGTTTGGGTCAACTCGCCATTCGAAATATTCCACAATTTAATTGTCTGATCGTATGAACCAGATGCCAGAAAGGTGCCATCTGGCGAAAACGACAAACTCGAGATCAGGCTCTCATGACCGGTCAAGGTCTGAATAATACTGCCGTCTGCAAGGTTCCAGATCTTTACATTCGCACTACTACCGGACGCCAAAGTATCCCCACTTGGTGAAAAGGCCACCGCCCGGATGTTACCCTCCTCATCACTCAATATATTACGGAGTGTTCCATCGGCCACATTCCATATACGGATGGTTTGATCCCAAGAGCTGCTTGCGATCAGTCCGCCATCTGGCGAAAAAACAACGGCCCTCACTCCGCGTGTAGGGCCTTCCAATGAATATGTAAGGCTACCATCGGAAGTCAGCCATACATTGATGCTATTCTCAACGCCAGCGGCTACATAAGTGCCATCAGGAGAAAACGCCACACTACGCACCCAAGAGTTTGTTTGTGTAAACCAGACTTGTCTATAAGTACTGGCGTCATACAGGTAAAGACCAATATTTGTTCCAATAGCAATCCACCTTCCATCCTGGCTCCAATCCATTGAATATGGAGCCCCCATACCTCCCCACATAATTTGTTGCTGAAGCCTGTCTGCATTGTCAGCAGTAATAGGCTCAAACCCCACAACAGGAGCTTCCGACGGTGGTTGGGTTGCTACAGGCGCTTCCGTTGGAGCGGGTAATTCTGAAGCCGGCCCAGAGAAGACATTGCCTACTACAGGACCGATAACAATAATCGCGACAAATGAAACCAAACCCATCACTCCCACAATACCAACTGCCCACGGCCACCAAATGGCTTTCTTCTTCTGCGGCTGAATGGGAACAGGGGAAGGCTTCGGTTTGGCGGCGGGGAACCGAGAAGGCAACTCATCCCGTGTGGCGCCTTGTAAGCGCGTGGCATATGTCTCCTCTTGCAAAACAGTATCTGCTGTATCCGCTACAGGCTCTGTCTTAGGCGGAATGGCCTTTGCGATTGCGGCCGGTTGTTTCGCCTTCGGCTGCCCTGCCAACAGATGATCCAATCCGTCGGCGAAAGCGGCCATATCGGAATAGCGGTCTTCCGGCTTGCGCGCCAGTGCCTTGAGCAATACCTTTTCCACTGCATCTGGCAAATCAGGGACAAAACTCTTCGGGCGCGGGAGCGGCTCGCTGGCCTGCTTGAGCAAAATCGCCGCTGGGGTATCGGCAGTGTATGGCTTGCGCCCGGTCACCATCTCGTAGAGCACCACGCCGAGCGAGTAAACGTCCGATTGCAGCGTCACCTTTCCGGTCCACTGCTCGGGAGCCATGTATTCGGGTGTGCCCACGCCGATGCCAGTGCCGGTCAGGGTCGCGGTCTCTTCGCTTTCCAGGATCTTGGCGATGCCGAAGTCCGAGAGCATCGGCTCGCCGGAAAGCGTGATGAGAATATTCGAGGGCTTCACGTCTCGGTGAATGATGCCCTGTCCGTGGGCGAACTGCAGGGCGCGGGCGATGGGCAGGAGCAGCCGCGCCGCCTCCTGCCAGGGGATGGGTTTGCCCAGGCGATGTTTGAGCGTCCCGCCGGGGAGGTACTCCATAACAAGGTAAGGCGAGCCTTCGTAATCACCGTAGTCAATGACCCCGACGATGTTGGGATGAGTTAGTTTCGAGAGGGCTTTGGCCTCGCGCTCGAACCGTTTCAACATGCGTTCGAGCACTTCCGGGCTGAACGCCGATTTGCGGATGATCTTGACGGCCACGTCCCGCTCCAGGCGGGTGTCGTAGGCTTTGTAGACAGTCGCCATGCCGCCCTCGCCAAGTTGCTCGAGAATGTGGTAGCGTCCGAGGGATTGGCCGATGAGATTAATCATAATTTGCTCGATTTAGGACCGTGAGGTTCAGGTGATGTTTTGTTAGTACTTGTGGTCTTCGCGATATGATTAATGGATTGTGTATGTTATGGTCAAGTATGGCCGATGTTGTTCATCCTCTGATGTGGCAATCAAAACATCATTGCCTGAAGTTGGTACTATATTTCTAAGGTCATAATCGTGAATTAGCGCCAGGCTTGTTATTTGTCCAGGTCTGAGCCATGATAACGCCTCATCTTGAATATCTATTTCAAACCATGTAAATGGACTCGATGGTCTTATTGAGCCTCCCGAATTGTATTCAATCTTTCCATAATCGCTATCAGACAATGAAGCATTAGCAAATGAGCGTACGACATGGATGGTCGTGTCGCCATTTAGAAATGCTCCCGTATAGAAATGCAAAGTTGCGCTATTTATCGTTGCATTGGCAGGAATCGATGAAGTATCAAAGGATAAAAAACCTCTTTCGATGGTGAAACCTGACTTGTCGTGACCTGCTCCAATTGTGGTAACAGTTAAACCAACCCAGGTTGCATTACCTTGTGCTGCATTGCGACATGTTGCCCAATCGCTCGGACACCAGCGATAAAGTGATTCGCCGTCTGTAATTTGTGCTGGTATTGTGACAGTCGATGTTTTGGAAATAACACTGATTTTTACTTCAATGCTGCCGAAGTTATCGTGTACGCCTAAATCGCAATCATTCATTCTCAAATCAAGAATTTGTTCGCCAGCCTGATCCGTGTTATTCGTATACGTGACTTGCTGTCCTATCACAAAAGCATCGTTACCTATCCGCCCGACCAAGGCGCCTTCATTAGCAGCCTGTATTGGGCATGAAGACGCTATTGGCCCACATACCTCAAGGCAACTTTGCGAATCACCAATCGCCCCATGACGCGCTTCTCCTGTCCACCCCCACTGTCCAGATACGTACTGAATATTCAGGATATCCCCAGGCATAAGTACTATGCCTGTATTTTGCCAAAGGTCTAGTGCAGACACCGTAACAGTTTTTTCTATGGAATAGTTTGGTATGGTTGTGGGGGCGAGTGTCGGTGTTCTGGTATTGGTTGGAACTCGTATTAAGGTCGGCGTGGGCGATGGCGTAGGGAAACTTATTGGTGTCTTGGCTAACAAGAATGATAGCGGTCCTTTGCCTTGCTGCCCCAGCCGGGAGAAAATGGCTCCCGCTGCGATAACAGCCACTAATATTACGGTGGTTAGAACCGCTGGCAGCCATTTTCTGCTTTTCTGCTTCTCACCAGGGTGTGAAGGCGCTTTGGAAACTGATGCTTTCTGGGCACGGGGTGATTTCCCTGCCTTCAAATGCGATGATGCCAATCCTTCCAAGATGAACGCAAACGCACTCATATCTTGATAGCGGTCTTCCGGCTTCTTTGCAAGCGCCTTGAGCAAGACTCCTTCCACGGCATCGGGTAAATCGCCTACAAACTGCCTTGGGCGCGGCAGGGGTTCGCTTGCTAACTTCCAGACCACCGCCATGGGAGTATCCGCCTGAAAAGGCTTTCGACCCGTGACCATCTCGAAAAAGACGACGCCCAAGGAGTAAATGTCCGATCTTGCATCCACCAACTGGCCCTGAGCCTGTTCTGGCGACATGTATTCGGGTGTGCCGACACCTACACCAGTACCGGTCAACTCAACAGTCTCTTCGGCTTCGAGGATCTTGGCGATCCCGAAATCAGAGAGCATGGGTTCCCCGGAATGGGTGATGAGGATATTGGCTGGTTTGACATCGCGATGGATGATCTTCTGCTCGTGAGCATAGGCTAATGCACGGGCTATCGGCGCGAGCATTCTGGCTGCTTCCTGATAAGGGATCGGTTTCCCTAATCTGTGCTTGAGCGTTCCGCTCGGGAGATACTCCATGACCAGATAAGGCATCCCCTCATGTTCGCCGTAATCAATTATCCCGACGATGTTGGGATGGGTCAGTTGTGCTAAAGCACGTGCTTCGCGTTCGAAACGCTTGAGGAATTTCTCGGTCTGCTGTTTCTGCGGCAGAATCACCTTGACTGCGACATTGCGCTCCAGGCGGGTATCGAAAGCCTTGTAAACAGTTGCCATTCCCCCTTCGCCGAGCTGCTCGAGGATGTGGTAACGACCCAAAGACTGCCCAATCAGGTTGCTCATGTGTCTCTCCTTTGCAAACTATGGCCCCCAGCGGGGCTGCCAGTCACAATAATTATTATACGTCAAACGCCGCCTGTCGCTGCCATCTGTGCGCATGATGTAGATCTCGCAGCCATGCGCGTCGTTC
>Ga0210036_1005953_pt1 | contig 10311 bp, 6 predicted proteins | sample CryGeymeta201515_FD_185469 | JGI IMG/M metagenome (GOLD analysis project Ga0210036, IMG submission 185469) | Groundwater microbial communities from Crystal Geyser aquifers in Utah, USA - Crystal Geyser metaG 2015-15 (SPAdes) (version 2) | ecosystem: Environmental > Aquatic > Deep subsurface >... | reverse complement strand
AATTTGGTAACTAGCACAGACCACCGTTAATATTTAACGGCTGAAATACTTAGAGAAATGTAATGAAAATATTCTCGAGTTTCCATTATCCAAAACTGGAGACAGAAAAATCTCTGAAATGGTGGTAATAGTTCTCCACGAAAAAAACGTTCCTTGCCTGTGTGCCAAGGTTGAAGTTCGAAAAGCAGTGCCGGTAATATGGTCTACCACCGAAACAGCTGTACGGTACCTGGTACCAGGTACCTGGTACTGCTACCAGTACCTCGATGGTCCATAGCTGCCGCCAAATTCATTCGTTTTCGCAACTGACTACCAGGTACCTGGTAGTACCTGGAATTAGAGCATCTTAGAGTACAACTACTGGTACTAGTAGTACCATTACTACGTACCCGTACCATATTCACGTAGACAATCGATGACTGAGGTGTTCGGTTTCGGCGTCACTGGAGTCAAGTAAAACGTGAAACGAACGCTAAGTAAACCTGACGTCGAGGATAGAATTGAAAATTTTACTATGCTGGGCTGTAAAACTATGAATAATTAACAGTTTTTCTTCATAGTCATTCAATGCGTTCTTTCACTTCCAAAGAGTCATTCAGAGCGTTCTTTCACTCTGACAGAGAGTCATTTTGCTATTTCAACTACCGTACTAAATGGTCTAAAGTAATAATATGACTACCAGCAGGTACGTACAATCTGCATCGTAAAGGTGAACTCAACGGTACATTTTTTATCATAATATTATATTATTTCTACTACCAGGTACCGTACCAGGTATCTGGTACCTGGTACCTGGTACCGTACCAGGTACCGGTACTAGCTACGCGGTAGCTAGCTACCACCCTGGTACCATTAGTATTGAGCTAGCTCTAGTAGTAGCAGTAGTTACTGGCTGTAGTACCAGGGTTGATGACTAGTAGTACCAGTAGGAGTCTACTACTACTAGCTAGAGTAGTACGAATGGTAGAGGAGGATTAGCTAGTAGTAGATACACTAGTACTGTAGTTGTATGGGATAAGAGTACTGGTAGCGAAAGAAGAAGGACATCTGCTACTATAATTTATAATTTGTAATACCACATCGAACACCAATAATAGCCATACTATCGATCATGCGAAGGCCAGCATCTCACCTCGTTAACAGCATGGCATCAACAGGAAATCAAAGCACATCTGAAGAAATGACGGGGCCAGGCCAGCAAGAGCAGAATTCACCCGAAGGTAATGATTCAGCCACTCACTATTCCTTGGAAATGTGGACAGCTGCCGCCGAAACAGGAGCAGCGGCTGCTGCCGCTACCGCAGTGGCCTCTTCCTTTGCTGATGACATATCTTCTATTGGTGATAACACAGGCCATTGCAGTATGAAAAGTCGCCGCAAGCGCAAAGACGATTGCAGCGAATCAAGATGTACAGTGACTTCCGAAGAAAGTGGAAGAAGCCGCAGACGACGTATCAGACATCCTTCCTCTCGCCGTCGATGGGTAGCAGATCTTAGAACCACAATTTCTGGCGCGCCAGTCAGGCCCCAAAGGAGTGAAGACGATGCCGATCCACGTATCTTCCGTCAAGGCACAGACTCCGCTTGTTTGGGATTATCTGGAAATAGTTTTCATCAAGTTAGTAGTGGACGATTTGACAGTATGCCTTCGACAGAGGCAAGGCGAGCAATTATTCGGAGACAGAGTATGAAGCCACCTAATTTGCCTGCTCGCCATGATTCACAATCAGATTTAGATCTTGATTCTGACAGCGAAAGTAACACGGGAAGTCCTGGTGAGGAGACAGGAATGGATGAGTTCGACGCGGACATGTTTGCCCGTTTGTTACATGGGCAGCAACTATCTGCATCTGCCGATGGCAACTTTTCAGGAACATCATTATTTCCTAGCGCATCAAAGATCACATCAAATTCCTTGATGGGACCACCTCGCAGACCTAGTAAGCCCGGCAGTGATGCAGATTCTCACTGGCACGGCTTTCAGCAACGTCTGCGAAGGGAGGCGATGATTAACTGCCTTCAAAACAACTTGAAGATTGATGACACAAGTCAAGACATTGCTTTTAGTTCATATCTTCAGTTCTCTGAAAAGCAGTGTCTAAGCAACTGCTACAATAGTGCGACTGTTTCTTCAATTGAAGCAGCTAGACCTGCTGATTCATCGCAAGAGTTGGATCCAAATTGTTCTAACAGGGCACTACGAGCGAGTGATGCATCACCTGCAACCAGCGGCAACTTTCTAAACAAAGAACTTTACAGACCTGCCCAAACGGCGGAAAACCCAGAAACCAATTCACAAGTAAAAGATGTTTCTACGGAAGGAAAGGAACAACTTGCAGAATACTTCTGTACGGCTTCCGTCAAAGATTTCGACTATGAAATGTACAAGAGGCTTTTGTCCGGCTGTGTGTATGCATCTCCTGCTCCGAATTTTGCTAGAAACATCGGTACTTCGGTGTTTGATGGGCCAGGAGCGACTCCTCCGCCTCCTGTATTGGCCCATGCTACCAGTGGTACAGCTGCAACTGTTATTGCTGGCAATTCTTCACCATTTGACAGCAGATTCAATAATGCCATCCCCCCCGAGCATTTTCAGGGCGCCATGAAATCTTCACATCCTCCTTTAAGGCCACGAAGAAGCTTTGACAACACAGATCCCCATATCTTTGTTGCTGCTTGTCAAGCAGAATGCTTTGACTGTCAATCGTTCACAGATGCATCAAAAGAATTCACGGAAGCTATAAACCGACCTATTTCTATCATGTGCGGCAAGCGGAGAGCTGCTCGACGAACATGTTCGCGGCGGCAAACACTCCCTCTGTCGGTGAATGTGGATGAGGACGAGCCCAATGCAGCCGTTGGGGCACCTTTTGATCCGACCCAGGACTCTACCCGTAAAATTTGCTTCCCAGAAGCGGCAAAAAATGAAGAACATCCAGCTTTCAGGAATGGCTGTAAGCAATCGGAACAGGTCATCAGTCTCTTTCCGGGATCTACAGCTGGTTCGTATTTGCGCATATTGCCTATCCGTAGCAGAGAAGTCAACCGTCGATACTCCATGCCCTTGAAAATTCAGGATTCCAACTTGTCTTTAATGACGAAAAGGCCTCGCATTGAGAGGGGCGTTGAAAAAAGCTTTAGCTATCAAACCCGAAAATAGCAGAAATAAATGTCCCCATTCAGTCACACACAAACACGTCCATTGGTCAGGAGGTCTTACCGAAGGCTAAGAGACATCATGCCAATTATTTTGGCTATGGAAGGCAAACGTTTCTCCAGCCTGGATAATTCATAATACTAAAACTCTATTATTTAGTACAATATGTACTAAATTTCTATGGCTTAATTTTACCAGGCAGGATGAATTCAGATTAATATTAGCTGGTCTGGATATTGAATTTTAAGAAGTACGAGTACGTGAGGCTAGAGTGTTTCTTGTTGTTAAACTTTCAGCCAAGATCAAGATAGCAGATGGCTGTAAAACGACTTTCATCTGATCTCTTTATACATGATGCCATACTCAAAAGATCTTGAAAGAAGGATGCATCACCTAATTACAATTGCGGAAAACCTCAGTCGAGACAACACCAGTCCTTGGGTAGGTCTTTGGCCAAAATGTACGCTTGAGAATGAAATGCTTACCATCACGATACCGACGTGATTCTTCAACGTCATTTTTTGGCGTTGTGGTTACTGTCACGTGCGCAACAGCAGTGGAATTATCAGAGGTTCTTTGTGGCACATAAAATGTTCGTCGTTTTAGAATAGCCGGCACCGCCTCTGGGGAATCTCCAAACAGGGTAGATTTGTCGCAGTATTCCTCACGCCATTCCCCCAATGAATACAAAAGTGTTCGTCGTGGCGTTTTACCATCGTCGGCGTAGGTGACGACAGTCCATTCACCGTCTTTCCCGGCGGATGTCCAGGTTTGCTTGTACGGAGCATCAGCAGATTCCTGAGCTTTGTCAGTTGAAAGTCCTCTTGCCTCCAAAGCAGGAACCAAGTTCTCGGAAAGCGTACCATCCCGTTCCCAGGTTCCTTCCAGATTTGCTTTTTTACATTGCTTTTGCCAGCCTGTCTGAGATTTTTCCAACAACGGCTGAAGTGCTTCGTACGGCCCTCGTTTCGCGGGCCACATGTCCTGAAGCACTTGTTCGATGGATCTCCAAGCTACGTTTTTGAATTCTGCATGTTCTCCATTTTGGCCCGACAAATCACAGCAAAAATTTGGATTGGCGTCTCCTCGTCCATCAATACACCGAAAGATTACCCAATGCAATTCCTGTCCACTAAATCCAGCCTTGGTCAACCAGTTGCTGGTTCCTGACGTGTCGTAACGAATTCCAGTTCTGCATTCTTTCTCGTCGCTACCGTTCTCCTCGCACACTACGTGGTCTCCGACTATAAGACCCATTTCTTCGTACAATTCTCGACTCGCCGCTTGTACAATCGTCTCTTCTTGATGATTGTTTTCATCGCAAGCAGCGTCGACGCCACCTTGAGGTGATTGCCAAGCGTTGGCAATGGATACCCGTTCTCCTACCAATAGGTGACCTTCTGAATTTAAAACGGCAGCTGCCGCGCAGAGACGGTATTTCTTATCTCCATACGTGACGGACTGGGACGGCAAAAACACTTTGCCGGTATTGGTTGACATTTGAAGAAAGGAGGTCGAGGAGAAGGGTCTCTTCTTTGGAAACGAGATAAAGAAAGCCAAAGCAGGACCAGAAAAGAATGCCAGCATCCACACTAATTGAACACGGGAGCTTTGAGACATGAGAGACGGTATCTTGTGGCTTGTGGCAGTCTGCGTGATTATCAGGGTAGCGATTCTACTTCCTATTCCAAAGTCCAAAGATCGCTCGCTTCATTTCTCTCTTTTTTTTTGTCGTCCCTCCATTCTCAGAATCCTGTTTCATGTCTGTGACGTCATATCGGCCGTGTGCCAGACCACAATATACCTCGTCAAAAGCATCCATTGAATAATACTGCAAGAGGCAGTACTCTACTCGGGTATGCAGTATTTTCGGAATAGTTGCCATGGCGATGCTCCTAGAAGAGCTAGCCTCCAGGGTTTTGCCGAGAATCTGGATGAAAGCTATCTCCACCGATACCCACGAGCCATTTTATTACAAAAAAGAAGATAATGGCTGCCACCTGTTCCTTCGGAGGCTTACAAAGTTTTTATGATTTATGTATAATTGCAACCGTTTGCAAGAATGTTCCAGCGGCAGCTGTCACTACATTCTAGGAGAAGAGCAATAGAACTGGATTAAAAAAGTATAACAGCTTAATCATCTTTGATGTCATCGTGAAACTATTCATCTGTCGTTTCATAACACTTAGTTTTTGACGCCCTAACAAAACCAAACCGAACAAATATGAAAAGAAATTTAAAATAGCCACAACCTGGAAAAGACATTCTTGTACTGCTTGTTGTTTGTCAAAGCATTGCTATGAATGCAGGACATTTTTATTTTTTATTTTGTAGTTTTCCTCCGTGTTTGTCGATCGGATGATACAATCACCGTTTCTTTCGCCTTGAGAACAAAATTACTATCGTCCTAATCTCTTTTTCATTTCATACTTTATTCATGGTAATTCGTAGCTCTTTGTATCTTGACACGTCGAAAATCACATTCATGAAGATCTTCGGCGCCGCGACGAACCAGATTGGGGTTCAACCACTTCTACCACACCGTCATTGTCGTCGTCATCATCACTAGTATCCAACGTAATGACTTCAGTTTTCGATTGTCTGGCCCTGGCTGCCGCCACACGATTTCGTTTCCGTTTGGTTCCGACGACTTCCACCAGTTGGTCATCTTCTTTCTCATGTTTGGACGTTTTGTTGTTGGCGGTGGGAGCTCCGCCTTGAGATAACAAATGCACAGTATATATTTTGAATCGTCCCACACCTAAAGCACCTAGACTCTTTCCTCCAGTTTTCAATTCGCGTCCCAAATGAAAAATGCGTTGGCGTGTTTTGGGTAAAGGTCCCAAATCGTCGTGTTGCGAAATGATGGTTTTAAATTGATTCAATGAGGTGCTCATGTTGAGTTTGATCTTTTTATTGTCATCATTTATTGGACAGTTATCGTCAAGTCATAATTGATCGAAAAGTAGACCAGCGATTGTGATGATTGAACATATAGAATAGTGACGGAAGAATTAGAGTTTGTGGAGTAACAATGTGGAGTGTGAGGTTTCATATTATAAATTCTGTTGCAGGGCAAAGTCTACACACACGGCACCAATCATTCATTCTGGACTTTTGAGAAAAAGAATAAGAGACAGATTACTCACCTTTACCTTCTTGGCATCACAGGTCCGCAAGACAATGATCGTGGCATTCTCTTCTTGATCGCTCATAGTATGATTTTGTTGCTATTACTGTAAATTATGAATTCTATCGATCGTCTCGAGAGAGGAAAAAGAAGAAAAAAATGAAACCAATTCCCGAATTTGTCTACAGTACTTTGTACTTTTCTATGGAAGAGACCGTTGTCGCCGATCAAATGAAATCCAAAAAGAATGTTTTTGTTAAGGACACAGAGCTTCTAGTTGTATAGAGACCAGCTGATTGGATGCTACTGTAGCTGATTGTGTAAAAAGAAGTCAAGAAGTTAAAAATTAGACAAATGATGAAAAATTGCAGATGTGTGATTTTGGTTGAAAAAGTATTGGTAGTTTGGTCTACTCATCTCTACTCTAGTACTAGCTACTACTACTAGTAGCTAGAGTAGCTAGGTAGCTACTACTGTAGTAGTGGTAGCAAAATGCAATTGGCATGAACCGATGAAGAGGACGCACACAACTTCAATGGAAAGCCGCTGCTATTCATTGCACCACCGCGGGACGAACGGCGGCGGCGGAACCAAAATTTTGGTGTATTTTAGACTAGACTACTCCGGAGTATTTCGGAAACCTACTACTAGCTAGTTCTCATTCAATTGTCAACAACTGGCTTTCTTCAAAATGAATCTGAAAGTACATTAAGTATGAAGCGCGAAAACCAAAATTGCGCCCACCTAGCTATTCGCAAGGACAGTCGCATCCACACAGCATTGCCGTGGAGCAATTATTATTTAGTAAAGATCCTCGAGTCCATGGATGAGATAGATTGCAAAAAGCTGCAGGAACTGTCCCGATCAATTCAACATTACCTGCCAATGAAATGCCTTCCAATTTACTCCACGCAATGGCTAGCTCATCTCCCGGGAAAATTCCGGTAAGGAGGTTTTCGCCGAGATCGGCGAGGACCATGTTGGAAGCTCTCGCCAATTCTAACGGTATGGTCCCTGTGAGCTGATTGTCATACAACCCCATCATCTGGAGCTGTGAGAGTTTGCCAAATTCAGATGGGATAGGTCCAGTTAATTGATTGAAACGAAGCAAGATCCATTTTAGACGTTGTATTTGCGCTAATTCCGTGGGAATGGTTCCTTGGAGTGCATTCCCGCCAAACAACAGGAACTCGGCATTAGTGAGCTTCCCAAGTTCGGTCGGTAACGTTCCAGTGAGACGATTCTCCATGAGATACAGCTCAACAAGGTTCTCGTGCAATGAAGCCAACTCCGTGGGTATAGTACCGGAAAGAGCACTTGTTGACAAGCGAAGAATTTTTAGGTTTGTCATACTTCCGAAAAAGGTTGGAACGGTACCCGTAAAACTGTTGACCGACGCCAAAAGAGAAGTCAGGTTCGACATGCGCTTCATCTCTACAGGAATTGTTCCTGTGAACTTGTTTCGAAACAGCCAGAGCTCTTGCAACTGTGACAACTGCCCAAGTTGCGTTGGTAGCGTTCCTCGCAACTGATTGGAACTGAGAACAATGCTGGAAAGTGATGTCAAAAAGAACAATTCGGCCGGAAGACTGCCTTGAATATTGTTACCAGCGAGCCAGAGATATCGATAGGTTTCATCTGTTTGATTCGTGTAGTAATCCAAAGCACAGGGGCTCGAGATAGAGACGGCCTTTTCCATGAACGCCTTATTGTACAACCACAACAACTCACTTGAGTTAGGAGGTGGTACAAAAGCCCAATCACATTCATGGAGAGTGTGATTAAGCCAACCTTGGTTTTGATACCAACTATTGTTCTCCGTGGCAAAGTAAAATGTCGCCAGAGCAAATCGTTGAAGGCTTCGGAAAAGTGCGTATTCATTATCCATCCTCCACCATGTGTCCTGTACTAACCAGCTGTAGGCCTTGGCCTGTGGTGATTGTGGATCCGTTTGAATTGCGTTCAGTGTATAATTTGGCAGTTGCGCCTTAAACCGTGTCTCGAGAGATTGACTGGTTGTGTTCGGACCATCATTGGAATATTCGCTGCTGCTGCTGCTGCTGCTGCTGCTGCTACTGCCGTCCGAGAAAAGTAGCGTCACCAATAAAATCACCACCACCACCACAACAACAACAACAGCCAGAACTAACGCCGATGCAATCACAATTTGGACAAGATGCTTTCGACGCCTTGCGGTTATTTTCGTGGCTGCTTCTTGGGGGTTAACAGGCTCGGCTATCTCGCCGACATTGACAATATACTCATCTTTAATAGGCCTAGCGATAGGATCATCGCTGTTGTTGTTGTTGTTGTCGCTTGATGGAGCTCCTGTTTCAATAATCGCGCTCCCTATCATCATAAACTCACGAGGTGCTGGTGTCAAGGACCAGCAAGAGGTCACTCGCCGGTTGAGCTCCCCAACATACCCGTAAAACGCACCTGGTGTGGGATGTGGTGACTGTGTATCCTGCTGCTGTGACAAATCATCGATACTCGCCATGCAAGGCCTTTCTGCAGTGGGACAATCACTCTGCTGCTTACCTGATGCTACGAAAGGCTGATCATGCCGAGGCGGTAAAGACAACTGATCTCCTGCTGCGGAAATCTGACCAGGCTCACTGTCTGGTCGCCTTAGATCTTGTCTTCCTAGCTTGGATCTCTTGCCATCATGCATGCTGAAAGTATTATTGTTGTTGTCACCGCCAGTAGTCTAGTGCTCGAAATCGTATTTCTCACTCCTTAGGTTTGTAAAAGAGCCCTGGAACGAAGTACACGACGTAGTCTACCGTACTCCAGTATCGAGAGGATTATTTTATGAAGCCTGGTAGACTTCCACTATTCTACTAGCTAGTAGTAGTAGTACCGGACATACGAAACCAACGCCGAAATAGCAACCGACGTCGATTTTGCAGAATTAACACCGGTGGTCTACTTTTAAGTAAGTAGTCTACTACTACCAGTACTAGTACTCTAGATAGGCACAGTACTACTAGTAGTAGTACTCCTGCTTGTTACCAGGTACTATGATTACTACTAGTACTACTGATGTAGTCCTATTAGAGCATCCACTAACTTGACAGAATAGGGATTAGAATAACTTGATCCTCAAAATTTGGTCAAAAGCAGTCACTAACCAAGGATAAAGCATGTCTTCCATCAAATATTTTGATAAAAAATTTAGTCGGAGTGCTATTCTCCTTCAAATTGGACTAAGTCTGTTCTCTCCTAAATCTCTTGACTATATTCTGATTTCACACAATTTGCAGGAGAATAGCACTCATTATAATTTTATTATTATAGATCTAGACTACAACCGAATCAAAGAAGAACCTACTACTACTACTACTACTACTACTACTACTACTACTACTACTACTACTACTACTACTACTACTACTACTACTACTACTACTACTACTACTACTACTACTACTACTACTGCTACTACTACTGCTGCTGCTGCTGCTGCTGCTGCTGGAGATGGACAAGGAGATGGACAAGGAGATGGACAACGACAAGGAGATGGACAACGACGACAAGGAGATGATCGACGACGACAAGGAGATACAGGAGCAGCAGCAGCAGCAGCAGCAGGAGCAGCAGGAGATGAACAAGGAGATGGACAGCGACACGGAGATGGACAACGACGACAAGGAGATGGACAACGACGACAAGGAGATACAGGAGCAGCAGCAGGAGATGAACAAGGAGATGGACGACGACAAGGAGATGGACGACAAGGACAAGGAGATACAGGAGGAGCAGCAGCAGCAGGAGCAGCAGCAGCAGGAGATGGACAAGGAGATGGAGATGGAGATGGACAAGGAGATGGACAATGACGACAACAAGGAGATACAGGAGGAGGAGGAGCAGCAGCAGCAGGAGATGGAGCAGGAAATGGTGCAATACACCACTTTTACCACGGGTTAAAAGCCGTACAGCGAACAACTGTGCGTCCCTAAGCGGTCGGCATACAGCCGTCCACGTCAGCTAGTGGTTAATCGTCCCACTAGGAAACTAGAAT
>Ga0210036_1005940_pt1 | contig 10335 bp, 1 predicted proteins | sample CryGeymeta201515_FD_185469 | JGI IMG/M metagenome (GOLD analysis project Ga0210036, IMG submission 185469) | Groundwater microbial communities from Crystal Geyser aquifers in Utah, USA - Crystal Geyser metaG 2015-15 (SPAdes) (version 2) | ecosystem: Environmental > Aquatic > Deep subsurface >... | reverse complement strand
GGTGTTTCCATACTACATAGTACGATTTAAACATGATACGAATATATCATACCTTGATGTTGGGGATACGTTTCCATACTACATAGTACGATTTAAACTTTATTTATTTTTATTATGTTTTTTTTTTATACTTGTTTCCATACTACATAGTACGATTTAAACGAAGAGTGGGTAGTTATCCTTATCGATAATAGGACAGTTTCCATACTACATAGTACGATTTAAACTGTGTCCACACTCACATTTTTTGTCATCTTCCTTTTCGGTTTCCATACTACATAGTACGATTTAAACAAATATTCCTGTCATTTTGTTGCACGATAATAACCTATGTTTCCATACTACATAGTACGATTTAAACGTATTGCGATTTGAGAATTGATACATCTGTTTTCCATAGTTTCCATACTACATAGTACGATTTAAACTATTTAACCTCTAATTTAGGTGCATATCAAAAATAGTTTCCATACTACATAGTACGATTTAAACCGAAGCGTGCAAGGGCTGTACCTATCCGACCCCTATCGTTTCCATACTACATAGTACGATTTAAACATCCATATGTAGTCGGAATTGTGGCTGGGGCGGTCAAGTTTCCATACTACATAGTACGATTTAAACTTCCGAACATAGAGCATAGTAATATATAATAATAATAGTTTCCATACTACATAGTACGATTTAAACAGGTTAAATACCTCACAATATAGTTGGTTCCTAGCTGTTTCCATACTACATAGTACGATTTAAACAGGGTGAAGGAATTTTTCAAGGGAATGTATGGATTTAGTTTCCATACTACATAGTACGATTTAAACTAGGCACAGCACTTGCACGCTTCGTGGCAAAAAATCGTTTCCATACTACATAGTACGATTTAAACTCAAACAGCTAAGTATACAATATTATCACCTGGGCAGGTTTCCATACTACATAGTACGATTTAAACTTGTCAAAATGAACAGTGCCGTTACCAGAATTCCGTCGTTTCCATACTACATAGTACGATTTAAACATTATTTACGCTTGTGTTATTGCGTCATTATGCGAAAGTTTCCATACTACATAGTACGATTTAAACTAGGTGGCGCAGTCTCAGTTCAAGCGGTATCATCGGGTTTCCATACTACATAGTACGATTTAAACGGCACATTCACAGACACAACCTGTGTGAATATTTGGGGTTTCCATACTACATAGTACGATTTAAACTATCGGAAAAAATCATAGATGTCGGCACAAAAAAATAGTTTCCATACTACATAGTACGATTTAAACTATACTTCAGTGCTGAAAAGAATGCGTGGTTTTGAAGTTTCCATACTACATAGTACGATTTAAACTCATCACATATAGTTTGTTCGAGGTTTTCATATTTTTGTTTCCATACTACATAGTACGATTTAAACGATTAGCGGATTTTTCGCCAATATACCCGCACCTAAGTTTCCATACTACATAGTACGATTTAAACAGAAATATACAATCGGAGTGCGTGCAAAATTTGATGGTTTCCATACTACGTAGTACGATTTAAACGTGAGGATGTGAAGGAAATATGTGTCTACATCTCCTAGTTTCCATACTACATAGTACGATTTAAACATTTTTAGTTTTTTGGTTACCTTTTTTCCTAAAAAAGGTTTCCATACTACATAGTACGATTTAAACTATCTTTTTCTTTTGTGAAAAGATTACGGGGAAGAAGGTTTCCATACTACATAGTACGATTTAAACTTTTTTCTGTGTCGTCAGGCGGGTCAACAATTCCGAAGTTTCCATACTACATAGTACGATTTAAACGGTTTAAGTTCGGGGAAGGGGCGGGTGGTGACTGTGGTTTCCATACTACATAGTACGATTTAAACCCAATGTCAGAGATGCTGATCTGCCCCCAGTTGGGGGTTTCCATACTACATAGTACGATTTAAACCGCATAATTGTGAAAGAGAAAAGATGACAGAGAGAGGTTTCCATACTACATAGTACGATTTAAACACGAAGAAATGTGGGAAACACTCTGTATGCGTATCAGTTTCCATACTACATAGTACGATTTAAACTTTTTAGTACTCGCTTAAAAAAATGAAGAAAATCGTGTTTCCATACTACATAGTACGATTTAAACAATCTGAGGCACAAAAAGCCCTTCAAAATTCCCAGATGTTTCCATACTACATAGTACGATTTAAACAATTTTGAAGTGCTTTTTGTGCTGCAGTCTGGAAGGTTTCCATACTACATAGTACGATTTAAACTTATATACTATGTATGGTATATATAGGAGTATGAGACGTTTCCATACTACATAGTACGATTTAAACAAAGTCGTAGATATAGGTGAAAAAAAATACGAATATAGTTTCCATACTACATAGTACGATTTAAACAATATAATACACAATTATGAGTATGACTAAATAAGGAAGTTTCCATACTACATAGTACGATTTAAACCCGACCAATGTCATATCAAAAGGTTTCTTTCAGACAGGTTTCCATACTACATAGTACGATTTAAACGATATCGAAGCGAACAAAAAAGCCGCCCTTAGTATGCGTTTCCATACTACATAGTACGATTTAAACATTATTATATTATTGTTATTACTCTATGTTTGAAATGGTTTCCATACTACATAGTACGATTTAAACATAACAACAAAGTATAAACATAATAACAACAAAATAGTTTCCATACTACATAGTACGATTTAAACGTTGTAAATCATGAGTTGGTATGTCGTCCGCCGAAGTTTCCATACTACATAGTACGATTTAAACGATATCGAAGCGAACAAAAAAAACGCCATTAGTATAATGTTTCCATACTACATAGTACGATTTAAACCGACGAATATGCGGAAGAAAAGTGGGATACCCTTTATGTTTCCATACTACATAGTACGATTTAAACAAGGATATTCAAACAATTACGGCCAAATAAGAGCAAATAGTTTCCATACTACATAGTACGATTTAAACGAAATCATCGGGTTTGACGGAAACACAAAGCAAGGGAGTTTCCATACTACATAGTACGATTTAAACCGTTATATTCTTTTTTCATCGTTGTTTTGTTTATATGTTTCCATACTACATAGTACGATTTAAACAGGGCAGTTATGTGTTCGTTAGGTTGTTGATAGGGAGTTTCCATACTACATAGTACGATTTAAACCTGATACCTTTGTGCTCTGGGAATGTTCACGAATTGTGTTTCCATACTACATAGTACGATTTAAACTTTCCGACCCTCAGCAGAGATATAAGCCCCTGGTTTACGTTTCCATACTACATAGTACGATTTAAACACAGCGGATATTTGATATTCTGGGGCTTCGTCCAGGGTTTCCATACTACATAGTACGATTTAAACATACCGTTCCATTTCTTCCTGCGGGGCGCTTGTGCGGTTTCCATACTACATAGTACGATTTAAACAGCGTCGCTGACGAAACCGAAAAAGAAAAAAACATTGTTTCCATACTACATAGTACGATTTAAACTTCAAACGGATAGATGTGCCTTCTTTGAAGTAGAGCTGTTTCCATACTACATAGTACGATTTAAACCCACTTCTCCTAAAACAAATGCGGAGCAAGAAAAAGGTTTCCATACTACATAGTACGATTTAAACTGTCCTTGTCCGTTAAATATATTATCATCAAGATCGTTTCCATACTACATAGTACGATTTAAACCTAGAATGCCCAAGAAATGCGTTGAAATCATAAACAGGGTTTCCATACTACATAGTACGATTTAAACAATTTCCGATAGTTCATAGAGTGTGGCAATAGTGGTGTTTCCATACTACATAGTACGATTTAAACCATACCATGCAGTCAGGTCGGCAAACGCTTGTATGGGTTTCCATACTACATAGTACGATTTAAACTTTTACGTACTGCGCTATCACTGCTCTTCGTGTCTTGTTTCCATACTACATAGTACGATTTAAACTTCTTTTTCATCCACTGATTTTCGTTTAAAAAGTTCGTTTCCATACTACATAGTACGATTTAAACCAGCACTGTGTCAACGCATTGAAGACCTCTCAGGTATAGTTTCCATACTACATAGTACGATTTAAACCTATTTTTCCCCTGCGTTTTTCATCTTCCTGCTCGAGTTTCCATACTACATAGTACGATTTAAACATGTTCTACACCAACCAGACATGCATATACACTCTGAGTTTCCATACTACATAGTACGATTTAAACCAATCGGAGCATTTCAAATTGTCGACCCACCACTATGTTTCCATACTACATAGTACGATTTAAACTTAAAGACATACTTCTTTTTCACGACACATATCCTCGTTTCCATACTACATAGTACGATTTAAACCCCATAATAACTATGTTTGCTGCTCTCGAAATACGGAAGTTTCCATACTACATAGTACGATTTAAACCTGGTGTTGTCCCCAGCAGACCAAAGAACTTTTTGTTTCCATACTACATAGTACGATTTAAACACGACAAGGAAAACACATTTTGAATACTTCGTCTAGGTTTCCATACTACATAGTACGATTTAAACGATATCCTTCATTTTGAAGTTTGTGACTTTTTGGCCCAGTTTCCATACTACATAGTACGATTTAAACAAAATACATACTGGACCGTTCGATCAAAAAAATAGAGTTTCCATACTACATAGTACGATTTAAACAGCAAATGTGGATGCTTTTTCCGCAGAGGTCGACGAAAGTTTCCATACTACATAGTACGATTTAAACATATGTGCTATGAAAAAGAAGTATGCGTCTAAAAAAGTTTCCATACTACATAGTACGATTTAAACGAGAGTGTGAGAGACTGCTTCGCAGGGTGGTCGGAGGTTTCCATACTACATAGTACGATTTAAACAAACGATAGCTGTGTTATCTGCGAAATGGAAAAAAAGTTTCCATACTACATAGTACGATTTAAACCGAATATTGGAGAAAATGAAGAACCAACCGAATATTGTTTCCATACTACATAGTACGATTTAAACCGATGAACCCGAAAATGTCGTTGCAAGACATTGTGGGTTTCCATACTACATAGTACGATTTAAACAGCATTCAATCTATCTGCTTTACTGCTCCGGAATGGTATGTTTCCATACTACATAGTACGATTTAAACCCCACAATAATAATATAATATGATATAATACTAATAAGGTTTCCATACTACATAGTACGATTTAAACAGGGCGAAGTGATGGCTGACGCACGGCAGAAGAAAAAAGTTTCCATACTACATAGTACGATTTAAACGAATATACTTTATGAACTCTCCGAAATCAGAAGAAAAGTTTCCATACTACATAGTACGATTTAAACCGAGACATCCCCAGGCACTCTCGCACCGCCGACCAGGTTTCCATACTACATAGTACGATTTAAACTTACCCTCACTATTGCTCACACAGAAAACTCGGACTATATTGTTTCCATACTACATAGTACGATTTAAACCGTATGAAGGAGAGAAATATATATTGAAGGAAAACGTTTCCATACTACATAGTACGATTTAAACAGCAGAACAGTGGGAAACTCTCTGCGAGCGTATAGGTTTCCATACTACATAGTACGATTTAAACTCAAATGCAATTCAATCTTTCGGAGCAACGGAAAAAGTTTCCATACTACATAGTACGATTTAAACAATAATACGAAACGGAGAGTATAGCGAGACGAAAGAGTTTCCATACTACATAGTACGATTTAAACTCTCCCCATCTTTTTTCTATCTCCCGTTGAAAATTGTGTTTCCATACTACATAGTACGATTTAAACTGTGTATGTTTTTTTTTCCACAGGAACCGCTATATGTTTCCATACTACATAGTACGATTTAAACCACAAAATCCACACGGGAAAAAGAAAAGAATATCAAGTTTCCATACTACATAGTACGATTTAAACCGACGAAGCGTGCAATGGCTGTGCCTATTCCTACTGCGTTTCCATACTACATAGTACGATTTAAACCTCTCTGTATGCGCATTCAAAATACTGATGGTCTCGAGGTTTCCATACTACATAGTACGATTTAAACTACCTCTACTCTTTTTTCTGTACAGATGATTTCTTCGTTTCCATACTACATAGTACGATTTAAACAAGAATATTTGACAATATATCTGTGCGGGGGTAAAAGTTTCCATACTACATAGTACGATTTAAACGATATTTGGTATGTGGGGTCTTCCCGAAGGAAGAAGTTTCCATACTACATAGTACGATTTAAACGGAATTCTACGGGCGGATGGATGCTGCCACTTCTCCGTTTCCATACTACATAGTACGATTTAAACTTGATATTGTATGTAAACTAGGTGGTTTAACAGAAGAGTTTCCATACTACATAGTACGATTTAAACTTGATATTGTATGTAAACTAGGTGGTTTAACAGAAGAGTTTCCATACTACATAGTACGATTTAAACACGACGGAAAATTCAAGGGAGTGAGCTGTCCAGTAGAGGTTTCCATACTACATAGTACGATTTAAACTCTGTTTTTTTGGTTACTTTTTTTTCAAAAAAAAGGTTTCCATACTACATAGTACGATTTAAACGTTCCCGACGGGAGAGACTACCGTTCAAAGGTATCTGTTTCCATACTACATAGTACGATTTAAACACGCTCGCTTCTATGCTTTTCATCTTGTTTTTATTTGTTTCCATACTACATAGTACGATTTAAACGGTTCCGTTCTTTTTATGTGCTCGACGGGTCTGCGAGTTTCCATACTACATAGTACGATTTAAACATGTGCATGTGAACAGTTATGCGGGAATGCGGAAATGTTTCCATACTACATAGTACGATTTAAACGGTCGGAGTGTGGCGGGAAAATACAGCTGGTGAGACGAGTTTCCATACTACATAGTACGATTTAAACGAAAATATGTCTGTTGAGGGAAAGTTTATCCCTCTGCGTTTCCATACTACATAGTACGATTTAAACGTTTCAGATCTTCACCCAGAACATCACTCGCCGAATAGTTTCCATACTACATAGTACGATTTAAACGATATCGCCCGTCGCTTGCTTGGGTAACTTCGTAGGGTTTCCATACTACATAGTACGATTTAAACTGTGAATTTTCGCACCACTCCGCTACCCCGTGTATCGTTTCCATACTACATAGTACGATTTAAACATACCACAGACATCATTTACATCTTTTTTTAGTTTAGTTTCCATACTACATAGTACGATTTAAACTCTGTTTTTTTTTCTTTATTCTTTTCGATAAGAAAAGTTTCCATACTACATAGTACGATTTAAACTCTCGGGACGGAAAATTCAAAGGAGTGAGCCGTCCCGGTTTCCATACTACATAGTACGATTTAAACTTTTTTGTGCGATTTTTTTTGCTGTTGCTTTTCTGAGTTTCCATACTACATAGTACGATTTAAACTTCTCCGTGGCTCCGAGTGATTGAATGGCTGACGATAGTTTCCATACTACATAGTACGATTTAAACTTTCTATTATTTCTTTTTCATCTATCGATTTTGTTCGTTTCCATACTACATAGTACGATTTAAACCGGTTCTCCCGTCTGACGCTACTACATACACATTTCGTTTCCATACTACATAGTACGATTTAAACATAAATAGTGCAGCGAAACATCCTTCGCACACAAGGGGTTTCCATACTACATAGTACGATTTAAACCTGGGGCAGAATGGCACAAAAACACATGGGGTGAGGGTTTCCATACTACATAGTACGATTTAAACTGAAACAACGGAAATGAAAGCGAGCATGAAATTTCTGTTTCCATACTACATAGTACGATTTAAACTCTTTTTTTGCGTTTTCTCTTTTTATTGCGTTGGTATAGTTTCCATACTACATAGTACGATTTAAACATTGGCGAGCCAGCGACCGCAAAATATCTCGAAATTGTTTCCATACTACATAGTACGATTTAAACATAAAATTAATGAAGTATTTCGGTTGAGGAGCAGTTTCCATACTACATAGTACGATTTAAACTTCAGAGTATATACAAAATTATCATATGCTAAAAAAGTTTCCATACTACATAGTACGATTTAAACCTGCTATTTGTTCTTCTCGTCGTCGTTTTTCTTCTTTGTTTCCATACTACATAGTACGATTTAAACAAATATGGGCAGAGGGCAGGTGGTTTGAAAATACAGGTTTCCATACTACATAGTACGATTTAAACGGAGAATCGCATTTTCACCGTCATTATCTGTCGCCGTAGTTTCCATACTACATAGTACGATTTAAACTAAAATAAAACACAAACAAAACAACGATGGCCAATAGTTTCCATACTACATAGTACGATTTAAACCACCAGTTTCAACGAGGCATATTTTATACCCTTCCCAAGTTTCCATACTACATAGTACGATTTAAACATAGTTGGACTAGCGGCGGGCGTCGCAAAAAATGCACGTTTCCATACTACATAGTACGATTTAAACTGTTATCGAAATTATCGAAAGACGATATGTTCGAAAGTTTCCATACTACATAGTACGATTTAAACTTATTATAATTATCAGACATAAAATTCCGTCGGGAATAGTTTCCATACTACATAGTACGATTTAAACATATATTCCTCTGCTATACTCAGCGGATGATATCGTGTTTCCATACTACATAGTACGATTTAAACTGTTATTTTCATTTTTTCAAAAAATAATATAAAATTAGTTTCCATACTACATAGTACGATTTAAACATGGCTGACGCCAGGGCAAGAAAAAAAGAAGATGATGGTTTCCATACTACATAGTACGATTTAAACCGATCTGTACGTGGTGCTCTGGGAAGCTGAAAAACCAAGTTTCCATACTACATAGTACGATTTAAACTTTTTTGGGTACCTCCGACATTTGAATATCCGACACGTTTCCATACTACATAGTACGATTTAAACCGACATCAGAACTGTCCTTGTCGTTCAACCATATTTGTTTCCATACTACATAGTACGATTTAAACCAATCACTCCGCAAGCACAAAGATATCTGATTTACTATGTTTCCATACTACATAGTACGATTTAAACGAATATCGGCGGTAGGTCGGTGGCTCGAAAATCAAAGTTTCCATACTACATAGTACGATTTAAACAATTGCCGGGTCGTATAAAACACCACACTATATTTTTGTTTCCATACTACATAGTACGATTTAAACGTCAATTCCATCGTCCCAACAATATTGAAACACAATAGTTTCCATACTACATAGTACGATTTAAACATCTAACGAAAATGAAGAATGACGAAAAAGCGGTAAGTTTCCATACTACATAGTACGATTTAAACATCTTTTGCCCGTCCCAATGGGTTTTTCACCTTCCCAGTTTCCATACTACATAGTACGATTTAAACATGGTAGATGCGAAGGCAAAGAAAAAAGAAGATAATGGTTTCCATACTACATAGTACGATTTAAACAAATATAGTCGACAAGCTGTGTAAGAGAAAAACGAAAAGTTTCCATACTACATAGTACGATTTAAACATTATAATTGGGTAAATTCATACCAACCCCTTTATTTAGTTTCCATACTACATAGTACGATTTAAACTCATTTTTTTTGGTTTAGGTGTGCTGACAAAAAATCGTTTCCATACTACATAGTACGATTTAAACTTGTTTTTTTCGGGAGAAACCCAACCCCAATCACAATGTTTCCATACTACATAGTACGATTTAAACTTTATTACCGAAAATGAAAATATCGGGCGAAGTATCGTTTCCATACTACATAGTACGATTTAAACACGACAAGGAAAACACATTTTTAATACTTCGTTACCGTTTCCATACTACATAGTACGATTTAAACTTATTTGCGAATGTTTTTGCTTGCTATGTTTAAAATGGTTTCCATACTACATAGTACGATTTAAACTTATTTGCGAATGTTTTTGCTTGCTATGTTTAAAATGGTTTCCATACTACATAGTACGATTTAAACTATAGGAGAAAGTCAAGAAAGCGAAGGATATTCGAATAGTTTCCATACTACATAGTACGATTTAAACCGGTATCGGCGAAAAAGAAATATACCTTCTACGGGATGGTTTCCATACTACATAGTACGATTTAAACAATATTGAATACTTCGTCTCCAAAAACAAATATAATAGTTTCCATACTACATAGTACGATTTAAACGAGCACAAAGATATCTGATTTGCTCTTGCTCGTGTTGTTTCCATACTACATAGTACGATTTAAACAATATAACGCACGAGGAGAAAAAATATACAAAAATGGTTTCCATACTACATAGTACGATTTAAACTG